>Ga0210408_10000272_pt1 | contig 72745 bp, 54 predicted proteins | sample IncBWH4MmetaG_FD_155471 | JGI IMG/M metagenome (GOLD analysis project Ga0210408, IMG submission 155471) | Forest soil microbial communities from Barre Woods Harvard Forest LTER site, Petersham, Massachusetts, United States - Inc-BW-H-4-M | ecosystem: Environmental > Terrestrial > Soil >... | reverse complement strand
GCTTGTGCCCCTGATCAATACTTCGTGGCGTCCTTACGGAAACACCTACGCATGATTCGGGGTCAGGATGGTTCGCTATTCCTTTCCTGTAGGACTCTTTCATTCCCTACTTCATGCCGGTTTATCCCGGCGTTCCCTTCGTGTCCTTCGCCTTTAACTTCGTGCTCCGGATCCTGCACTGAGCGAAGCGAATGTGTGGTTAAGGGGTTTTGGTTTTCCTCCGCTGCCGGAGCCTGCCCTCGAGCGTAGCGAAGGTTCCTCCGTGTTTCAACGGTTTTTGGTTTATCAGCGTAAATCCGCGTAAATCAGCGGTAAGAAGTTGGTTTTGTTTTTGGTTGCGGCTTGTCACGCTGTGCCACCAACTTGGGCAAAGGCGACGCGGGTGGGCGATTCCAGTCGTGCTTGGAAACGACGGCTGTAGGCACTTCCCTTTTTGCCGTATATAGAACTGCTAACATTGCGCCTTCCCTTTCGTCTAAACTGGTCGTCCATCTTCCGGCCCATCGTTCTGCGGTTTCACTCAACTAGGAGGCAGCATCATGAAGAGATATTTCCTGCTTACATTGCTGGTGATTGGATCTTGCTTTGTCACCGCACCTCTTTCTTCAGCGCAATCCGCGCTTCTTGACCTGCCCAGGGCCAGCCAGCGCGCCCTGGTCTTGCAGCGGGTTGGCATCACGAACATCGCCATCCGCTACCATCGTCCCTTGGTAAACGGCCGGAAGGTGTGGAGCGCCGGGATCGCCCCCTATGGGCAGGTTTGGCGCGCCGGGGCCAATGAAAACACCACCATTGAATTCGGTGATGCCGTATCGGTCGAAGGCAAGCCTCTGGCGAAGGGGACCTACGGTCTGCACATGATTCCTGGAGAGAACGAGTGGACCGTGATCTTCTCCAAGAATGCGAGCTCCTGGGGCAGCTTCAGCTATAACCAGTCTGAAGATGCCCTGCGCGTCACCGTAAAGCCTCAGCCATCCGAGATGCACGAAGCGCTGACCTACGACTTCGATGATGTAAAACCCACCTCAACGGTCGTCACGCTACGTTGGGACAAGGTAGCGGTGCCCTTTAAGGTCGAGGTCGCCACCAACGAGATCGTAAAACAGAGCTTGCAGAACCAGTTGCGGGGCCGCGTCCAGTATGAATGGCAACCATGGGACGAGGCAGCCAGTTATTTCCTCGACAACAAATACAACTACGAAGAGGCCCTGAAGGATGCAGACCAGTCGATCCAGGTGGAAAAGCGCTTCGAAAACGTCATGACCAAGGCACGCGCTCTTGACGCTCTTTCCCGCAAAGACGAAGCCACAGCGGCCCGCAAGGAAGCGCTGAGCATTGGCAGCGGTCTGCAAATCCACGTTTACGGACGCCAGCTCCAGGCCCAAGGCCATCAGGACCAGGCATTTGAAGTCTTCCGGGCGAACATGAAGAAGTACCCCAATGAATGGTTCACGCACGGCGAAGCAGCGCGAATCGCCTCCGCTGAAGGCAAGTTTGACGACGCCATTAAAGAGATGAAACTGGCAGCGACAATGGCCCCCGACCAGGTAAAACCGGGCATTGACGGACTCATCAAGCGCCTGGAGGCCAAGCAGGACATCAACAAATAAACAATTTGGCATAGAGACGGAGCGGTGCTCCGTCTCTATCACCTCACATTCAAGAGCTCATACAAAATCTGGTAGATGAGGCTATGAAAATGCATTCTCTTTAAATTAGCAGCGCATGAGTTTGCACAGATCCAAGGCCCTTTGCTCATGCGCCCGGAAAACAACTCAATTTACCAGGAATTCATCAACAATTTACCCATCGTGCATTGCTGTTCTTGCCTCTTTTTCATGAAACTTAATGCAAGAAATCTGCTTGCTAAACGTACTCTGTTTAGGAATCAGATGTTTAGAGGTCGAATTGTCTTTAGATAGCGGGCGACATAAACCGGTAAGTGCTTTTTGTCGTACTTTGTCGCTTGCGGGAACAATTTGGCCGCCAATACGTTCTATACAGCAGGAACTGAAGATAGAGAGGTTTGCAGTGGCCATGAACCAGTCACTTCAATTGCCAACCCCCGTAATGGCCGAACGCCAAAGGGAACGCCTTAAACTCTACAAGGTCTGGACTTCCTATGACGCATTACGACAAGGCAACAGCTTCGAGATGAAGCTAAGATTTAAATCCAGGCGATGCATCCTGCCGCTGGAAGTAGACGCTGAGCCGGCCCTCCACCGAATGTCCTTGGAGCTTCAACCCGGGCCAGGCCTGGCCTTGCGACTGATTGGCCGCAGCTTTGACCACGTTGACTGCTCCCCCTCTGGAATGAGTTGGAGCGCCCGCGGGCTAGTGCTGATCTTGAGAGTCTCGGCCTCATCTGAACTCACCCCCGGGAACCATAAAGTCTCCGCAGTTCTGGAATACGCTGCGCTCGACCGCAAGGGGGAGCCATCAACATGCAAGCTCTTTCTAACAATTCCGGTAAGGGTCGTACCAGCCACTGGACGAGTGAAAGAACAACATGAAACCAGGCCACGCAAACCGTGGAGCATTTTGCTTTTGCCAGTAAGGCTGTTGGAAACCATTCTGTTCTGGGATGGTTCTTGAAGTGGAGAAACCAAATATCTAGCCAGAGATATTTGAAATTTCACCGCTAAGGAACATCAAAACCTTACCACTGATTTGACGGATCACCGCTGATCCAAGCAAGTGCAAGATCTTGGCACAACTGTCCTGGAACGCCTTATCCTCCATCGTGGCAATATCCGCGACAGGCTGGCCAAACCCAATCTTCCCAAATTTTAAGAAAGAGCAGCGAGTTCGACTGGATGCGCGCCTGGGAACTTTACTGAAGATGGATTGCCGATTGAGCGCAGAAGGTATGCCAACCATGTTTTAGCAGATAAACAGGTTGCGCCGCAGTAAACTACAGGCGAGGGTTGGGTTAAAGTATTTAGATGAATTCTCTAGTACCTAACTTTCGTGTTACCATGACAACAGGTCCATCCACGAGCCCGATTATAGACTTAAGTAGGCAACCAGAGAAAGCTAACTTCCACCAGCTCTGGTTAGTACCTACAAATGCTAACGAGAAGAAGATGGTGGAATCTAGAACTTCGGCAACTATGTTGCTTACATTGTTTCGAAGCGTTATGCGGTGTTCCCCAAACGCGCGTCGAGCATAATGATATATATAGACATTTATATGCTGCACAACCATATAAGTTGTAAAAGAAGCCACCAACAGTCTCGTGGATCGCGAGAGAACTTCCTTAACTTCCGTCGCAATCCTTAAGTTATCTCCGGGAATCGTTGATGACACATAGCTGATCACGACAAACCCAGCGATCGCGACAAATCCCTGGCTTACTGCACGATGGGCTTCCAATTTTCCGTATCTTTCAGAGATGATATTGCTTACAAGAAAAGTCACTGCATACAACGGCGTTCCAATTGATACCGGAAGCCCAAAGATCGCTGCTACCTGGATACTCGCAATGTTCACGGCAACGAGAAGAGACATTAAGAAAGCAACTAGCACCGCTCGGCCAAGATAACTACAAAGAATAGCCAAACCGATAGTGGTTGCAACAGCGATTCCAGTAAACACCTCGGTATTAAAAGTGTTGTCGACCGTCATCGTCATATCCCTCCAACCCTCAAACGTCGTAGTCTCTGTCCTGCGGGATGAATTGGTTGCGCACAGCCTGAGCATCCAGACGTAAGGCTGCGTACTCGGCGATCCAGCCTCCAGCTATTGGCCTCTGGTTGTCACACAGGTGAAGCCTATTTGTGGCAGATCCCACGACTTATCCAGGACTTCCTCCCGCACGCAAGATATGAATACCGTGGCCGCTTCTCGGTTAACGCCGTGTACTCTCAGTCCCTAGAGAGCGTAAACAGATATATATAATGCGAACCGTATTTCTTGTCGGGCTGTTCTACTAGTTGAATTGTCTTGTAATTGAGCTTGGTCGCGACAATCAAAGGGTTATGCTCCGCAGCTATCTCCGAATAAGGCATAATTACACCGCCACCGTTTTGAATATACGTCCTTGCCTGATCGAGAAATGGCTCGATCAAGACCAAGCCTGCTTCTAGACCCCCAACATTAAATACATTGCTCGGTGACGGATAGTATGGATGATTGAAGAGGATTAGCGGTTTGACCCCGCTCGGGATGGTGACATTTTCGAACAGAGAAGATTGAATCACTCGTATTTCAGCTGCCGACTGCACCGTTTTTTTATAACGGCTGACATTCTCACGTGCATTAGTGATCTCACGAGTGCCTACGTCAGTAGCCAAAACCTTTGGGGCATGGTTAGCCAAGAGTAGCGCAAGGATGCCCGTGCCAGTACCAATATCAACGCCGAACCGGTGTTCGCGAGCTGTATCTGTCCACAATAGGTCAACTGCGGCGCCAATGGCATCATGAAACGAATTTCCTGCGAGGGCTATGTCAGGCGGGAACACCTCAGGCTTCACGAGCAGCTTGAACCCTGGCGCGACTTGTTCGACAGGCAGTTCGTAATCCTGGCCACGCTTGTCACGACAGATTTGTAACTCAAAATCGCGTTCTCTCTGCAAGGAAGATCGTGGATCCCGAGCCGGATCAACGGCGGCATCAGAAACATATTGAAATAGCATCTCAAGGACTTCGCCCATTCTAGCATCCTCCGTTGCAAATCCCGAGACCGGAAGATTTCGGCCGAGAGTTGCAGTCGATGAAAAGTAGAGAATCGCTTTGCGGTTCCCTTGTTCATTACGTGCAATGATGATTTGGAAGGGCGGCTCCGCTCCAAGCCGAAAAGTCAGGTTGGTGCGATTGGAGTAGTTGGTCTGAAAACTCTCAATTTGTTTTCGTCCAAGGTCGTAAAGTCCGTCAAAGCGATTTGGATTGTGCAGGTACGACTCGGCAAGGGTTTTGCAGAAAGATGCAAGAGGCGATAGAGGTGTGATAGGCGAGCTCCGTGGGTTCAAGCACACAATTTCAGTCTTGCAATCGGCTTCGATTCTACTGACTAAAAGAGTGCGCCATCGATTTCTGTGAACCTCATCGAGTTCCAACCCAAGTACTGGGCACCCTGATACGAATTTAAAAACCGTGTCTGGACGATTTCCAAGCTCCTCAAGCAACGAACTCGCTTTCGCCACCACTTCAGCGAAACTGTTCAATGGGCTTTGGATTCTCTCAGCGACACCTTTCAACTCCCGTTCCAAGTGTGATGGCAACATCGCGACGACAGCAGCGAGCAGTATTGTAAATGCTACTCCAAGTGGCGCACCCCAATTATCCCAAAACATTGACCACGTATGGTGTTGTGGATTTGGATCTGTGGCGTCATGGATGATACGCAGAGCGCAGAGCACTAAAAGCGAGCCAACGATCACCAGGGCGGGAGAGCGAACCTGATGCGGTAGCTTTTGTGAAAGCCAACTTGTCTCACGTTTCACAATAGTTTTGTGAGTATAACATGGATAGATATCGGCAGGCGAAGGCTTGTATAATTTTCACAGGGGCGACGCATCTTAATTTTTCCCAGGTAAGAGTACTATCTCGATTCCTATTGGGTCATTTTGGCTTATGAATTCCGATGCGTGCATCGCCGTCTGGATCAGAAACTTTCTCTTTAGTAGCCCTCTGAAATGACGAATGTCTTGTTTTCATACATTTCGACCCATTATGGGACTACCCAAGAGTCTTCTGCTGCCTTAACTTCTGCAGAAAAATTTAGATACGTCTGCCGTGGAAAGGTTGGCGTCTGGGACCAGGAGAACCGATGCTGCGCGTACTGATCAATAACTGGTGGTTATTTGGGCTACGAGGTATCTGCACTCTGCTGTTCGCGATTGCTACCTTCTTCCTGCTGGCTTTCCCGCAGGGATGGCTCGTGCAAGCCATTGCTTCTGCTTGGCTGGTTGTTCTGTTTGGAGTCCTGGCATTCAGTGCTGGTGTCTTCACAATCCTGGCCGCGCTCCGAGGCTCGAATCAACGTGGTGATTGGTGGTTGCTGGTAGTGGATGGCGGGGCTGTATGTGTTGCCGGGTTGATCGCCGTTCTAGTACCGGATTTAACCCTTATCAGCCTGATCCGCATGATCGCGTTTGCGGCGCTTTTTGTTGGCGTTTGTGAACTCGGCGCAGCTCGTAAATTAAGGCGGCACATTGCCGACGAACGATTTTTGCTTCTGGCCGGAGCAGGCTCATTGGGCTTTGGCGCATTTCTGCTGGTTGGCTGGCCCCACTATCTCGAATCCACATTTAAGTGGCTGGGCGCCTACGCCTCGTTTAGTGCTTTGACCATGCTGTGTCTGGCTGTCCGCCTGCGCAGCCTGCACAACCTTCCCCATGTCCTCGTCGAGCACGCTACCTCAGTTTCCAAAGAAGCCAGAAAATAAAGGTGGTTGTCCCGTCATGCTATTTCATAGCAGCGAAGATTCGAGACATCCAACGCCCGAGTCGGGCAAGATTGGTGAGCATTGGCTTGCTGTTGCGTTTCCGTTCATAACTGCGGGCAGCCCTGCGTAGGTCGGCCTGGGGTATCTTCGCAATCGCTTCGCATTCGGCAGGTGATAGGTCATATTGCCTCGCAACCTGCATCGGATCAAGGTAAAAACGCTCCCGAAGCGATTCATTCACAAATAGCTGAGCGAGCAGGCGCTCGACATCATCCTGCATGAGCCTGCACCTGCTGGATCTCTGGAGTTCGGCGCCGGCCTGCCGCCAGAGCTATGCGTGCTCGCTCCAGTTCACACAAAAGGACGTTCATGGGAGGATAGGCCCCATCTCGTTCCAAAATTACTGTCAGAGGCTGCGGCGCCCGCGCGGCTACCTCGCTTAGCAGCTCGTAAACGGGATCGGTCACCTCATGCAGATGATCATCAAGCAGATATTGTTTCCCGCCATCTGGCGGCGTAATCCATTTTCCACCCGCAATATGAATGCAGCCAACACGCTCGATTGGGATTTCCTCCAGGAACTGAATTGGATCAAAAGAAAAATTGACCGCGTTTGCATACAGATTGTGCAAGTCGAGCAGGATTCCGCACTCGCTGGCATTCGTGATCTGCGATATCCAGGCCTGCTCCGACAAGGAGCTGCAAGGGGGCTCCAGGAGCGTGGCGATGTTTTCCATCAAGGGAGCTGAACCTACAATCCGAGAAGCCTTCTTCAGGTTCTTTGCAGCGCCCTCAACCGAAGCTTGGTTGCGCGGCGCCGCAGCCAGGTGTCCAATTTCCAGCCCACCGGCCCGCACGAATGCCAGGTGTTCCGACCATGCTTCCGGTTCGACCTCATGAATAAGGCGCGCCAGGCGGTCGATGCGCTTTGTGCTCACCTCGCCGGAGCCTGCCATGCCCAAATCGATGCTGTGGATATGCAGAGGAACTTCTCGAGACAAAACCTTCAGGGCGAGCCTTTGCCGCCGGCTTGCTTCAAGATAGTTGTCGCCAACCACCTCAAGCAGGTCGATGTTGTCGAGAGCGGCGAAAATTCCGGCCGCCAACTCAGGACGCCAGCCTAATCCAACCCGATCTCTTTGCATCAGCTTCCGCAACCTCCACATCCTCCGCCACACCCGCCTCCGCAGCCGCTGCCGCAAGACGATGATGACCCGCAACTGGAGCACGAAGATGAGCCTTGCTTGGGCCTGAAATACTGCAAGAAGGGAAAATTTGATTGTGGAACAGTGGTCAGGCCAAATAACGCAACCACCCAAAGCAGCTCTTTCGTTGCGCCACCCGAGTGAAGCGATCCAACCCTGCGTCGAAGGTCGGAAAACAGGCTTTGGATACTTGAAAAGTACGCATCCCCCAGTCCGGTGCGCGCGGGATTCCCTACCTTCACTGCAAGGATTACCGCCACAACTGCCAGGATGATCAGGAATTGCACATTCGATCGTCCGCGATCTATGGCAATCAAAACTTTTATGCCAGCTACTGCGATCAGGGCGGCTATAGCCAAGGCCACGCGCGACCGGCGGGCCCGTTTCACCTGATCGTCGGGAATGAGCCGGCACATCCGCAATGTCTCTTCGTACTTATGGACGGAACTGAGATAGTCGCAGCCTTCATAGACTGTCTTGAGTTCGCGAGGAGAGCTGAAGTGCCGCAGCACCTCCATCTCAATCTGGGCTTCGCCGGCTCCCGGTTTTACTCCTGGATGCAGGCTTACGACACGCTTGTCGTCTATGTGCAACAGCCCACGGTCCACTAAAGCAACGGTACACATCCGTACTGCTGCCTTGGCGCCGCCGTTGAGAAAGCCAAATAAATATGGATCGTGCAAATCAAGGTTGGGAAGCAGACCGGTTTCCTGGGACCGTCGCAGCAGAAAGAGAGCCACCAGGATTGCTGCTGCAAATACCAGATAAAAGAGCAGAAACTCGGGACCGTAAAGATCGAAAGGGTTCACTGGAGCTCCTCACGCCAGCCGTGCCGCACGGTCAGAAATACGCTTGATCAATTCAATCACCTGAAATAGGACCTCCGCCGAACGATCAGCGGACACTCCGCCAGAACGGGCTGCCAAAATCTCTGCTACGACCTCTCTCCCCTGACCGTTCAATGAAGCAGCCACAGATTCCAGTGCTGCGTTCGCATCAGCGACGCCAGCGCCTTCCAGCTCCAACAGAGTTGCGCTTGCTGCGCGTAAGGGGCCGGCAGTCTCGGCCAGCAGATGCGTAACCTGCTCTGCTCGCTGGCTGCGCGCAACATAGGCCGCCCTTAAACGTAATGCAAGGTTTAAAAGGACCTGCCTGAGCCGGAAGATTTTATCGGCGCGCTCAATCTTGATCGATGAAAACGGATCTTCGCCAAACACAACTTTGCGCCGCCGCAGGATGTCGGTAAACTTCTGGGCAAACAATTCCGAGGCGGATAAAACCTCGTCTTCCAAGAGGAACATCGCCTGCAAGTTGATTGCGGCCTGAGCGGCAAGAAAACTATCGCGTATCGCATCGCTCTTGTCTCGGGAAAACGCTCGAAGAACCAGCAGAAGATTTATGTCAGAGGTGCTGGTGAGCTTGCCTTCCGCGGCGCTGCCGTACAAAACGACGGAGCGCAGATCAGCCGAATAAGCGGCCTTCACCGCAGCAAGAAAACCGGAAAGAACAGTCGCTACATTTGCGGGTAGTCCTTCCAGATGCAAGACGCCATTGTCAGCCATCAGTCAGTTCTTTCCAACAAAGATGAGTCCTACACTTTAAGAAACAAAACTGGGCAAATGCTATCGTCTTTCATTCCAGGTGGCAACGTAATTTCGGGAACATTAATTCCAGAAAATATTATTCGCCAGTTTTTAATCTATACCTTTGCTTTTCGATGAAGGGGAGGTTTAGGATATGGCGCGTCTGAACTCTGATCCAGGGGAACCTCTTAACGATTGCTATGAACCGTTTAATGACCATTTGCACACTATTGATTCTGCTCGTTTTTATGGTTATTGCTCCAGCCGCACTGGGTGCTGGCACTGATCCTGTTCGCGTCCAGCAGGGAATGCTTTCCGGAACACCCGGCACGCATCCTGAGGTGATGGTTTATCGCGGCATCCCGTATGCTGCGCCGCCAGTCGGCGAGCTAAGATGGAAAGCGCCACAACCACCAGCATCCTGGAAAGGCGTTCGCCAGGCGACGGAGTTTTCCAATGCCTGCTGGCAGACGCCCTATCCTTCAGCGGCTTCGATTTATCAGAGCAAGCTGCCTCCGCTGAGCGAAGATTGTCTCTACTTGAATATATGGTCGCCGTCCAAATCCGCCAAAGATAAAGACAAGCTGCCGGTGATGGTCTGGATCCACGGTGGCGGCTTCACTCGCGGCTCCGGCACTTCCGCTGCCTACGACGGCGAGATACTGTCGCGGAAAGGCGTAGTGGTAGTCACCATCAACTATCGTCTTGGCGTCTTCGGTTTCCTGGCCCACCCGGAGCTCACCGCCGAGTCGGGCCACCATGCCTCTGGAAACTACGCTCTGCTCGATCAGATTGCCGCGTTGCAATGGATCAAGGCAAACATCGCGGCCTTTGGTGGCGATCCCAGCCGGGTAACCATCTTTGGGGAGTCGGCTGGCTCCTGGGCAGTGAACGCTCTTATGGCGAGTCCGCTGGCCAAAGGACTCTTTCACCGCGCTATTGGTGAAAGCGGAGCATCTTTTTCTCCCATGCGAACTTTGGCTGAGTCGGAAAAGGCAGGAGAAAAGCTGGCGGCTTCCTTGGGGGCCACTCAAAACACTTTGAAAACCCTGCGCGCCAAGTCTGCGGAAGAGATTCTTAAAGCAGGCAATGAGCAAACTGTACGCCCCGCGGTGGATGGATGGGTCTTGCCTCAGGACATCTACACTATTTTTGCCCAAGGCAAACAAAATGACGTTCCGCTGATCGTTGGAAACAATGCCGACGAGGGGACCGCTCTTGCTCCCCAAGGCGCCATGGTCACGGCCACTGTGTATGTTGACGGCGTACGCCAGCGGTACGGAAGCACCGCCGATCAGTTTCTCAGTACATATCCGGCAGCCAACGATGCAGAGGCGGTCTCCTCTTTCTACGCCGCCTATCGCGACCAGGTATTCGGATGGGAGATGCGCACCTGGGCGCGTATGCAAACCAAGACCGGCCACCATCCCACCTATCTCTACTACTTCAGCCGAAGACCACCGGGACCACAGAGCCAAAAGCTGCGCGCTTTCCATGCGGCTGACGTAGCTTACGTTTTTGGCACCTTTGTTTGGCCGTTCCCTTGGGAGGACACCGACCGAAAGCTGAGCGATGCCATCTCCAGTTACTGGGTCAATTTCGCCACCAGCGGAAATCCCAACGGTGAAGGCCTTCCCAAGTGGCCGGTCTACGAAAGCCAGACCGACTCCACCCTGGAGCTGGGCGACCAGATTGTGCCTCGTACTGCGGTCAACAAAGCGGGACTCGATCTCTTCGATGCTTATTACCAGTCGCAGCGCGCTCCACAACAGCAATCGGCATCGGGAAAGTAGAATTCTGAAATTGGTGATTGAGTAATTTGAAAAACCGCAGTTCTACTCAATATACCAATCGCTAAGCTCGAAGGGATTATCAAAGGCAAAGCTCTGCCTGGTTTGCAATGGAAGCTATTAAGACCCATTCCGGGGTCTCTGCGGTCATCCTGGCAGCAGGAATGTCCAAGCGAATGGGGACCCCAAAACAACTGCTCAAGCTGGGTGAAGACACCTTGCTCAGTCGTGTTTTGAAGAACGTCCACCGCGCTGGAGCAGACGAGATCGTTCTTGTCCTGGGCTTTGCCTCTGAGACCATTCAACGGCAGGTTTCTCTCGAGGGAGTTAAAGTTGTAATCAATGGGGCCTATCAGGAAGGCATGGGAACTTCTCTGAGAACGGGACTGGCCGCCGTTGATCCACAAGCTCAGGCAGCACTCATCATCCTGGCCGATCAGCCTTTCGTCCAGCCAGCTACTCTTGACCGGCTTATTGAATACCATCACAGCCACAAGCCGCAGATTCTGATTCCGCTGTACCGAGGCTTTCGCGGTAATCCACTTCTCTTAGACCGCTCGGTGTTCCCTGAACTGATGGGCCTCACCGGCGATATAGGATGCCGGGCCATCTTCGGCAGCCATCTGGAAAATATTCACAAGCTGGCGGTGGACGATGCTGGGATTCTGCTGGACATCGACAACGCTGAGGACTTTGAAAAGCTTCACCAAACCGACAATCAAGAGAAAATCCTCGCTGCACTGTTAGAGACCGCCGACTTGGAAGGCAGAGAGATCACCAGCTATTCAGAGCCAGCTTCTATGAAGGCGGAACTTGTTATTATCGGCCGGGACGAAGTGGCCAAGGCCCTGGCAAAACTGGGCCGCATTTGTCACTTCTTTGTCACGGTAGTAGATCCGTTGCTGAAGATCGCCGACCTGCCTGAGGCCGATTGTATCCTTCACGCGCTCGATTTCTCTCGACTGCCCGAAAATCCTAATCGCTATGTGGTCATAGCAAGCCGCGGACAGTTTGACGAGGAAGGTGCAGAGCAAGCTCTGCGTTCAAATGCTGCCTACATCGCCCTTGTGGCAAGCAAGAGGAGGGCGCAGGAAATTCTACGCAGCTTAGAGTTGAAAGGAATACCACAAGAAACTCGGGCCAAGTTGCGCGCTCCGGCAGGTATTGATATTGGAGCAGAGGGCCCAGAGGAAATTGCGCTCAGCATCATGGCCGAAATCGTCGCTGAGCACCATCGGCATGCAGCAGACCTCGCATCATGCGCCAAGAATTTGTAATTGAGTAGCTTCAGATTTACTCAAAACCCCGTGAGAGGACATCAAAGGCAAAGCTCTTGGCTCATTATTCCGCTTCACACTGGCGAATGACCTTGTCCGCGGCTTCGACAGCGTGCATAGCGGATTTGGCCTCCTTCATGGCAGCAATGCTACCTCCTCGACGCAGGACTACGATTTGACTGATGATACTGAGCGCTATCTCCTCTGGAGTGGCAGCGCCCAGATCAAGTCCGGCAGGCGCCCATACTTTTTCCACCTTCTCTTCAGGAACTCCTTCCAATCGAAGATAATCGAGCACCAGCTTGGCGCGATGAGTGCTTGCGACCAGGGCCACATAGGCAGCTTCGGCCTCCAGGGCCTTTTGCAGCCAGATGTGGTCGCTCTTGTGCAGCGTGGCTATCACCACGAAAGTACGGGAATTGATGGGCGTCTCAGTAAGCTCGAAATCTTCACGAACCAGGCGGTCCACATTGGGAAACGCCTCCCTTTCGGCAGCCGGATCACTTACGGTAACGTAGAAGCTCATCAAATGCCCGAGCGTGGCGAGGGTTTCCGCGATGCGGCCATGGCCTACAATCAGCAGTTCAGCCTTGGGCACGACCGGTTCGATATAGACATCCATCACGCCTCCGCATGGCATTCCAACCCCCAACAGTTCGTCCTGCATGTCCAGGGTAATCAATTCAGGTTTTTCATGGTGGATGCACTTCAGGGCTTCGCTGCGGACGGCGCTCTCCGCGCAACCGCCTCCAACCCATCCCATAATGATCTTCCCCTGGGCATTGATAAGGGCTTTTGAGCCCTGCCGGGCGGAGGAAGACCCATGCACGCGGACCACCGTGGCAATGGCAAAAGACTGGCGCTGAGCAGCAAGTTCGGCTGCTCTGGAATAAAGCTCCATCGACATGGCGAATGACGTATCATAGCTCCCGGCACCTTCAGACTTCAACGCAGACTCCTAACGAGAGTCACTGGTTTCAGCGTGTACAGCGAACAAGTTCGCGCCCATTACGCCAGCCCCCGGAACGTTGGGAGAGTACCCAATCCCTCTGCTCAGGCGATCATCAGAAGTCCTGTCGATAGCGACACCGTCCTGATCACGTTGCGAATCGAAAATGGCATCATTCTGGATGCGCGGTTCAAATGCATGGGCTGCGCCGTGGCCATTGCCTGCTCGTCCATTGCCACTGAGATGGTGTTAGGCAAGCACGTTGACGAGGCCTATCAGATCACCAAGCAGGAGGTAGCGCAGTTGCTGGGCGGCATACCGGAGTACAAGATGGTCTGCAGCAACCTCGCTCCCGACGCAATCAGGAAAGCGATTGAGGATTGGCGGCAGCAACAAGCGAACAATGGGTCTTCGGCTTAGTGATAACCCAAACTCGCCGCAGAGCCGCAATCAAACCTTACCGCGGATCTACGCGGATGTTCGCGGATTTTGTACGATTTACCACAACAGATTTTGTCGAAAATACTACGGCGTCAAACTAACGTAGGCAGAGAGAGAATCGATGTCATCCTGAGAGGCTGTGACTTTATTTAGATTTACGAGTTTTTTGGCGTATAAGTGTTTTATTTTCAGCACTGTCATTTGCAGAAAAACAAAAAAGTCACAGCCTCTGAGCGGAAGCGAAGGAACTGCTCCGCTGCACTTACGGTACAGAAGAACCGCTCGACCCGAACTGCCGGTTACCAGGCAAGCTTCTTGATGTACTTGTCTCTGGATATCCAGCTTTCGGGTTTTTAAAGACTGACGATTTTCCAAATTGTCAGTGCAAGTTCCTAAAGACGGCTGAAAATCGTCGCCGCTTGAGACAAATTTCATGGATTGTAATACAGAGGAGGTCGGAAATCAGGAGATCAGATGATCCACGGCTAGCCGGACAGGTCGGTGATCGGTAGATCGGAACTGCCAAATCTTGCCCTGCGATGCCCTTTCGCAGTTAATTCCAGTGTGGTATAACGGACGCCTTCGCACGCAGCGCAAGACTAGTACGTCACTCAGCACGAGGTGGAAAGATGATCCCGCCGGCCTTTGAGTATTTCCGACCCAAAACAATTCCCGAGGCTGTGGCCCTGCTCCTTCAGCATGGAGATGACGCCAAGATCCTGAGTGGTGGCCAAAGCCTGATTCCCATGATGAAATTCAGGCTGGCGCGGCCGAGCCATCTCGTCGACATCAATCGCATCCCGGGGTTGGCATACGTAAAAGAAGAGGGCGGCTACCTGAAGATTGGCGGCCTGACCAGAGAAGCTGATCTGGAAACCTCAGCCCTGGTGAAATCCAAATATCCGATCATCCTCGACACGGCTGCCGTCATCGCCGATCCCCAGGTGCGAAATCAGGCGACAGTTGGCGGCAATTTGGCCCACGGAGATCCAGCCAACGATCACCCGGCCACCATGCTGGCACTGGGCGCTCAGGTCGTCGTCACCGGCCAGAATGGGGAGCGCGTTATACCCATTGAAGATTTCTTCGTTTCGCTGTTCACGACTGCGCTCGAGCATGGCGAGATCCTCACGGAGATTCGCATACCGGTTCCCCCATCCAGGAGCGGAGGGGCCTACTTCAAACAGGAGCGCAAAGTAGGAGACTTTGCCACCGCCGCGGTGGCCGTACAGATAACTCTCGATGGCAGCGGAACTTGTCAAAAAGCGGGCATCGGTCTTACGAATGTTGGCCCAACCCCTTTGAAAGCCAGAAAGTCGGAAGACTTTTTGCGCGGCAAGAAACTCGATCCAGCCAGCATCAACCAGGCGGCACAGTTTGCGGCTGAAGAATCACAGCCGAGTTCCGATCTGCGCGGCCCGGCTGCCTATAAACGCGGCCTGATCAAAGAACTTACCAAACGCGCACTCGCCCGCGCTGTCGAGCGGGCCCAATAATTTCGGATTTGCAGGCAGCTTTGTATCAACCTCGAATAAGGAACTGCAATGCCAAAGAAAGAATTAGTCCATGTCAAGATCAACGGCAAGGAGCGCGAGGCGGCAGTCGAGCCTCGGCTTCTGTTGGTCCACTTTATTCGCGATGTTCTGCAACTGACCGGCACGCACGTAGGCTGTGACACCAGTAACTGCGGCGCCTGCACCGTGATGCTGAACGGCAAGACGGTCAAGTCGTGCACCATGTTTGCCGTCCAGGCGGATGGCGGGGAGATCATGACGGTTGAAGGGCTGAACAAAGATGGCCAGCTTCATCCTTTGCAGGAAGGCTTTAAGGAAGAACACGGCTTGCAATGCGGCTTCTGTACGCCGGGCATGTTGCTATCTTCGCTGGCCTTGCTGCAACAAAAGCCTGAGCCCAGCGAAAAGGAAATCCGCTGGGGAATTTCCGGCAATTTGTGCCGCTGCACCGGCTACCAGAATATCGTCAAGGCTGTTCAGTATGCCTCCAGAAAGATGGCGGAGAGCAAGAAGATGGCGCAAGGAGGACCGAGATAATGCACAAGACATCTCCTGAAATCGGCGGCATGGGCCACTCCATCAAGCGTAAAGAAGATTCACGGTTCATCCAGGGCAAAGGCAATTATGTCGATGATGTCCACCTTCCTGGAATGGTCTACGGCCATCTGGTACGCAGCCCTTATGCGCACGCGCGTCTCAAGGGTGTGAATACGGAGAAGGCCAAGGCGCTTCCGGGCGTGCTGGCCATCATCACTGGCGACGACCTGGCAAAAGCCGGTTTGTCATGGATGCCAACCCTTTCCGGCGACAAGCAGATGGTGCTCGCAACCGGTAAAGTTCTTTTTCAGTCGCAGGAAGTCGCCTTTGTTGTCGCCGAAGACCAGTACACGGCAGCCGACGCTGCCGAACTGGTAGAGGTAGATTATGAAGAGCTGCCGGTGCTGGTTGATCCTCACAAATCGCTCGACCCCAAGTCTCCTGTCCTCCGCGAAGACCGTGAGGAGAAGAGCAATCACATCTTCCATTGGGAAGTTGGCGATAAACAAGCTACCGACAAGAGCTTTAAGGAAGCTCCTGTAAATGCCAAAGTGGACGCCATCTTTCAACGCTGCCATCCAGCGCCGCTGGAGACCTGCGGATGCGTCGCCGACTTCAACAAAGCCACCGAGCGGCTTACGATCTATCTGACCTCTCAAGCCCCCCATGCACACCGGACACTCTTTGCCCTGGTTGGCGGGATTCCCGAGCAGAACATCCGCGTCGTATCGCCCGATATTGGCGGCGGCTTTGGCAATAAAGTGCCGATCTATCCTGGCTATGTCTGCGCTGTCGTTGCTTCTCTCACGCTCGGCCTACCAGTCAAATGGATGGAGAGCCGCACGGAAAACCTCCAGTCAACTGGCTTTGCCCGCGACTATCACATGACCGCCGAGATTGCCGCCGATAAGAGCGGAAAGGTCAAGGCATTGCGGGTAAAAACGCTGGCTGACCATGGAGCTTTTAACGCTGCCGCTCAGCCTACCAAGTTTCCTGCTGGATTGTTCAGCGTCTGTACCGGTTCTTACGATTTCCCAACTGCCTATTGCGAAGTGGATGGCGTATACACCAACAAGGCTCCAGGCGGGATCGCCTATCGCTGCTCCTTCCGCATCACCGAGGCAGCTTATCTGATCGAAAGAGTTGTGGATGTTCTGGCCGCCGAACTCAAGATGGACCCAGTCGAGCTGCGACGTAAAAACTTTATTCCTCCGGCAAAGTTTCCTTACAAGTCGGCCCTGGGATGGACGTACGACAGCGGCGACTACGATGCCGCCATGAACAAAGCCTTGCAGATGCTTGGATACGAAGAGCTTCGTAAAGAACAGGCCGAGAAGCGCAAGAAAGGCGAGTTGATGGGCATAGGAATCTCCAGCTTCACTGAAGCGGTTGGGGCCGGTCCTGCCCATACCTTCGATATTGTCGGTATCAAGATGTTCGATAGTTGCGAGATCCGCGTGCATCCCACCGGTAAAGCTATCTGTCGCATGGGGACCAAGAGCCAGGGACAAGGACATGAGACCACCTATGCCCAGATCGTCGCCCAGGAATTGGGAATCCCTGCGAAAGATGTGATCGTGGAGGAAGGAGACACGGACACTGCGCCTTACGGTCTCGGAACGTACGCCAGCCGCAGCACTCCGACTTCAGGCGCAGCGACGGCCATAGCAGCGAAGAAGATTCGCGATAAGGCGAAAAAAATCGCAGCCTTCCTGCTGGAAGCCAGTGAAGAGGACTTGGAATGGGAGCCGGGCAAGTTCTTTGTAAAAGGAGCGCCCAGCAAAGCCAAGACCATCCAGGAAATCGCCTTCGCTGCTTATACCAATGTTCCTCCGGGCCTGGAGGCCGGGCTGGAAGCAGTCAATTATTACGACCCGCCGAATCTCACCTTCCCTTTCGGCACTTATATCTGTGTGGTGGACATTGATAAAGGAACAGGCGAGATCAAAGTCCGCCGCTTTGTGGCCGTTGATGACTGCGGCAACATCATCAATCCCATGATTGTCGAAGGCCAGATCCATGGCGGCCTGACCGAAGGGCTGGCCATCGCCTTCATGCAGTTGATCGACTACGATGAAAATGGCAATGTGCAAGGCGGCAGCTTTATGGACTACCTCCTCCCTACCGCCGTGGAGACACCCAACTGGGAGACCGGTAAGACCTGTACACCCTCTCCTCATCATCCCTTCGGAGCAAAGGGCGTAGGAGAATCGCCCAATGTCGGCTCACCGGCAGCTTTTGTTAACGCGGTGGTTGATGCGCTTTCCCACCTCGGTGTAAAGCACATCGACATGCCGATTACTCCCTGGAAGGTCTGGAACATTCTGAACGAGAAAGGGGTCACAAGCTGACGAATGCCAATCAGGATTGAAAAGACCTTTCAGGTCCAGGAGTCGGTGGAAAAGGTATGGGGCTTTCTGAGCGATCCCAGAAAAGTCGTGACCTGCGTGCCCGGCGCCCAGATTACCGAACAGGTGAATGAGCGCAATTACAAAGGGTCGATCAGCGTGAAAGTTGGCCCCAGCGTGACCGACTATAAAGGTGAGATACAAATTGTCCGGTTGGATGAGCAGAACCACGAGATTGAGATCCTGGGTAAGGGACAGGATGTAAGAGGCAAGGGCAGCGCCTCGATGAAGATGACCGGGAAACTTCGGGCTCTCGACGGTGGAGGCACAGAGGTCGTGAGCATCTCTGAACTCAACATCGTTGGCATCCTGGCGCAGATGGGGTCGCGCGTCATCACCGAGGTTTCCAACATTATGTTTGAAAGATTTACCAAGAACTTCCAGCAGCAGCTTCAGGCTTCAGAAACTCCTTCCAGTGAATCAACGATTGAGGCCCCGACTGCCCCCAAGCCCATCAACGCGGTCTCGGTCGCCATGTCAGCCCTGAAAGCCGCGATCACTCGCGAGAAGAAATAACATTCTCATGCCGATCTCTCCGCAGCTTCCCAAAAGCAAAGAGACCCCCAATACAGATGTCATCGTCTCCGGTTTCGAGCAGTTGGGCTACATCATCGACCAGGCATTGGCTGTCACGATTTACCTGGCGATGAAGCTCGGGAAACCGGTGCTGCTTGAGGGACACACCGGTCTGGGAAAAACAGAGGTGGCCAAAGTACTTGCGAGATTCCTGAGCGCCCGCCTGATTCGCCTCCAGTGCTACGAAGGGCTTGATGTCAACTCTGCCGTCTACGAATGGAACTATCAGAAACAATTGCTGGCGATCAAGATTCAGGAGGGGACAAATAAGACGGTCGAGGAAAAAGAGAAGCACATTTTTGGCCGGGATTTTCTGCTGGAACGTCCTTTATTGCAATCAATATCGGCAGAGGACGCCTCGCCGATCCTGCTGGTGGATGAAGTTGACCGTGCCGATGAGGCCTTTGACGCCTTTTTGCTGGAGCTGCTCTCCGATTTTCAAATCAGCATCCCGGAGATGGGGACCATCAAGGCCCGACATATTCCCTACGTCGTTCTTACCTCCAACCGCAGCAGAGAGCTGAGCGATGCCCTCAAGAGAAGATGCCTCTACCATTGGATCGACTATCCCAGCTTCGAAAAAGAGATGAAGATCGTTCGCACAAAGCTCCCAGGCATAGAAGAGCAACTGAGCGCGCAGTTGGTACACTTTGTGGAAGCAGTGCGACAACTCAAGCTGACCAAACCTCCCGGCGTGGCTGAAACGCTGGATTGGGCCCAGGCCCTGATGGCTTTAGGCCAAGACCGGCTGGACGTTGACGTTGTTGAGGCGACTTTAGGCTGCCTATCGAAATCCGTGGAAGATACCTCCACGATTAAAACAGAGGGCGTAGAGAAGATTCTTGAGAATTTTGTAATTGGGTAAATTGGTAATTGAGTAATTTAGAACCACCCTGATGAGCAAAACGATTCCAACTCGCCTTACTCAATCCATCCTTGAATTTTGCCGGTTTGCCAGGACAAATGGGTTGTCTACTGGAGTAAAAGAAACGATTGATTCGCTTGATGCTGTCCAAACCATTGGCATTGCCAGCCGGGAAACCCTTAAGTTTGCGTTTAGAGCAATCCTGTGTTCATCAAAAGAAGAATGGGAGCTGTTTGATGATCTTTTCGAAGCCTTCTGGAAAAAGACTGAATTTGGACCGCACTTGACCCACAAACAAAGCAAGCCAGAAACATCGGCGCCAGAGAGCAAGACTGCCATGATGCTCAGGGGCCAACCCGATGGCGCACGGCCTGGAGAGGATGGAGGCCAGGCAGTCTGGGGAGCGAGCGCGCACGAACGACTCAGGAAGACCGACTTCTCTCAAATACAGCAAAATGATCTACCAGCTCTTGAAGAAATTTCCCTGCGCCTCTTAAAGCAGATGAGCCTGAGGCTCTCACGAAGGTTGAAAACCATGAAGTCGCGCACGCAGGTCGACCTGCGGAGAACTATACGGCGCAATATCAGCCGGGGAGGCGATCCAATCGAGTTGCACTACAAAGAAAAGAAGTTGCAGCAAAGCCATCTGGTAATCCTTCTCGATATCAGCGGCTCAATGAACCCCTACAGCCTCTTCCTGGTACGGTTTGCCTACGCCCTTCAGAAACATTTCAAGCGTGTGGATACATTTCTCTTCAGTACTCAACTTGCGGAAATTACCGGCGCACTAAAGACGCAGCGGCTTTCAAATGCCTTGCAGGCGCTCTCCCTGCAGGCCGCAGGATGGTCCGGCGGCACGAAGATCGGTGAGTCACTCAGGGACCTTGGCCTGCTCCGAGGAAAACGACTGCTCACCCGCAATACACTCTTGATTGTCCTGAGCGACGGCTGGGATACCGGTGAGCCAGAAATATTGGCAACAGAGCTTGCAATCATCAAACGACGGGTCCGAAAGCTCATCTGGTTGAACCCTCTCCTGGGGATGGAAGATTACCAACCCATTACCCGTGGAATGAGCGCGGCCCTTCCACACATCGACGTCTTCGCGCCAGCCCACAATCTGGAGAGCCTGTTGCAACTGGAAAAACATCTCAAATACATTTAAATGCGCCAAGAAAACAACATCGAAATGCAGGCGCTGTTGTTGAAGACTGATTACTGAATGCTTATGTTTAACCAATTCCTGAACAAAGCCGCCGAATTGACCGCCAAAGGCGATCCTTTTGTGGTTGCAACTGTGGTTCGATACCAGGCGCCCAGCTCAGGCAAGCCCGGAGATAAAGCCATCATCAATGCCGAAGGAAAGCTGTGGGGCTGGATCGGTGGAGGTTGCGCGCAACCAGTGGTGATTAAAGAGGCCCTGAAGGCCCTCGCGGATGGCCGCTCACGGATGGTCAGAATCAGCCCATCGCCGGCCGGCTCCGAGGAAGGAACAATCGACTACACTATGACCTGCCACAGCGGAGGCGCGTTGGATATTTTTATCGAACCGGTCTTGCCCAGGCCGCATCTTCTGATTCTTGGCCGTTCCCCCGTCGCGCAATCCCTGGCCCGGCTGGCCAAAGCCATCCACTATTCGGTCTCCGTGGCTGCTCCCGAAGTGGAGATCGAAAGCTTTCCTGATGCCGACCTGGTGAGAAAAGATCTGGACCTCAGCCAGCTCAAAGTCACTCCCCAAAGCTACATTGTGGTATCAACGCAGGGAGAGTGCGACGAGGAAGCCCTGGGGCAAGCAACCAGGACCCAGGCTGCTCATATTGCCTTTGTAGCCAGTAAAGTGAAGGCCCAAAAAGTTTTTGAATACCTGCGCGAAAAGGGCGTATCTCCGGAGCGACTCCAACAAGTGCGAGCGCCCGCCGGGCTAAATATCCATGCAAGTTCGCCGGAGGAAATCGCAGTTAGCATCCTGGCGGAGATCATTCAAGTTCGTGGAAGCCAGGCCAAATCCCAGGACAAATCAAAGACAGAATCGAAAACCAAGATTCTGCTGCCCGTGGTCAACAGCGAAGCCCACGACCCGATCTGTGGAATGCTTGTGGATACGGCCACTGCCAAACACAAATCGGAATATCAGGGACGGCAGTTTTACTTCTGCTGCGCCGGCTGCAAGCAATCTTTTGACAAGCAACCCGGCAAATATGCAGTTGCCACACACCCTTGAGTCATCGTGCCAGCAGCGTCCCCTGCGGCAATTCGTGGAGCAATTCTTGTTTAATGTGCGGTGAAGCGCACCGGAACTACCGTTGCCCTGGCTTCCGGATTGTAATAGTCGTAAATCACAGATTGCGTGGCCATTGCTTCCATGCGGTAGCGCGGACGGAACTTAAACGTAAACTGTGACCCGCCTGCCGATGGCCAGACATAGAACACCACACGGTCCGGCTGCACCTCGTAGCCATAGACGCCTGAGAACTGTCGCGCAGCCTCCAGGGAATCACGATCTACATCAACGCCCGGCGGCAGGCCGATTTCCGCCATCATCATGCCGTATCCTTTAAACCCGATGCGTTCGGTTTGAACAGTGCAGAGCACGGGCTCATCTACTTTGGCATCCGGATGATCGAAGGAAACCTTGAGACGCAGGGCCCGCGTGTCGCCATGTTGGACACCCTGTTCTAGAGTCGCAGAAGACTGGCTCCAAGGAATGTAATAGCTGGTAAGCACAGCGGCATTCACAGCCGAGAGGCCGCCCTGGCGAACAATCTGGACCTGGTTGGCGCCTTTTTGCAGGTACTGTCCAAGTTCGAAAACGGCGGGACCGACCAGCGTGTCGCCCGATGGAAGCTGGATCGAAGAAACTGCGCGGCCATTTACAACCACGCTGGCCTCTCCGGCAGATGGTTGTTCCTGCGTGGGCGGCAGAGCGGCAATCATCGCCTCCAGGACATTTTGTGTTGCCTGGGTCGAATACCATACCGCATAACGGTCTTTGTGGCCCAGCAAGTACTGGAGCCCCCGGCCAACCTGTTCTGTGGTGTTCGAAGCAGCAGCCTTGTTGCGCAGCACGGCCAACGCCTCCACCGCCAGCGCCGTAGTCTCCAATCTTCCGGCAACACCCCAGCCGTAGAATGGAGAGGTATTGGCTTCCAGGTTCCAATAAGTGGTTGGACCTTCATTGTGGGCCAGGCTGCTCAATAACGACTGGGCACGCGCTATATATTCGTTGCGTCCAGTAACTGCGGCGGCGAGCGCATAATTGCCCACCAGATATGGGTCACGCCAAGAGCCAATCTCGTCCTCAAGATATTCCAAGGCCAGCTTAAGTGATGGCTCAGCCTCTTCACGCTCCTTGCCTTTCGCGCTGGCAGCCGCCAAAGCCAGGGCACGAGTCACATAAGCGGTGAGGTTCGCATCTTCGACATCGGCTTCTTTGGACCAGTCGTATCGCAGCCATGCGCCGGACTTGGCCTGGTGCGCGGTCAGATACTTCCTGGCACGATCCACTCGGCTGGGATCGACGCGGACAAATTCGCCAGCCGCAGTCAGAAAACGCAGGACGTACGCAGTAAGAGCAACGTCTGACTTCACGCGCCAGTAAGCGTAGCCGCCATCGGGCATTTGTGCGCCGGTTAACTGATCGTAGGCTTCCTGCACTGACAGTCTTGCGTCTCTGGCAATGCTGGCCCGAGGATTACCGGCATTTGAATTGTCCTGGCCGGCTTTCTTCAGCAGTTGCAAGGCCAAGAGGTTAATGTAGCCGACCGAGGTAATCTGCTCTCCACATCCTGTAGGGCGCGAGCCAATGCCCCGCATGGCATCGAGCACGTGGGCCATCAGATTGGGATAGACCCGCAGTTCAGTGTCGTTCCAGCCAGGAATTGCATTATCAGGAATTTGCACCTGCAACGAGTTGTCCTCGGCAGCCAGTACCTTGGCAAGACTGAACGAAATCTCCTCGCCATCGGGATGCACCAGGACTTCGCGCTCTACTGTATCTCCGGTTGCTGTGTTTCTGGCTGTTACCTGCTGCTTGCCATGCCTGATGCTGGCTGCCGCCTGGAAGCTGAAGATGGCGCTGGCGTCCGAGTTGGGAGCAACCGTCACATTTTGCCGGTGCGCCGAAAGAATGGAGAACCAGTCTTCAGGCTTCAATTCGGCAAGCACCGATTGAATCTTGTCAGAATAGTTTCTTAAGACGACCGGCAAACTGATGCGGTCCCCCTGGGTCAGCACCTTGGGAGGATCGTGCTCAATAAAGAAGGGCTGAAAGGTCCGCAGTTCCTTCTCTGCCACGCCTATCTGCCCGGATTCGGTAGAGGCAACTACAGACATCTTCCATGCAGTGATGGTGTCGCCCATGGGGAAGCTGATATGGGCCTCGCCCCGCTTGTCAGTGATGACCTCTGGCCTCCACAGCATGGTTTCCGGAAAGTATTGGCGCACGTGCGGTGTGAAGAGCGGCTTGGCTGACGGCCTGCCCATGTTCTGGCCATCGATTCTCTGGTCATTGTTATTCTGACCGGAGATCACGTTCATGGTGTCAACTACTGCTCCCATGTTGCGGCCGTACGACGGACCAAAACTTGACACGTTCATCTCCGTGACCATGGCCGCCATCCCCATTACCTCGACGGTCTGGTTGGCGTTTCCTATTCGCAGGCTGGCATCCACTTTTGTGCTACCGGCTTGCTTAGCCGGGACACTCAACACAACGCACTGCTGGAATCCCTGGATTGTAAACTCAAGGCGATACGTTCCAACCGGCAAGCTCGGGAAACTGAACGAACCGGTTGTATCTGTCGTGGCGGTGTACTTTTGCTTGCTTGCAGAGATGGCCACTACCTGGACACCGACGATGACTGCACCTTGCGGGTCGGTCACTACACCGGAGATACCTCCGGTACCCGCCGACCGGGGCGGCTCTTTGGGCGTGGGCACGGCGGTCAACTCTTTGCTGCTCTGTTCCGTGAGTACCTTGCTGAATTCCGCCACCGGGAAAAAACCCTGCTTCCCCGGCACGCCGCGGCTCAATATCTGGATGTACGCCACATCCTGCGTCACCGGCGTTACCTCTGTGGTCTTTCGCTGGCGGTCTCCTTCAGCGGAGTAGACGCGGGTCTGTATGCGGTCCCAGTACCGGCTCTGGTTCGGAAACTCGAAATAGTAAGGGTGTCCCCAGGGATCCAACAACTGATCCGGTGTCAACTTGGCCGCTTTAAGCACCGGCCTTAATTCCTCTTCCGTGCGCGGGAAGCTTCCGGTCTCAGCAAAGTGCTGGGCCAGCGCCCGGTCGAGGTCTGCGCTCTCATCAAGAAAATAGTGCGTCCGTGAAACCCACTCTTGCACATCATCCCAAGACCGTTTGGTTGGTGAATTAAACCTCTTGTCAGGACCAGGACTCGTCACATGGATCTCAAAATAAGGGCCGGTAATCTCGAACTCATAGGAATATGGGCTGCCCCAGGGATCGCGCTGCGAATCCAGGTCAATATTTCTGGTTTTAAGTTCTGCACGGAGGGTTGGATAATCGCGGATGTATTGGCCGGTGCGGGCGTGATACTCCACTACAGCTTGATCCATTGCCTGCCCAACTCTGCCGAAATATGGCCAATAAAATCTCCGTACGGTTAAATCATCGTCAGTGCCGGGCTTCTTGTCTATCCCATTGCTGACCAGCGAAAGCACATCAAACATTCCCCGCACGGAAAACACCGGACGATATGCAATGTCCCAGGGGTCTCGTATTGTGTCAGGATCGATACCGGCCTCTTTGAGTTCAGCCCTGAATTGGTCTTCAGTTTTGGGATAGTCGCTCCTGGCTTTGTAAATCTTGTTGAGGGCCTCCTGTACTTTGTTCATGGCGCCATCGATGGAAGCTCTGAATGAAACATGGGCCTCACGCGAGTAATCGGGGCCACTCCGCGCCGAAGTGACCTGCGTGCGCCAGGAATTCCAACTCCAATAGTTGTAGTTCCAGGAACTCCAGCCAGAACGCATAATGGCCTCAGCAGCGAGGTCAAGGCCTTCAGGAAATCGCTTGGAGGAATCCAGGTTCAGCAGACTGCGATAGCTGACTCCCGCAAGGCTATTTTGGTAGTAGGGATCGAAGTAGTCAAAGACCGAAAACCCAAAACCGCGTCCGAATTCCTCATCGGTGCGGAACCTCTCGGCCACCGCCCGGTCAAACACCAGGACGCCTAGAACGCTCTCGGCAGCTTCTCCATCCGGCGTGCGCACGCTCAGGTCGCCGGTTGCAGTTTCACCAGGGCGGAACGTGGTACGCACAAGGTGAAGTCCCACCTGCAACTCATGCGTCATAGGATAGATCACCTGAACTATCCCCCTGAAAGCAGAGTTTGGTCCTGAATAGTATCCCCGGCTCGCATCCTGGGTGTTGGTTACGGCGTATGCAGCGATTTGCAATTCACCGCGAAAGCGTGGGTCATAGGGCACGGCCAACTCCGCCCGGCCATGTTCGGGATGCACAACTTGCGATACCAGGAGACCGCTCTCGGTTGAGACTGTCACAACCATGTCGTTGACTTTGCAATTGGTGGCAATAGCTATGTGGATCGGTTCGCCGGGATGATAGAGAGTACGATCAGCCCGTACCAGGATGTAGTCGCCTGGCGGCTGGACCTGAAGGCGTTCAGTATGGGACCCTTCGCGTCCTTCGTAGTCAGAAGCTCGCAGCAGCAAAAGCGCTGCGCGCTGGACGTAAGGCTGGTAATCATAGTCCATTCCATTCTGCCGGCGGCCATAAGTCTCATACCAGGCTTGCGATTGAAATTGGTCATAGCTGTTGACCAGGAGCAAGTCTTCAGCCAGCGGCGGTAACTCGAGGCGGCCAACGCCGTACTGGTTGGTGCGAAACTTCCCGATGAATCGACGATGCGCGGAATCAGGATGCGGATCGAAGTCTTCGGCATCATTAGGGCGGGCCGCTTCCACGGTGCCGGTCACCGAAGCCGGGCTGCCGTCCGCGTAGGAACTGGTTACGTATAACTGCAAGGGCGCATCGGCTGAGACTTGGCCCGCAGGCAACAAATAAAGATGAATCGGCTGGGGGCTGAGCCGGAAAGTAAAGCGGCGCTGTTCCGTGCGTCCAGTAGAGAGATCGGTGACGTAGGCAGCCATAGGAAGGTCCCAAAAGCGCTGATAGTTCACGTTGGGAAAACTTTCTTTGAGGCTGATCTTCACGATCGACTTTCCCGTGGAATCCAAAACATTTTCGACGGGTTCAGATTCGTCAGTCACCCACCGCTGGTCCCTGAAAGCCCAGTAACGGTTTCCCATCCGGACGACCTTGACTCTCGCCCGTTGCAACGGCTTACCAAAGAGATAATCGGCACGCACCTCGATGGAGGCATCTTGTCCTGGAAGATAATAGGAACGATCGGGCGTGGCAGTCACAGTAAACCCCGGCAGATCGTAACGGCTGAGGCGGACCTGAGACTGGGCCTGGATCTGGTCATGGTCCGGCAAGGATTCGGTTTGCGCCTGGATGGAGTAATCGCCCAAGCGGACTTTTAGGGGTGTATCCCATTCGGCTGTCGCTACACCAAATTCTGAGGTGACGAGAGCTTTGTGGAACAGTTCGGTGCCCTCCTGGTCTTTGATGGACACCGTGACCTTGGCATCTTTCCAAGCCCGTTTGTTCGGCCCAAAAGCCAGCACTCGCAGGTGGACGGCCTGTCCGGGTTGGTAAAGTGGTTTATCGGTGGTGATGCTTAAGGTAGACCGGCGGGCAAAGGTGAAATAAACGAACTGCTGTTCACTGAACGTTCCTAGCTGAGCAGTCGCAGCTACTGCGCCTGACCTGCTGGACAAGCTGCCGGGCAAATCGAACACGGCAGTGGCGTAGCCGGATTCATCCGTGACAACTTGGGTGGAATTTTTGACGGCGCCATCGACATAGAGTTTCACCTCCACCGGGACCTTGGCGCAAGGCCGCCCGCTGGCCGGCTCATCGACGCGCAAATGGACTGGATATTTCGCACCGAAACCTACCGAGGCCGCCGCAGTGACTCGCATCTGAAAAGCATCTGAAATCAGTGGCCCAAGCTGCACAGTTCCCTGGACTGGCCCAAAATTGTCTGGCTCCTTGGGCGTAAGCAAGTAGCGCAGCCGGTACCATCCAAGATCGGAGGGCGACCGGCTGGAAATGCCTTTGAGGTCCCATGCGATCTTTTCAATTGTGGTTCCGCGCTCTTCGTGAAAAGCGCCCTTTATCGAGCTATGAACTGTGCCGTCAAGATAGAGCAAATCGACTTGGAAATTGCCGTCCAGTGGCCGCTCGGAGGCGTTGATGAACGGCAGCTCCAGCTCACTTTGAGGTAAAAGGTGAAAACGAATGTGGGCTTCATCGACATGCAGCAAATCAGAACGCTGCTGCGCCGGAAGGTCTTGGGCCACAGACGCGACCAATAATGAAAACAGCACCACCCACCATGCCACGCAACAGCGCACTGTACTCATGCGATTTCTCCTGCCGGGTCCTTGATCGTTGGAGTGGTCTATAAACCAGAACGCGAACCGGCCGAATTCTTGCATGAGAAATGCACCGGGCAGAGAAACACCAAACCCTTACCGCTGATTTAACTGATAAACGCTGATCCAAAAGTCATTGCTAAACCTGGCGCAAGTACTAATCCGTATACATCTGCGTTGGTCCGCGGTAAGGTCTGGTTGCGGCCACTCTTTTCACTTGGCATGAGTGGCCGTTACTTCAATTTGAACGGTGTGCTTACTGGAAGAATCGTAAAAGCTGCTAACCATAACCGGTTTCCCCAGTTCGAGCAGGCTGCTGGTTTCAATCTTGGATTGTTGGATCACAGGATCGGAGCGCTCTGGCTCCGCCGCGCCATGCTCAGCCACACCCGACACTTCCACAGTAAGCCGCAACCCCATGGAGTGTTCACTCTCTGTCCAGATGCGACAGTCAATGTTCTTACCTACGTCTATATATATTTCTTTGTCGTTGCCGTGAATTGGCAGGCGCGATCCGATCCGAAGTCTGCTCACCTCATGGCCCTTGGCCAAAAGACTGTAGGTCCTGGAGTTCAGTTTTTTCTCATCATCCAATTCGTTGATCTTAAGTTCTAGGCGGTATTCTCCTTCGGCCTTTTTTCTGTCCTGAGTAATATCGTCAAGTATTTTTTCCGACAGGGCCACCTGCTCCGCCGTCCCCCGCACGATGATGGCATTGCCAGAGGGAATCTGCTGTACACGTTGGATCTCCAGAATCGTGCGCAACGCGTTCACGCAGTCCTGTAAGTCTGTGGGGGTCGATATAGTGGGCAGATAAAAGACTCTAATGACCCGCGCCAATTCCTTTCGTTTGTCGGCCGGAAGATCGGCATCGGTCATCTGCATTGTTTCTTTTTCAGCACTTTTCTGGGTCGTGTTCTTTTGGGCCATACTTTGCTCTTCTGCTTCCTGTGCCCAAATCCGAGGCGATACCGAAGGCAGACTCCCCAGGAAAAATGCGCACGCAAATATGCAACAAGCTCTCTTAGTCATAAGCTCCTTTCTGATGTATGTCGTTCAACTTCGACAGTAGAACGCAATGGAGATGCGTTCTTGCAAAGCTTTTGCAGTTTATTCTATGTGAGCTAACACGAACACAAACCCTGGATTGTTCACGAAATTTTAAACAGAAAAGACAAGAGCCATCTTGCATCGAGTGGTTTGGGGAACATGTCAAGTTTGCTTATAGAGATGGGTGTAATTAAACGTGCGAGTCTGCAATGTCCCAAGCGTCGGAAAACACGCTTGAGCCAAGGACAATCTTTCAGGTCGTCATTACTGCCATTCCTGTCAGAAAATTATTCTGTCTTCCTGAGCAAGCCCGAGCGACGGTAGGAGTGAGGGCGCGCCGAAGGATCGCTCGATGCACCGCTCTAGAAATATCATAACCAGGCGTTTCCACGAAAATCTATTCGGACAGTCAAAGGCATGGAAGTTGACTAACTTTTAATTACCCCTATAAAGATGACTTATTTGATCATGAAGACATTATTTGCAGTCGGAAAAAGGTAAATTGCCTGAATAGATCTTCGTGAAAATGCCTCGTTACATTATTCTGGACGACGCATCTCGGGTTCTTCGGCGCGCCCTCATTCCTACGCCGCTCGGGCTTGCTCAGAAATGACAGAGTGATTTTTGCTTCTTTGTTTTATGAAATGCCAGTATCTCGGTGCTAGGTTCTTTACTGTTCTACAATGCCTTCTTTGCCGAACGAACAAACCAATCACGCCACGACCCCAAGTTCACCGCCGCTGGCGCGGCGGCTGGGACTTTTTGACGCTACCATGCTGGTGATGGGTGGCACTGTAGGCGCTGGGATTTTCATGAATCCTTACGTGGTCGCCAAGGAAGTCCACACCTCGGCGCTGGTGCTGGGCGCATGGATCGCCGGCGGGATTATCGCCCTGACCGGTGCGTTCATCTATGCCGAGTTGGCCGACCGCATGCCCAACGTTGGAGGACAGTACGCCTACCTGCGCGAGACTTACCATCCTCTGCTGGCGTTCCTATATGGATGGGTCTTGCTGCTGGTGGTGCAGACCGGAGGCATGGCTGCAGTCACGGTGACCTTTGCCCGATACTTCAGCGACCTCACCGGACTCTCATTGCCTAACTGGCAGATCGCAGTGATTACGCTGCTTGTCCTCACGGTAATCAACTGCCTGGGCGTGCGCGCTGGAGGCACTGTCCAAAGCGCCCTGATGGTGTTGAAGGTCTTTGCTATCGGTTTCCTGGTGTTGGCGGGAGCGTTCCTGGCTGGCCCTTCGCATTTTTCACTCAAACCACTTACCGACCAGCCGGTCTCTCCGCACCTGCTTTCGTCGTTTGGAGCGGCGATGGTTCCGGTGCTCTTTGCTTATGGTGGATGGCAAACTGCATGTTTCGTGGCCGGTGAACTCAAAGAGCCCCGGCGCGATCTTCCTCGTGCATTGATGCTGGGAGTGGTAGGAGTGGCGCTGCTCTATACGGCCGTAAATTTTGTTTACCTTCGCGCCCTGGGCGTTCACACCCTGGCCGATACCAAGACCCCGGCATCGGCGGTGATGTCCCTGGCCATGGGTGATACCGGCAAAATCATCATCGCCTTAGGCATCGCCATCTCTACTCTGGGATTCCTGAGCCAGAGCGTGCTTACGGCCCCGCGTGTCTACTTTGCGATGGCCGAAGATGGCGTCTTCTTCCGTCAGCTTGCATGGCTACATCCGCGGACCCAGGTGCCGGTCGTAGCCATTACGTTACAGAGCGTTTGGACGGTGGTGATCCTACTTTCCGGACGATACGAGGAGATCCTCAATTATGTAACCTCGATGGACTGGATCTTCTTTGGACTCTCGGCAAGCTGCCTGTTTGTTTTGCGCCGTCGCAACCCGTCAGGTGCAACGGTGCGCATGCCCGGACATCCAGTGACAACCGCGCTCTTCTGCCTGGCCTGTGCCAGCCTGGTAGCCAACACCATCTATCATTATCCGCGCAATACGCTCATTGGCATGGCCATTTTGGTTTGCGGCGTGCCGGTGTACTACATTTGGAAGAGGGCCTCACACGCATGAACAGCTCCCGAAGCACCGCTCACTCCAGCTATATGGAATGGGCCAAGCTGCACTCCGCCGCAAAATTTAATCTGGCCACCAGCGGTATGACCGGCTTTCCCCTGAAAGAGTTGGGCGTACAACTGAATGAGCTTGAAATCAATGGCCTGAATCCTTATGGCTACGAGCCATTGCTCCAGGCGATTGCCAGCCGCTATCGCGTTCCACAGGAATGCATCGTCACCGCAACTGGAACGTCGCTGGCCAACCATCTGGCGCTGGCTGCCACAACCGAGCCGGGAGACGAGATCCTGATGGAGCAGCCCGGCTATGATCCGATGCTGAATGCAGCCCGTTATCTGGGGCTGGAGGTCAAACGTTTCCAGCGCCCAGCCGAAAAGAATTTTGCCATTGATCTATCGGATCTGGAGCACAACCTCACAGCACGCACGCGCCTGGTCCTGATTACCAACATGCACAATCCTAGCGGGGCCCTCTGCCCTGAGGAGGTCTTGCAAGGGGTTGCTGCGTTGGCGCGCAAGGTGGGAGCATACGTCGTTGTAGACGAGGTCTACCGCGAGATGCTTTTTGAAGACCATCCGCGCAGCGCCTTTCATCTTGATCCGGAGCGGTTCATCATCACCACCAGCCTGACCAAAGCCTACGGTTTGAGCGGCCTGCGCTGTGGATGGATTGTGGCCCCGCCCAAGATCGCACACCACATCTGGCAGATCCACGATCTGCATGGCGCAACTTACGCCTATCCGGCGGAGTTGCTGAGCGTGGTTGCGTTCGCGAAGCTTCAGCAGATCTCAAACACCATGAAATCTTTGCTGGAGGAAAACCGCAGACTTCTGCATGAATTCCTGCGCTCACGCAATGATCTGGATACCTTTTGGCCGGACTACGGGACCATCGTCTTCCCTCGCCTGCGCGCCGGCAACGCAGAAGAATTCTGCGCTCTGTTGCACAACGAGTTTGACACGACGGTTGTTCCCGGCAGGTTCTTTGAATGTTCAGACCGTTTCAGGATTGGGGTGGGCACTCCGACTGCATCGGTGCGGGACGCCTTGCAGCAGTTGGGCTATGGATTGGACAAATTCGCGAAAACCTTTTGCCGCTGATTTACGCTGATCAACGCTGATTAAAAACACAACTTACCGCGGATTTGCGCGGGATGGACGCGGATTAGGTGCTATGCTGAATTATGTTCTCGTTACGATAAAGAGTGTTCTTCATCCGCTGGAGAATTTGGTAATTGAGTAATCAGAAGACGGGAACAAGTTCGGTGTCGATGATTCGGGGATCAGGCGTAGGTGACCTTGCGCTCTCCCTTAACGATGCGTCCGATGAGAAAGCTTTTTTCGCCGGTTTTCTCTACGATGCTCTGCACCCTTTTAAATTTCTTGGCAGGAACAACCAGCACCATGCCGATTCCCATATTGAAGGTGCGCATCATGTCATCGTGGGGCACGCTGCCAATTTTTTCCAGATGGGAAAAGACCGGCAGGACCGGCCAGGTACCGATCTCCACGACAGCCGCTGTGCCTTTGGGCAGCACGCGAGGAAGATTATCGGTAATTCCTCCGCCAGTGATGTGAGCCATGGCGTTGACCAGCCCGGCATCAATCAGGCGCCGCAGCACTGGCCAATAGCTTTTGTGGGAGCGCATCAGCTCATTACCGGCCTTATTCTTGATCTCATTGACGTAAGTGTCGGGTGAGTACTTTGCGATCTCAAAAAAGAGCTTGCGGGCCAGCGAATATCCGTTGGTGTGCAGCCCGTTGGAGGGCAATCCCAAAAGAACGTCGCCGACCTCGACCTGGTCTCCGGTGATGATGTTCTTTTTGTCTGCGATACCAACAATGAAGCCGGCTAGGTCATATTCACCTTGGGGATAGAAACCCGGCATCTCCGCGGTCTCACCGCCAATGAGGGCACAGCCGTTGTGACGGCAGGCGTCGGCAATTCCTTCTACGACCTTTTCCGCAACCTCGGGGTCGAGTGAGCCGGTGGCCAGGTAATCCATAAAAAACAGCGGCGTGGCGCCCTGCACAGCAATGTCGTTGACACAGTGGTTGACCAGATCAGCCCCCACGGTGTGGTGCAGATTCATCATGAAGGCCACTTTTAGCTTGGTGCCTACACCGTCGACGCTTGAAACCAGCACCGGATCGCGAAATTTCTTCTTGTCGATGGCAAACAGGCCGCCAAAGCCTCCGATGTCGCCCACAACACCCCGGGTGAAAGTCCGATGAGCAAGATACTTGATACGTTGTTTGGCCCGGTCGGCGCGGTCAATATCAACCCCGCTGTCGGCGTAAGTAATCGACGTGGTTTTCAAGACTTGAGATCCGTTTCTAATTGCGAGGCGCTATCAATGGAAGCAAGGAGGGTATTTTAGCATTATTCAGATTTCATTGAATCAGCAAATGACAATTGCAATAGCAGTTGGATGCCAGGCTAATTGCCGATTGCTAACTGCTTTAATGTTTTGCGGTTTCCAATTCCTTCCCTACCGAATCCAGAACTCCATTGATGAACTGCACAGACTCCGGGGAAGAAAACTTACGGGCAATCTCCAAAGCCTCGTTAATAATCACCGGCCGGGGAGTACCATGTTGACTGAGAAGCTCGGCAACGCTGGCGCGCAGCACGTTTCGATCGACAGCCGCCATTCTTTCCATGCGCCAATGCTGGGCATGTTTTTGGATCAGGTCGTCGATCTCCTGGCTGCGTTCCGTGGCCAGACCAAACAGGTCATCAGCAAATCCCCGGGTGTCTCCTTCGACGCCAGAGCGCTCGGCCCAGAAGGTACGGCGCACCTGTTCGGGCGTCTGCTTGCCCATGTCCCACTGGAACAGCATTTGCAAACAAAGCTCCCGGGATTTGCGCCGTGTTCCCATACTATGACTTGCCCTTGCTCTTCGAGGCAGGACGTTTGGTTTTGGAATGAGCGGTCTTTCTCTTGAGGGCCACCATCTCGACAGCAGAAATAGCCGCTTCAAAGCCCTTGTTGCCTGCCTTGAGTCCGGCGCGGTCCAGGGCCTGCTCCAGATTCTCACAGGTCAGCACACCGTAAGTATGCGGCACTCCCGTCTCCTGGGCAGACTGGCCGATACCTCGCGTAACCTCAGTGGCAATGTGCTCGTAGTGCGTGGTCTCGCCGCGTATCAGGCACCCAAGAGTGATAATGGCGTCATATTTTCCGGTTTTGGCCAGGGTCCGCGCCTGAGAAGGAATTTCGAATGCGCCGGGTACTCGCACAACAGTGACGTCCTCTTGGCGACAGCCGGAGCGTCGCAAGGCATCGATAGCCCCTTGCAGCAAGCGTTCCGTGATAAATGAATTCCAACGACTTACCACAACGCCAAAGCGCATTCCCTGGGAGTTCAGTTCGCCTTCGATAGCATCATCGCTGGCCTGATTCCGCTGCCAGAAGGCCAGTGCAAGTCCTTTGGCCGGTTCAGCGATGAGCACGCGAGAGCCCCAATCTGTGTCCTTGATCTCAGATCTGATCTTGACCTTGTTTTTCTTTAGAAGATCGAGGACGGTGTCCAGGTCGGTAACTTCAATCCAGAGGTCCGCCGGAAGCGGTTCTTTCAATACAAATTCGATCTTGCCTAGAGGAGCGAGGAAATAACGGCCTTGTCCCTTTGCACTCTTCCATTCTTCGCCTGGTTCAAAACCCAGAGCAGCAAAGACAGAGGCCAGCGCCTCAAAATCGGCGTTGTTTTTAGCGAACCGCACTGTAGTGATTGCTTTTATCACGTTGACCTAATAGTAATGAAAAAGGAAAAACTAAACGAACTTGATCGGAGCCGGGTTATTCGGATCGGTGTAGTCGTAAAATCCTTTCCCTGTCTTGCGGCCGTACCAGCCTGCCATCACCAGCCGCTTTAGCAGGGGCGGAGAGGCAAAGCGGGGTTCCTTGAATTCCTCGAACATCACATGGGTAATGTAGTAGGTGGTATCGAGTCCAACGAAGTCCAGTAATGTGAACGGCCCCATGGGATAGCCGCAACCCAGTTTCATGGCGTTATCGATGTCCGGGATTGAGCCGACGCCTTCTTCGTAGGCCCGAATAGCATCCAGCATATACGGCACAAGCAGGCGATTCACGATAAAGCCGGTCTTATCGCTGGTGCGGACCGGCACCTTGCCCAGGCTTTGCGCAAACTGGTATCCGGCTTCAAAAACCTGGGCGCTGGTGGCAATGGTGCGCACTACCTCCACCAATTTCATCAAAGGCACAGGGTTGAAGAAGTGCAGGCCGATGAAGTGGTCTGGGCGCTTCGTGGCCGCTGCTACCTCGGTGATGGAGATGGAAGAGGTATTGCTGGCGAAGATAGCTTCTTTTTTTACGATGCCTTCGAGCGCAGAGAAGGTCTTTTTCTTCTCTTCCACGTTCTCAATAATGGCTTCGATGATGATGTCGGAGTCGGCAAGACTGCTGGGGTTGGTTGTGCCTTTGAGCCGTGCGCGAACGGTCTCCACCGGTTCCTTGAGATTGCCTTTTTCCGCAAACTTGGCCAGCGATTTTTCGATCCCCGCAAAACCTTTGTCGAGGAATTTCTGGTCCTGCTCCAGGACCGTTACGTCATAACCGGCAGTTGCGCTCACCTGGGCTATGCCTGAACCCATCAGACCACAACCCAGCACGCCAACTTTCTTGATACTCATTCCACTCTCCTTATTCTTAACTACGCAGGAACAAACCCGGTTTTACCGCAGAGAACGCAGAGGGCGCAGAGGGCGCAGAGAAGATTTGAGGAATCATCAGTGGTAAGAATTTGGCTTTCTCTGCGTCTCCGTTGACGATTTTGGATTACCGTTGCAAATTCTCTACGATCATTGCAATGCCTTGTCCACCACCGATGCAGGCCGTCGCCAATCCATACTTCGCCTTGCGACGACGTAACTCATACAGCAAGGTAATCACCAGGCGAGCGCCCGTTGCGCCCAATGGATGACCGAGGGCGATAGCTCCGCCGTTTACATTGACTTTGTTACGATCGAGTCCCAATTCTTTTTCTACAGCCAGATACTGCCCGGCAAACGCCTCGTTGACCTCAATCAGATCGATATCTTCAAGTTTCAGGCCTGCCTTCTTCAAGGCCAGCCGTGAAGCAGGAACCGGGCCGCTGCCCATGATCTTGGGATCCACACCGGCGATGCCCCAGCTTACGATCCGGCCCAAGGGCTTGAGTCCGCGTTTTTCCGCCTGGGAAAGCAATGTAAGCACGACGGCTGCTCCGCCGTCCACGATGCCGCTGGCGTTGCCTGCGGTAACGGAGCCATCCTTGCCAAAAGCAGGTTTAAGTTTGGCCAGCCCTTCCATGGTGGTTTCCGGACGAAGATGGTCGTCCTTCTCAAACAGCTCACCACTAGGGTCGCCTTTTCGGTTCTTGAGCGGCACGGGAGTGATTTCTTCCTGCAAGCGGCAGGCCTGCTGCGCGGCTGCGGCAAGCTGCTGTGAGCGCATTGAAAACTCATCCATCTTCTCGCGCGTGATGCCCTGCTGTTCAGCATACAGTTCGGCAGTGTTGGCCATGTAGAGGCCACAGTAGGTATCGAGCAAGGCGACCATCAGCGAATCTTCGAGCTTGCCTTCACCCAGTCCAAATCCAGTGCGAGCGCCACGGATCACATGGGGAGCCTGCGACATGGACTCCATACCACCGGCGAGCACATTGCCGGCTTCACCGAGTTGGATCATCTGGGCGCCTGTGACAATGGCCTGAAGACCTGAGCCGCACAGCCGGTTCACGGTCAGCGCCGGGACTTCAATTGGCAGACCTGCTTTGAGAGCAACATGGCGGGCGCCATAGAGCGAATCGCCCGAGGTTTGTTGTGCATTGCCAAAGACGGCATGGTCGAACTCTTTGGCTTCAACGCCGGAGCGCCGGATGGCTTCCTGGCTGGCCACAGCAGCCAGTTCCATGGCGGTAAAGTCTTTCAGCTTGCCGCAATAACGGCCCATCGGCGTACGCGCGCCACTTACGATTGCAATCTCTGTTGATGAACTCATAGACAGCCTGTATGAAGGGTTTGGGAATAGTTGAGCAAACCTTTGAGTTTATCAGCCGGATTAAGACCGGAGCAAATCACATGATCGGTTGATCCGGTGATCGGTAGATCGGAGTTATCCAAGAGAAGCCATAAGACTATTCCCCTGATATATCCGGTGGCCGCTCATTCGTAGCGCAATGCTACAAGTGGATCCACGCGCATGGCTCGCCGCGCCGGAAGGTAGCAGGCCAAGAGTGTCACAAGAGCCATCAACAACGCAACGCCGGCAAAGGTAATTGGATCGTTTGGGGCCACGCCGTACAGCAGTCTCATCAGCAAACGAGTCAACGCCAGAGCCGCTCCTAGCCCGGCGGCAACCCCAATCAGTGTCACCAGGATCCCTTGGCGAAAGACCATCCACAGGACTTGGCGTTGCGGTGCGCCCAGGGCCATTCGAATCCCAAATTCATGGGTGGCGCGTTGTGTTGTGTAAGAGACCAGTCCATACACTCCAGTGGTGGAGAGGACTGTGGCCAGCAGGGCAAATACGAATAGCAGTCGGGCAAGGAAGCGTTCTTCGGCAAGGGTGGTCGAGACCTGTTCCTGGAGTGTGCGAACATGAAATACAGGCAAGCTGGGGTTCACACGCGCTACGCCTGCTTTGATGGATGCAACAAGCGCATTTGGGTCACCTGCTGTTCGTGCCAGTATGGTGATATCCGGTTGCCAGGGGAACATCAAGTAAGTCTGGGCGAGAGGAAGGTACACAAGCGGGCCAGGCGACTTGCGGAGGTCTCCGGGCGCCACGTCGCCGACTACGCCGACAATTTCGAATGCCGCACCTTGCGGGCCAACATGTTTGATGTGCTTCCCGATAGGACTCTGATCAGGCCAGTATTTCCGGGCCATTGCGGAGTTGATGATGGCAACTCCCGAGGTATTGTTGCTGTCGGACTGCTCGAAGTCGCGTCCACTTAAGATCGGAATGCCGAGGGTGGCAAAGTAGCCAGGGCTGGGCCTGATCAGTTCAACCCAGTCTCCTTTTTCACCTGCGCTCTCATGTCCTTCTACCTGCACCACCGTCGCGTGCGTCCCCTGAAGCGGAAGGCTGCCCAGTGCGGCAGACTCTACGCCGGGTTGGGAGCGCACCGCATCGAGGAGAGGCTGGACCAGGGTGGCGGCAGTGGCCTTATCGTACCCTTGGTGAACTAGATCGGTCGAGGCAGCAACCGCGTGGTTTGGATCAAATCCCAGATGGATATGAGAGGCCTGCCATAGCGTTCGGGCCAGCAATCCTGCTCCCACCAGCAGAAGAACGGAAGCCATCACCTGAACCACGACCAGCAAACCCCGGAGCGACGCCCGCCGTGAAAGCACGCTGACCCCATGAGATTCGCTTTTCATGGCCAGTGCCAGATCCGATTTCGAATACTTCATAGCCGGAGCCAAGCTGCTCACAATTCCAGCCAGCACGGCCACCAGAGCGGTAAATGCCAGGACCCGCAGGTCGAGAATCGAGGTAGCGCGCTCCAATGGAATTGGGAGGTTAAGCGGCGAAAGGACCACAAGCAGGTGAGTCGCCCAATTCGCAAGCATACATCCCACGCCAGCGCCCAAGGCGGAGATGAGCAACCCTTCTGTGAGGTGCATGAAGATAATTCGGGGCCGCGTAGCGCCCAAAGCCAATCGTATGGCCACTTCTTTTTGGCGCGCTTCGGAGCGGGCCAACAGCAGTCCGGCTACATCGGCACAGGCAATCAGCAGTACCAGGAACACAAGACCCAACACAAGAAAAGAGAAGGTGGAGCCATGGCGTCTTGCAGCTTCCGCGGCCGGCACCAGCGCAGGCCAGGGACGCATCCAGTCTGCCCCTTCCTTTGCATCCGGCTTGCCGGCGCCAAGACGTTCAGCTACAACTTCAAGCTGCGCCTGGGCCTGCGCCAGAGAGACATTCTGCCTGAGCCTGCCAACGACCCCAAAAGGAGAAAAAGATTCACTGCCTAATGGCATCTGGCTCCTCAGAAGAGGATCAACCTGAAAGCCATAACTCATGGGCAGCCAGACTTCCGGCAAATTCTCGAAGCTCACGCCGCCAAACCCCGCCGGTGTAACTCCAACAACTGTGAACGGCTGTCCATCGACCACTGCTGTCAATCCAAGAACGGGAGCATCAGGGGGAAAGTGACGACGCCAATAATCGTGGCTTAGCATCACCACGGGCGCGGCACTTGGCCGGTCATCTTCCGGGACAATGGAGCGGCCAAGTTCGGCGTTGACACCGAGAGTCTGAAAGTAATTTCCAGTCACCATGCCGGCATCCACACGCTCGGAGCCAAACTTGCCCGCCGCTAGGTTTACAGGAAACCGATCCAGGTACGCTGCCAGGCCAGAAAACGCATCCACGTGGTCGCGATATTGAAGATAGCTGGGAAAAGAACTAAATGCAGCGCGGCCATCATTTTTTTTATCGCCGTGGGCGATGCGGACGACTTCGCCAGGATTTCTGATTGGAAGAGGCCGAAACAGCACAACATCGACCAAGCTGAAGATGGCAGTATTAGCGCCGATGCCCAGTGCCAGCGTGAGCACAGCCAGCGCGGTAAAGCCCGCATTTTTCACCAACATGCGCAACGCATAGCGCAAATCCTGAAACAGGTGCTCCAGCAGGGGAATGCCCCGGCGCTCCCGGTACTTCTCCTTTGTGGCTTCCACACCACCGAGCTTAATCAGCCCATTACGGCGGGCCTCTTCCGGAGTCATGCCGGAGCGCAGGTTCTCGTCGATATGCATCTGGAGATGGCTTTCAATCTCCTCAGCCAGATCGCGGTCCCGCAGGTCTTTGCGGAACATTCCGCTCAAGCGTAAAAACAAACCGCGAAGCCATCTCATGTGAGCTTTCCTCCTAGATATCTCTGGAGAAAATGACACATCTCCTATGGGTAAGCAATAGTAAAGATGCTCTGGCCAGGCATAAGTGCAAGAAAATGAAGTTGGAACGATCTTGCAGTGTGAGTGCGGCAGCCGTAACCCAAAACAAATCTTTGAAACACGGGAGGAACCCTTCGCTACGCTCGAGGGCAGGCTCTGGAAGCAGAGGAAACCAAAATCCTTAACCGCAGCGCGGCAGAGCCGCAACCAAACCTTACCGCGGAGCAGCGCGGATGTTCACGGATTGAGTTAACGATTTGCCACGATATGTTTTTGTCGAAAATGCTATGGCGCCGATAAACCAAGTCCCAGCAGAGCCTGCCCTGAGAAGAAATGATGGCGGTTTCAGGGATTGGTGTGACCCTGCCATAAAAGAATAGCTACGAAAGGTCGAAAATCTGCGCAGAGTGTCCTTTACAGCATCGCTTTGTCAGCAAGTAATTGGCATTTTGCATTTTATTGTCGACAGTGCAATTTCCATGCTGCCGAGATGCTGGCGGGGATGGTGGAGTGAGCGGATATCTGCGGCGCTGGTCTCGGCTTTTCTGGAAGCTACTATCTGCATGATGCTGCTCTTCAGGCAATACATCCACTTGATGCAACATCACCTTTCCGGAATTCCCGCACCAACGGTGCTGAAAGCCGTCGAGCATCACGGCGATGTCGGACTCATGGGCCTGGGCGCCAGCGGCCTTTTAGTCGTTCTTGGCCAGCCATCGATATTGCTGCTGGCTTACTTCATGGTGGAAGGGGCGGTCCGCGTGTTGGAAATCCAGATCAATCAGAAAATAACGGGCACGCTGCCCCTGTGGCTGCTCGCTCACCTGTTACGCAGAAAAGGCCGCCCGAGTGAACCCGGGCGGCCTCATGCAGAATCGGATAGTTCTTTTATCTATAGTTCTTTTATTTGAAGAAACTGCCAGCGTTCGAGAATCGTTTGTTCACTTCATCCCAGTTCACTACGTTCCACCAGGCTTTCAGGTAATCCGGCCGCCGATTCTGATACTTCAGATAGTAGGCGTGCTCCCAAACATCATTGCCCATCACCGGGAATTCGCCATTCGACATGGGATTGTCCTGGTTGGGGGTGGACGTTATCTTGAGTTCTCCGGACTTGGTGGACACCAGCCAGGCCCAGCCGCTCCCGAACTGATTGACGCCGGCTGCCTCAAATTTTTCTTTGAACGACTCAAAGGCGCCAAAGGCCTTTTTGATGGCGTCGGCAATAGCTCCGGTGGGAGCGCCGCCCTTCTGCGGACCCATGATTTCCCAGAACATGGTGTGGTTGACATGGCCGCCACCGTTGTTGCGGACGACGCCTCGGATGTCCTCCGGCAGCGCCCCAAGGTTGCGGATCAACTCTTCTGCGCTTTTCTTTTGCAAGTCAGGATATTTTTCCACTGCGCCGTTCAGTTTGGCGACATAAGCAGCATGATGCTTATCGTGGTGCAGGTGCATGGTTTGTTCGTCGATATGCGGTTCAAGAGCGTTGTAAGCATACGGCAAAGGGGGGACTTCGTAGGCCATTTCAATCACCTTTCTTCATGGGTCCGCTGAAAGCGCGGACCTGAAATTCTTTCAAAACTTTCAAAATTGGGCCGCAACTCAAAAAGCTGCAAACGCCAGCTCCAGCAAAGTCTTTTGCTCCATCTCGTGGGCAGTATGCGATCCGGTTGCCGGAGTCGATGAGGGCGAGCGTTTTACCGAGCGCACCCGGTTATCGCGCGCCAGGCGCTCAAGCTGCGGATAGATGAAGCTGAGCGCACCCATGTTGGCCGGCTCTTCCTGGACCCACAGAAATTCACGCGCGCTGGCGTGCTGCGCAAAGACAGCTTCCAGTTCAGCTTCGGGCAATGGAAAGAGCTGTTCCACGAAGACAATTGCAGTGCGGGTATCGCCACGGCGCTTCCGTTCCCGCCGCAGTTCATGTCCGATCTTCCCGGTGCACAGGACCACCCGTTCGGCATTGAATATCTCCAGATCCTGAACGACATTCTGGAACTTGCCCTCGGCCAAGTCTCCCAAGGGACTGGCGGCATCAGGGTGGCGCAGCATGCCCTTCGGAGTAAACACGATCAGCGGCTTCCGCCAGCTCCGCAACGCTTGTCTTCGAAGCAAGTGGAAATATTGCGCTGCTGTTGAAGGCTGGCATACCTGGATGTTGTCCTTGGCGGCAAGCTGGAGATAGCGCTCCATGCGGCCGCTGGAGTGCTCCGGCCCCTGGCCTTCATAGCCATGCGGAAGCAGCATCACCAACCCAGAGAGCAGGCCCCACTTATCTTCACCCGACACAATAAACTGGTCGATGATGATCTGCGCGCCGTTGGCGAAATCGCCGAACTGCGCCTCCCACAACACCAACCCGTCGGGATAATCGCGGCTGAACCCATACTCAAAGCCCAGCACCGCAGCTTCCGACAGAATGGAATTGAAGGCCGCAAACCAAGCCTGGTTGGGAGAGAGATGGCAGAGCGGCACATATTCCTGCTCGTTTTCTGTATCAATCAGGACCGAGTGGCGATGATTAAAGGTGCCACGGCGGCTGTCCTGCCCGGAAAGCCGGACCGGCACACCTTCAACCAGAAGTGAACCAAATGCCAGCGCCTCGGCCATGCCATAGTCGAGCGGCAACTTGCCCGTCCCCATTTTCTCGCGCTGTTCCAGCAGCTTCTTGATCTTGGGATGAATAGCAAAGTCTTCCGGATAACTCGTAAGCTTTTCCGTGATTTGACCGAGTGTCTCTTTGGCGACAGCGGTGGCCGCCTCGTAAGCAGGGTTGTAGCGACCGCCCACATACTTGTCCCAGTAGCCAGGGAGTTGGCGCAGAGAGGGTGCTTTCTGCATCTTGCCGGCTTTTTCGTAGCTCTCGTCGATCGCGGCCCGGAAACGGGCCTGCATTTCAGAGGTATCAATACCGTGTTTGGCGGAATAAATCTGATACAGCGGCGGATGCGAGTTGATCTTTTTGTACAGCAGCGGCTGGGTGATGGTGGGATCGTCGACCTCACTGTGCCCGTGACGCCGGTAGCCAATCAGATCGATCACGACATCGCTGCCGAACTGGTACCGGTATTCCACGGCGAGCTTGGCCACCCTTAGCACAGCTTCCGGATCCTCGGAATTTACATGGAGAATTGGGACCGCCTGGCGCTTGGCCAAATCCGAGGAAAAGCGCGAGGTGTGCAACTCCCGGGGATTCGTGGTAAAGCCAATGAGGTTGTTTACGATCACGTGAATGCCACCGCCAACGCTGTACCCTTTGAGGCCGGAAAAATTCAGGGTCTCAGCCCATATCCCCTGGCCGGCAAATGCGGCATCGCCATGCAGGACGATGGGCAAAACCTCCCGCTCGCCGTTTTCTCCGGCGTGGGTTTGCTTAGCGCGGGTACGGCCCAAAGCCACCGGATCGACCGCTTCCAGGTGACTGGGATTGGAGACAAGGTGGGTGCGGATGCGCTTCCCATTGCGGGTGCGATAGTGTCCGGTAGCGCCGTGGTGATATTTCACATCACCACCGCCCAACACACTGCGAGGATCAACGTCCTCAAATCCGGCAAAGATATTCTCCGGAGGAACGCCCACAATCAAGGTCATGAGAGTGAGACGTCCACGGTGGGTACCGCCGATTACAGCCGTGTTGGCCCCCAGCTCTGCTGCCGTCTCCAACACCGCATCGAGAAGAGGGACCTGCGAGGTGTTACCTTCTCCTGAATACCTCTTGGTGCCAAGATAACGGGTCTGAAGGATCTGCTCGAAGAGGTCCGCCTGAAGGAGCCGCTCGGAGAGCCAGCGGCGGTCAACCTGCAACGCCCCAGGATTCTCGATTCTTTCCTGTAGCCACTCGCGACGGTCGCGCTGGAGAATGTGCATGAACTCGGCCCCAATACTGCCGCAATAGATTCTGCGGGCCTGCTCCGCTATCTCTCCTGTGATACGCAGTTCGGGGAATCCGTCAGCGATGGGCCCTCCAAAGGGGTGAAGATTGGCGTCCAGGTAGCCCCAACGGCGAAAAGCATCCCAAACGCGTGCGTGTTCAAGTATTTGCGATTCGGTGGCCTGTAATTCTGCGCTTTGAGTACTCATTTCTTAAGATTCCAAGTTGATAGGACTGCTCAGGTGATCTTTCCTGAAGATTGGCTAACTATTGAGGATATCACTTGCGAGGGGACTATTTGAACGCAGCAGCAACCGTTTGAGGAAGCAGCTCCGGTCCGAACGGAAAGAAGCCCAAAAAGCAAGCGTCCTGCGAGTTCATCGCAGGACGCCAGGCAGCCCTCCCCCAGAACTGCCTTACCACCGCAAATGAGTGTAGGGGGAGATTGGCCCTTCGTCCACATCACTTTAGTAACATTTTGGTTCCAGACCTAAAAGGGCTCTCAGGAAAGATCGGGGGCTCGGTATATGCCTCTGCAATATCAATAACTTATGAGGGGAGAATCTTCCGGTCTGTAGTTTCATCTAATGTTTTGTCTGGATTTTGTTAGGATAGCGGGTCACACAAATTGGCCTGCGAGGCTGGGGATTAATCCGAAGAGGGAGCATTCATGGCGAGCAACGAGAATATTGCCGTTAAAAAGCAAGACGGGCAATTGGCGTCAGGTAGTAGCGCGATTGTTGAAGTTAACGATACTAATTTTGACCAACTGGTCCTAAAGAGCAATCAGCCCGTATTGATTGATTTTTGGGCGACATGGTGCGGCCCATGCAAAGCGTTGGCCCCCATCGTAGACGAGGTGGCAGCGACCTATAATGGCAAGGTGACGGTAGGCAAGATGAATGTTGATAGTAGCCCCGTCACGCCCCAACGATACGGTGTTCGTGGAATCCCCACGTTGCTGATCTTCAAGAACGGCCAAGTGCAGGACCAGATTGTTGGCTATGTTCCCAAGGAGAAGATCGAGGCAGCCCTGAACAAATACGTGAGCTAACACAAGTTTGTTAACGACAAGCCCGGCCAGTGCCGGGCTTTTTTGTGTATGCAAGCAACTTACCGCGGATTGAAGACAAAACCAGCTTCTTACCGCTGATTTACGCGGATTGACGCTGATTAGAACAACCGCAGCTACTGGCTTCTGGCCTCTAGCAAAGAAAAGCTCAGTATTTACGCAATACGCCGATTACTCTTCCCTGAATCTGTACCGATTTGGCGGCAACGACGATTGGGGCCATAGCGGCATTCGAAGGCTGCAGCCGTATCTTGGCTCCATCGCGGTACAAACGTTTCAAAGTCGCGTCTGATCCCTCCAGCAGGGCCACCACGATTTCGCCATCGCGGGCGTTGTTGGTTTTCTCCACCAGCACATAGTCGCCGTCCACAATGTGCTCATCTTTCATGCTCTCGCCCTTTACCTGAAGAACAAAGACATCTTTAGAACGCGTGATGTCGCCCAGCGAGATGGTCTCGGGGGTCTGCACGGCTTCAATGGGATGTCCGGCAGCGATGCGACCGAGCAACGGCAAAGCCAACTCCGGAGGAGGGACTTTGGCCGGCTGCCTTCGCATGAGGCCACGGACTGGCAGCACATCAATAGAACGGCTGCGGTTGTAGTCCCGTTTGAGCAAGCCCTTTTTTTCCAGGTTGGTGACGTGCTTGTGCACGGTGGCTAATGAGCTTAGCCCCATTCCGGAGCCAATCTCTTCGAATGAAGGGGAGTATCCATGCTGCTGCACAAAGTCATGGATGAAGTCATACACCTGCCGCTGACGTTTGGTAATTGCCATCGCCTTTTATTTCAGCGAATAAAAGGCGAATTGTCAACAAGAAACGCAGTGTTTATCTAGATTCTCGTCCTGATGCTTATCTGACAGCCACCAAACCCATGGTGCTCAAGATCTCGTCGACAGTGCCGATCGCGCGGTCGATCTCTTCCAGGGTGTTATAGAAATGCGGAGAAAAACGGACGCCGGCCTTGGGCCGGAAGTCCACCAGAACATCGCGTCGCAGTAATTCCTGGCATACCGCTTCGGAGGCGCCATTGGGCATATCGATCGCCACTGTACCGGCGCGCTGCTCGGGGTCGCGGGGCGCATTCACCTTCCAACCCCGCTGCTCCGCCAGTTCGATCAAGCGGGCGGTCATCTTCTTTGACTTCTCGCGAATGCGGTCCACTCCGATCTCGCGAATGATCTTCAGCCCCGGCAGCGCCGTGTAGAGCGCCGGAATGTTGGCGGTACCCTGCATAAACTTGTACGGAGCCTCGCTGTACTGTGTTGGACCAATCTCGAAAGCAAAAGGCCGCTCGTGAGCGAACCATCCAGTCAGTTTGGGCTCCAGTCGCTTGCCGAGATCCGGGCGCACATGCAGATAAGCCGTGCCCGGTCCTCCGCAGAGCCATTTCAGGACTCCCCCAGTGGTAAAGTCGACGTTCAACGCCTGGACATCCACAGGAACATTTCCCAGCGATTGGAAGGTATCGAGTACCACGTGCGCACCCACACGGTGGGCCTTTTCGATAATTGCCTTGGCATCTTTGATGTACGAGCTGCGAAACACCACATGCGAGATAGGCACAATCAGGGTCTGCTCATCAATAGCATCGAGCAGGCGTTCGGTGGGAACGTGAATGCCATCGTCCGTCCTGACCATCTGGATACGCGCTCCGCGTGACTGCTGGGCCTCCCAGAAATACATCACCGACGGAAAGTTCATGTCGCTGTAAACGACCTTGTTGCGCTTGCCGCTGAAATCAAAGCAACTTGCCACAATGGCCTGGGAGATGGTGACATTCTGATGAACGCTGACCGAACCGGCAGGCGCGTTCATGATGGCGGCGATCTCGTCGCCGATCTCCCGCGACATCATCCACCACTTCTCTTCCCAGGCCCGCACGCCCCGCGCAGCCCATATATCGCAGAACTCATGTACCGAATCGTAGACGCCGCGAGGCATGGCTCCCAGCGAATTGCTGATCATGTAGGTAGTGCGTTCCAGGATTGGGAACTGGCTGCGGTAGCGGAGCAAGTCATCTGCCATAAGCAATTATTGTCCCTCAATTCGCCCGCGTCTGTATATGGGTTTGCATTGCTGCCTTTGTAGTTGGTTGGGTGTTATATTCCCATTTACCCAATGCAAAAAATCGTCTCAAGTACACGCCGCAAACTGACGGTGGTGCCGCTGGTTGCGGCCACTTACTTTATGGTCGCCGGCGGGCCGTATGGCCTGGAAGAGTTGATCCAGACTTCCGGGTACAAGCTCGGCTTGCTCATTCTGTTGCTTATTCCCTTGGTGTGGAGCCTGCCAACCTCGCTGATGGTGGGAGAGCTCTCGGCGGCTATTCCTTGCGAGGGCGGCTTTTATGTCTGGGTGCGCCGTGCCCTGGGGCCTTTCTGGGGCTTCCAGGAGGCCTGGCTGTCACTCATGGCCAGTACATTCGACTTGGCCGCCTATCCTACGGTTTTTGTTCTTTCTCTGGGGCAGATATGGCCGCCGGCAACGCAGGGCCATAATGGCGTCCTAATCGCTAGCGGACTGCTGCTCGCCTGCGTGCTTTGGAATTTATTTGGCGCCAAAGCAGTCGGCGACGGATCGGTCCTGCTGGGAGTTCTTCTGCTGAGCCCGTTTGCGGTCATCACCGCGGTTGCTTTGTTCCGGCATCCTGCCTTGGCTGGCTCTACAGCCTCCCCGGCCAAAGGCGGCTTGCTTACCGCAGTGATTGTGGCCATGTGGAACTACATGGGATGGGACAACGCCTCCACCGTGGCCAATGAAGTCGAAAATCCTCAAAAAACATATCCGCGCGTCATGATGATTACGCTCGCTGTCATTGTCATTTCCTACATGATCCCGATCGCCGCGGTATGGTATACGCACCTTCAGCCGGGGTTGTGGGCCACCGGGAGCTGGTCCAGCATCGCCGCTGCAGTTGCCGGACCGTGGCTGGGCATCGCCTTGGTAATCGGCTCCATGATCAGCACGTTTGGCATTGTGAATTCACTCACCATGTCTTATTCCCGGCTGCCCGTGGCGATGGCGGAAGATGGATATGCTCCCAAGCTGTTTACCCGCAAACTCGCCAATGGCGCGCCTTGGATATCGATCCTGGCTTGCGGGCTTGCCTGGATCACTGTGCTGGCAGCTCTGGGAACAAATCTTGATCGACTGCTCATGCTGGATATTCTGCTGTACGGCACCAGCTTGGTCCTGGAATTCATTGCACTCGTGGTGCTGCGCATACGTGAGCCACAACTTCAGCGGCCGTTTACGATTCCCGGAGGGATAGTCGGCGCCAGCCTGCTGGGCGTAGGACCTACGCTGCTGCTGATCGTCGCCCTGCTCAAGAACCGCAACGAGCAGCTAGGCCATGTCAGCGCGCTCACAGTTGGACTTATGCTGATGGCGGCAGGCGTGCTCTTTTACTTCATCGCTGCCTGGAGGCGCAAGGCAACTCTGCAAAAGGCCTTGGCTGCCGATTGAACATTCGAAAGATCGGCAATCAACATTTTGTATGCGGTCGGCATTGAACAGTTTTGTTGAAATCAGGACAAAATAAGCGCGGGAAGCGATGACCTGTTACAAACTTTTTTATTAGAAGAAGTTACAGAGAATGAAAAGATTTGCTAAAACGAAAAGGCCATCCGGCAACTGGACAGCCTTTTCTTTCAAGGGAGAATAGTTCCAACGGAGGTTCGAATTAACCCATCAGAACTTTCTGGCGAAATCTTATGGGTGCTGGAAAGGCAGTGTCAAGAAATTTTTCCATAATAAATGCCTTTGTTTTCAACAACTTATACAATTCATCAACATTCTACATAATAGTGCCAAATTTTGTCATTCGGGCCTCTCAGGGCGCTTCAAGTGGTTCTTTTTCAGGCATTTAGATAGATGCTGCGAAAGCTTTGAAACAGGCTAGAGGGAGTTCCCGAGGATGCCGGATGACCTGTTGAGCATATTTTGGAAGTAATTTTGCTAGCAAGTAGGACCCGTCGAGAAGGCCAAGATTTTGTGATTTCTACGATCCATCATGCTGTTTTTGGAATCCGAACGGTGCTTACTTCAGATTGAGCTGGATGATCTCCATTCTTTCCGGGCGATCGAACACCTTATTGGGAAAGAACTTCTTGACCAGAATTCTGATCCCGCCAAAAGCAAAGCCCATAATCAGAGCGCTGAGCATCAGAATCCCGATCAAAACAAAAATGGTCACAATCGCATTTCCAACATCATCTCTGGGATTCGGTTTAGTGGCCTGGTTCCAGGTCACATTGGCATCGTAATTGACCGAGGCAAGCAGCGACTGGGCTTCATTGGCAGGAACATCTCCATTCACGATCACTAACCAGGAGTAGCTGCGGCGGAAATAGAAAGGCCCACCGGGCAAAGCCGCTGACTGAAAAGCGCGCAGCCTCTCCATTGCAATTTGCGGAGTTGGATAGCCAATGATCATTAAATTGGCCTCGCCAATCGAGCTGCGATATTTGGCAAACATGACTTCAGCTTTCTTGCTGAAGTCGACCAGAGCGGCAGGAACCGGAACACCCAGGCGCTCCAAAGCAGCCGGTCCGGTGACAAAATGCGCCGTGTGCGGCATATAAGACTGCTTGGGAAGGTTGTAGGGCAGCGAAGACAGAGCAGAGAGGTCGCCGTGAAGACGTGGCAGCGCGTCAGAAAGAGCACGTAGATCGGCGGCAGACATGGCTGTTACCCGGTCCAGAGATACATCCAGCAAAAGGTTGCCGCGATAGAACAACACGCGCGTATTATTGGAGACGCCCAGGTCGGGAATTTGTTCGGTCCGCATCTGGGGCTGCATGTAGAAGGTGAAGGCCCCGTAAGCCCCGCTGGCATTGTTAAAGCGTGCCGCTTTGACCTCCATTTTTCGGTCGTCACGGACGTAGGTCGCCAGCTCAGCATCTGAAAATTCATATTCTTTGAGCACGACCGCATCGGTTTGACTGGCTGAAGACGGGTCCGTGCTGGTCTTTACGCTCGCTGCGCTCTTCTGCCATCCGTTGAATGATGGCGGCAAAATCGCGGAACTCTTCTCGCCAGCCGCAGTCTCGCCCAGAGCAGATTTCGCAGCGCCAGTCTTTTTCTGCCATGCGCTGGCGCTGGCCGCTAGGCACAAGAGCAAACACAGTATGAAAATACGATGTTTCATGGGTGTAAGAAAAACAAACTAAGTGCTGGCATAACGACCTAAGTGCTCTGACCGGGTGAAATTGATAACCATGGCCCGTCCACTCAGTCCACCTCGTCCACGCTAACCTTCTTTGCATAAATCATGTGGTCATGGCACTAGCTCTCTCTATTAGACACCATACAAGCCTTTAAGGATTCTACAGAGTTGGCGCCGGCATTGTTAGCTCCCCAATCACGCGATGGACCAACGGGCGCTGCTTATTTCCAGGCGTTGTGCTAAGACTGTAACTCGATTGGATCAGGGACCGGGCCTCGTCGAGCCGCGCGCTACTGTTGTAATGCAGGGTACAGAGGGGTTCATTCACCGCAACCCGATCGCCGACTTTCTTGTGCAAGATGACTCCCACGGCATGATCGATATTGTCTTCTTTTCTCTCCCGTCCGCCACCGAGCACCAGGCTAGCCACACCCACCTTTTCGCAATCCATCCGCTCGATGTAGCCTGTGCTCGTACTAAGTACATCCTCTTGATGCCGGGCCTGCGGCAAAAGAGAGGGGTCGGTAAGAGCTTTGTCGTCCCCACCTTGCAGGCGGACGATTTCGCAGAATTTTTCAAAGGCGGCGCCACTGGCAATCAGCCCGGAAGCAATGTCCTTGGCTTTCTGAAGGCTTTCAGCACGCCCACCGAGGTAAAGCATCCATCCGGTTAATTCGAGGCACAACTCCACCAGGTCGGCGGGGCCGCCACCTTTTAAGACTTCAACCGACTCCACCACCTCGAGCGCATTGCCGATGTACCGGCCCAGAGGCTGGTCCATGTCGGTGATTAGGGCAACAACCCTCTTCCCCATGCGCTCACCAGTCTCCACCATCAACTCGGCCAGATGGACAGCATCGGCCTCGCTTTTCATGAAAGCGCCGGAGCCGGTCTTTACGTCCAGTACCAGGGCATCAATGCCCTCCGCCAGCTTCTTGCTCATGATGGAGGCGCAGATCAACGCCGGACTCTCGACCGTACCTGTAACATCACGTAGCGCATACATCTTCTTGTCTGCCGGGACGATACTGCTGGTCTGGCCAATCAGACAACAACCGCAGGCAGCAAGGACTTTGCGCATCTGCTCGGCAGAAAGATTTACGTTGAAGTTCGGGATCGCTTCCAGCTTGTCGAGGGTACCGCCGGTGTGTCCGAGGCCGCGGCCGCTGATCATGGGGACAGCCACACCGCCCGCCGCCGCAATGGGCGCGATAATCAGCGACGTCTTGTCGCCCACGCCGCCAGTGGAGTGCTTATCAACTTTCGGAGCAGCGAGAAAGCTCCACTCCAGCACCTCTCCGGAATGCAACATCGATCCGGTAAGCGCGGCAATTTCGGCGCGCGTCATCCCTCGCAGCAGCACTGCCATCAGCCAGGCCGAAATCTGATAGTCAGGAAAGTCGCCGGTGGTGTAACCCTTCACAATGAATTCGATTTCGGAGTCGGCCAACTCATGGCCGTCGCGCTTTTTGCGGATGAGATCAACAAGACGCATGGGAGATGATTATAGAAGCAATCAGCACTCGGCATTCAGCCCCTGAACATTTTTCATCAATCCTAGTGTCTGCAAAGCTGCAACCTGGAAATTCTCCACCGCAAAGGAACGCTAAGGGCGCAAAGGAACACAAAGGATACGAAGGAAAGACACGGAAATCTTCACACAAGGTAAGGAAAGATCTCGATTGGCTGAATGCTGATTGCTGAGTGCTGACTGCTTACAAACTAAAACTCTCCGGCAGCAACTGCTGCATCGTGCTCTCTTGAATGCCATTCTTGCCTTGGTACCAGATGACTGCATCCGAACCAAATTCAGCGATAACTTGCCGGCAAGCGCCGCAGGGAGAGCAAGCTGCGTCGTGATCGTTGACCACTGCGACCGCAATAATTTTCACATTCGATCCGCCCAATTTTGAGACGGCAGTAAAGATAGCGGAGCGTTCAGCGCAATTGGTCAGACCGTATGAGGCATTCTCGACATTGCATCCGGTAAAGATCTGGCCATTTTCCAGCAGCACTGCTGCGCCCACACGAAAATTCGAGTAACGTGCATAGGCATTTTCTTGGGCAGTGCGGGCCAGTTTCAATAAATTCTGTTTTTGCTCGGAAGAGATCATTTGAGTAGCAATTGGCAATTAGCGCGTTACCGCCCAGATTTGAAACGATTCATCACTTCAAATTCAGACCAAAAAAACTACAAATTATCAATTACAAATTCTTTGCTTTGCTACTCGCCCTCGGAGCTTAATTTGGATGCGACTTTGACTCCGCTCAGGCCGTTGATGTACTTGGCAATTCCCTTGTATAACGACTCGGCGATTCGCTGGCGATAATCGCCGGTCTTGAGTTTTTTCTCGTCGGATGGGTTGCTGACAAACGAGATCTCAGAAAGGATAGAGGGCATGTTCGCGCCAATCAACACAATGAAGGGCGCTTTCTTTACTCCGCGATCTTTCAATCCTGAGTTCTTGCCCGCCAGACCGCCATAAAGGGACTTCTCCACATTCGCGGCGAACTCCCGTGATTCCTCAATCTTCTCTTTGAGGGCAATCTTCTTTACCAGGTCTTGCAACTCGTGGATGGATTTTTCCGAGACCGCGTTTTCACGGGCGGCCACTTCCAGCGCATCCGCCGAAGAGGTAAAGTTCAGGTAATAAGTTTCAACGCCACGGGCGGAGGCATCGCTACTGGAGTTGGCATGAATAGAGATGAATAGGTCAGCCTGCTCTTTGTTGGCAATCGCAGTGCGCGTCTCCAGGGGGATAAAGGTATCGTCGTCGCGGGTATAGATGACCTCCGCTCCCAAACGCTCTTCCAGCAGCTTGCCCAGTTTGAGCGCAACATCCAGCACCAGGTCTTTTTCCATCAGACCATTGGGGCCGATGGTCCCGGTATCGTGCCCGCCGTGGCCGGCATCCACCACGATCTTTCCAATCTTCAAGCCCAGCGTGCGGATCAAAGAGCGTTCGCCGGAAGATGTGGGAGAGGCGACACGAGCTACAGGCTCCAGAGATCTCTTGGTCTTCTTACTCTCCACATGGGGCGCCACAGCGTGGAATGTAGGAGCAGTGGTAGGCTTGCTGGTGGCTTTGTCCGCTTCTTCAATCTTCTCGATCTTCTTGTCTTCAACCTTGGCGCTTTCAGCCTTGGCAATCTCAGTGGTCTTTTCAGCCGCAGGCTTAGAAGAGCTATTCGTAGCAGCAACCTCAGCCTTGGTCTGCTCATCTGCCTGCTTGTCTTTGTTGCCTTTATTTTCAGATACAGCGACATCGGCGGGTTTCGGCTTGTTTACCGCAACTTCAGGCGCAGACTCCGGCTTCAACTTGCTTTCGACCTGGTGCGCCGGCTGCTTCCCGTGAATATCGATGATGAGGCGATAAGGATTGGGCAGCAGGAATGCCGAGTATTCCGCTACGTCATCCACATCGAGGACCACGCGGGCCAGGTTGGCTTTGTATTGGGCCACACGAATCCTGTGCAGGAAACCATCATCGACATCAAAAGACTTGCCTACCAGATCTGAAGCTAATTTTGCGCCGTGCAAATCGAAGAAGATGCGGTCCGGATGGGGAACGCGTCCGGCCTCGTACTTGACCTCCTGCTCCAGATCAATGGCCACGCGGGTATAGTCAGGGGTGGACCAGTGGCGGATATTGGTCAACAGCGGCAAGGTGTGTCGTTCGCTTTTGCTTTCCTGGTGCGCCTGGTTCTCTTCGGCAACATTTTTTGACTTGGAGGCCGGCTCGGCTTTTACCGGTTTGCCCTTGGTCAGCTTTACGCCTTTGGCTTCCGCATCAATTTCATCGAGCGTATGCTTCGCCTCGGCGGCCATATTGCTATGCGGATAATGCTTTAAATACTCCTGAAAAGTGGCTTTGGCCTGGGCGGTATCATCCAGGTCATCACGATAAATCTGGGCCGTGGTGAAGAGCGCTTCAGCACGCAGCTTGCTGCCCGGATACTCACGGCGCAGAAACTCCAGTTGGCCAATTGCATCTTTAAAACTCTTGGCATCGCCCAATACCCGTCCTTGCTCGTCCAAAAGCTCGGCTACGGCCAGCACGCTGGCATCCGCCTTGGATGAATTGGGAGCGGTGTAATAAACCTTGCGGTAGGCGTCCAGCACGCGCTGATAGTCGCGGCGGGTGCGTTGGGATTGCGGTCTTCCGTCCAGGGCTTCGCGCATCCGCTCGGCCACATCGAACTGGGAGCGGGCGGCCAGTTTCTTCTTCTTAACACTGCGTCCATAAGCGGGCGCAAGCAGAAGACTTGCCAGGGAGGCAAGCATTACGAGCCGGGTCAGATTACGAAGTCCAAATTTCATTCAAAAACCTTAAAGCGCGCCTCTGACCCGCCCGCACTGCCGTCTTCAATCGTTGGAGAAGACCCAGTGCCCTTCCGGATCGCGGGACATGTGATATCTCGGCTTTGCAACAAATGGTGATCCACCCTGATATAAACCCGTAATCTTGCGCACATATTCGCGGGTCTCCCGATAGGGTGGAATGCCTCCATTCCTGTCTACTGCTCCGCTGCCTGCGTTGTAGGCCGCCAGTGAAAGCTCCAAGTTACCGTTGTAGTTTTCCAGCAAAGACTTCAGGTGGCGCACACCGGCATCAACGTTCTGGGCCGGGTCAAAAGCATTGGTTACGTTCAAGTTCCGGGCGGTATAGGGCATAAGCTGCATCAGGCCCTGCGCGCCCTTGCGCGAGACCGCCTTAGGGTTGAAATTTGATTCGACCTTGATGACAGCGCGCACCAAATTCGGGTCCACACCGTGTTGCGAGGCCGCTGTTTCGATGGCGCTGTCCACCGACTCCGGGGTGATCTGTTTTCCATGCGTGAGGCCAGCCATGTCCGGCGAAAACGGTTCAGAACTCACCCGAGTACTATTTGAGACGGGAGCAGCAGCTACAAAGGTTGTGACCTCCTGGGCCGCTTTTTTGGCTGCCTTCATGGTCAGCGGCGAGGGAGTTGGGACTGACTTCCAGCGATGCTCCGTCCGGCTCCAATAAACCAGCTTGCTGTAGTTGGATTTCACTGTTGAAGCTGAAGTAGAAACAGGAACCTGAGGCTGTGGCCGAGGCGCTTCATTGTTGACCCACACGGTATGACCACTCTCATCGTGGATGGCCACCATGCTCTGGGCCCGGCTTTGCTGGCTGATTACCATAACCGCAGCGCATAACAGGAAGGTAAGTAGGTGTGTTTTCATTGTGATATGGCCATTTATTACCAGTTTTTGGAGGCCAAAGCTATACACCGAAGGCCTAATACCTTCTGCCTTACCAACCTTATCGTCCTGAAACAGCCAGAGTAGGTGGATTATAAGACTCTTTCTCCCCCGGCGCAATCGGCGAAAACAGGGCGTATCCAACAGGTGAACACCGGCAAAATAGGACAAAACCGGATGATTTATCGGGAGATCCACGGCCAACGCGGGTATACGCAGCGCGGCAAGCCACCACCAAAAAACTTAACACTGATGACGCTGATTTAAACTGATCAACGCTGATCAAAATCAACTGCCATAAACTTAAAGGCGTGAAATAAAAGCAAAGAAATCTTCGCCGGGCGAGAGGAATTTCGTGGATAGTAATACAGCGCGGCATAGCCGCAACCAAAACCTTACCGCGGATCTATGCGGATGTTCGCGGATTGGTTAACGATTTGGCGCGATATGTTTTGTCGAAAATGCTATGGCGACGGTAACCCAAGTCCCGGCAGAGCCTGCCCTGAGGTGGCAGCCGAAGGGGACGAAGCGAAAATAGCCCAGCACGCCAGTGCTGGGTAGGAGTAAATGAGCGAGTTAAGTCCCGCAAGGACGGCTGGAAATCTTCGCAGGAAGAGAAGATTTTCAGGCATAGTAGTACATCGCGGCATAGCCGCAAACAAAAAGCAAAGTCAAAAACTTTACAGCAGAGGCCGCAAGAAAGAGCGGAGAACGCAGAGGAAACCTAACCAAGAAGGAACACGATGTTAGGGCGAAGGACACGAAGGAAAGGCAAAGAAAATCTTCGCGCCAGGAAAAGAAGGCTATGGCTAGTAATACAGAATTCGCGTTCTTTCGCGTTAACCTGTCCCGGCGTGCCGTGGATTCGCGGCCAAAAAGATTTTGGGCTCTCTCTGCTTCCTGCATCTCCGCGGTGAGTTATTGAAGGATAGATTCCACGACGGAGTAAGCCTCCGAAAGTGCTGCATCCAGCTTTTCAGGATCTTTGCCACCGGCCTCTGCCATGTCGGGACGTCCGCCACCGGAGCCGCCGACCTTTTCCGCCACAGACTTAATGACTTTGCCCGCCGGAACGCGGGCCGTGAGGTCCTTGGTCACGCCTACTATCAGAGCAACTTTGCCGTCCTGGGCCGAGCCGAGGACGACCACGCCGGATCCCAACTTATTGCGCAAATTATCGACGAGGGTACGCATCTGGCCGCGATCGAGGTTGTCGACACGTTGCGCCAGCACTTTCACGCCGTGAACTTCGCGCACACGTTCGTCGGCTGAGGCCACGGTCGAGGCAGCGGACTTCATCCGCAACTGCTCCAGCTCCTTTTGCAGCTTTTTGATCTCGGCATCTTTCTTTTCCAATTCTTGCCGCAAGGCCTCTGCCGGAGAGTCTGTCTTGTGGCTCTGAGGTATCAGGGTAGCAACCACGTTCTCGAGTTTGTGGTCACGGCGAAAGTGCTTGAGCGAACCCTCGCCGGTGACAGCCTCTACGCGACGAACCCCTGACGAAACGCTGCCCTCGCTCAGAATCTTGATCAGCCCGATCTCGCCCGTAGCTCCCGTATGGGTGCCGCCGCAGAGTTCGGTGGAGAAGTCGCCGATCTTGACTACCCGTACCCGTTCACCGTACTTCTCGCCAAAGAGCGCCATGGCCTTGTATTCGTTGACCGCTACATCGATGGGCACGTCTTCGATGGTTTCTACACGCGTGTCCTTGAGGACCTGGTTGTTGATGATGTCCTCAATGTCCTGAAGTTCCTCGTCAGCAACGCCGGTAAAGTGGGAAAAGTCAAAGCGCAGATGGCCGGGATCGACCAACGAGCCCGCTTGTTTTACATGCTTGCCCAAAACTTCGCGCAGTCCCGCATGAAGCAGATGGGTAGCGGTGTGGTTGCGCATGGTGGCTAGACGCACATTGGCGTCGACCACAGCATTCACGATATCTCCAGTTTCAATGCGCTGGTGAGCTTTAACTCTATGAAAACGAACTCCCTGAACGGGCATATGGCAGCCCAAGACATCGGCAATAATTACATTGCCATCATCCGAATAGAACCAACCAACATCCCCGACCTGTCCACCTGAATCTGCATAAAACGGTGTTCTATCAAGAATAACCTCGCCTTCTTCTCCTGGAAGCAGTTCACGAGTAGGTGGAGCATCGAGCTTAAAGATGCCACGGACTACACATGACTCTGATGACGTGCCGACATAGCCTTCAAAGACCGTCTTGTCCAATTGAAGAAACTCGGGTCTGGCACTTTGCTTGGCAGCGCCTTTCCAAGAGGCTCGAGCACGATCCCGCTGCTTAAACATTTCCTTTGCAAAACCATCTTGATCAAAGAATATGCCCTTATCGCGTGCTGAATCCTGTATAAAATCGAGAGGGAGTCCGTACGTATCATAGAGCTTAAACGCATCCTCACCTTTGAGCACAGGCTGTGACATAATCCCCTTCGACTTGAAGAATTGCAACAATTCCTCACCTCTGCCCTTGCCGAAGCATTCATCGCCGATTTTCACCACCTCTTGGTCGGAAGCAGATGCAAGGAGCTTCTCTGCGGCTAAAGCGTCGAGTTTCTGGCCTAAATAGATCTTTCCTTGGGTTTCAAACTGTTCAAGATAACGATCCAAGCTCCTTGGCTCTATTTTCTTAGCTTCGCCAAATCTCTCTTCGAGTTGCTTCAGTCCAATATCCAAGGTATTTGCAAACCGCCTCTCTTCCTCGTAAACAATCTTGGACACACGCTCAGCAGATTCGATGAGTTCTGGATAGGCGCTTTTCATTAGATCGCGCACGGCATGAACCATTTCGTACATGAATGGTTTCGTTGCACCCAGCAATCGGCCATGACGAATCCCGCGACGGAGAATCTTCCGGAGTACGTAACCACGGCCTTCATTGGCCGGCAAGACACCGTCGGAAATCAGGAGAGTCGTTGCACGAGCATGGTCGGCAATGATGCGCAGAGATGCTGCCGAACGCGTGCTCTTCTCGGCTGCCAATTCTTTTTTCAGATCCACGCCCGTCAGTTTGGCAGCAATCTCTATCAGCGGCGTGAATAAGTCCGTGTCGTAATTGGAGATCACTCCTTGCAGGATGGCGGTAATTCGCTCCAACCCCATGCCGGTATCCACGGATGGCTTGGGCAGCGGGTTGTAGGTTCCGCTGGAGTCACGGTCAAACTGCATGAAGACCAGGTTCCAGAATTCAAGGTAACGCCCACATTCACAGGGGAATTTGCAGTCGGTGTGGCCTTGCTCCGAGGCTGCCGGGCCGAGGTCATAGTGAATCTCGCTGCATGGGCCACAGGGGCCGGTATCGGCCATGGCCCAGAGATTATCGTCTGCGCCGAGCCCGACAATACGTTCCTTAGGCATCCCGGCTTCCAGCCAGTATTTCTCCGCTTCGTCGTCTCGGGGAATACCCTGTTCGCCCTTAAAAATGGTGCAGTAGAGCTTGGCTTTATCTAACCCAAACCCCTCTTTTGAGGTCAACAGCTCCCAGGCATAGGTAATGGCCTCACGCTTGAAATAATCGCCAAAGCTAAAGTTGCCGAGCATCTCAAAAAATGTATGGTGTCGCCTGGTAAAGCCCACGTTTTCCAGGTCGTTGTGCTTGCCACCGGCCCGGACGCACTTCTGCGAACTCGTGGCACGGGTGTAGTCGCGTTTCTCCAGCCCCAGAAAGACATCTTTGAACTGGTTCATGCCGGCATTGGTGAACAGCAAAGTAGGATCATTGGCCGGAACCAGCGACGATGAATGGACGCACCTATGTCCTTTGCTTTCAAAAAAGCGCAGGAATTTTTCTCGTATTTCAGAGCCCGTGGGCATGATTTTGTCCAAATTTAGATTTTACAGTAAGAAAAAGTGGTTCACCCCAATGGACGCTAAGGGCACATAAGGAAACCAACCTCAATCCTCGCCGCAGAGAACGTAGAGCCCACCGAAACAATCGCCAAAGAATTAGCCGCGAATCAGCACGAATGAACACGGATCTTTTGTGGGTGTTCTGATGCTCCTCCGTTTACTCCTTCCTCAGTGCTTCAAAGGCTTTGCTTTGGTCGTGATTTTGCGACTCTTCCTTTGCGCTCTTGGCGTCCTTGGCGGTGAAATTTATTGTTTAGGGGCTGAATGCGGAGTGCTGACGGCTGAGTGCTATCCACAACAAAAAAAGGCGGCATTTCTGCCGCCTTAACCAGGAGGGAGGATTCAAGCCCCTGCCGGATTAGTCGCGTCTGCCAAAAGAGGCTGTTGCGAAGCTCCTTGAATTACAATTCTTCAGGGAGCACATCTGCTGCCTATAGTTGTAACCCAGCGCGGCGAAAATGAAGGTTAGGAGTTGTTAACTGCTGCTTCGAACCCTTCACACTTCTTAACTGAGCCGGGGCATCTACTGGGTTTATGTTGTAGACAGCAAAGAAGATTGTGGCTGTAGATCGAGAGGAAGATGATACCTGTCCTGCTGATTGATGACGACATTGAGCTGACCAAGTTGCTGGAGGAATACCTTCAAGGCGAGCAGTTCGATTTGAACTCCGCCCATGATGGTCCCAGCGGACTGGAAAAAGCCCTCAACAATTCCTACTCGGTCATCGTCCTGGATGTCATGTTGCCGGGCATGAGCGGCCTGGATGTACTCAAGCAGCTCCGGCAAAAGAGCTCCGTACCGGTGCTGATGCTGACCGCGCGCGGCAGCGAACTGGACCGCATCCTGGGGCTGGAGTTGGGCGCCGATGATTACCTGCCTAAACCTTTCAACCCTCGGGAGCTGGTGGCCAGGCTGCGGGCCATTCTGCGCCGGACTTCGAACACCACTCCAGCAACCTCGGCGCAGCCGGTCCATATTGCTGACCTTGAAGTGCATCCTGAGTCGCGTAGCGTCACCTGTGGCGGAAAGCCTGTGACCCTTACCGGGGCGGAATTCGATCTGCTTTATACGTTCTTGCGCAGTCCGGGAAAGATCATCAGCCGCGAAGACCTCACCCAGGCAGCGCTGGGCCGGCCCATGTCACCGATGGACCGCAGTATCGACGTCCATGTAAGCAATCTGCGCCGTAAGCTGGGCGCCTACGACGGCAACCACGAGAGAATCAAAGCCATCCGAGGAAGCGGTTATGTCTATCTGCTACCAGGAGAGCAGCCGTGAAGTTTCGCACTCTGTTTGTAAAGATTTTCCTGTGGTTCTGGCTGGCAGCAGCACTGATCATCGGCGTATTTGTCCTCATGGTCCGCATCTCCTACAACGAATCTCTACCTGAACGGATGCGATCATCTTACGGTGAAGCACTGAGCCTATACGCCGAGGCAGCAGCCCACACCTATGACCACGATGGTTTGCGGGCCTTCAATGAATTTGTTGCCAGGTCGCAACGAGAATCAGGTACGCTGGTCTATCTGTTTGAAACCGACGGCCGCCCCATCACCTCTCCCGGCGATGAAAATATTGCCGCCGTGTTGCATGACATACAAGCACATCCACAACAGGGGCGTTACTACAGACTGATTTCCGGACGTGTAACATGGGGCAGGCCCGTACCGGCGCCCAGCGGCCATAATTATATTTTTGTTGCCCGGCTTAGCGCTCCAAGCCTGGGGCCGCCTTTCGCCGTTTCCACGCCGCGCGTGGCTGTCAGCATCCTGATTGCCGGACTGGGCTGCTACCTGCTGGCCCTCTATTTGGCGTCTCCCCTGAAGAAGCTGCAATCTGCCGTTCAGGCTTTTGCCAAAGGAAATCTGAATGCCCGGGTAGCGCCTGAATTGGGCAATCGCAAAGATGAACTGGCCGCGCTGGGACGCGACTTTGACCACATGGCGGAGCGCATTGCCGCGCTCATCTCCTCGCAAAAGCGCCTGCTGGCCGATATCTCCCACGAGCTGCGTTCTCCTTTGGCCCGCCTGAGCGTGGCCCTGGAGCTGGCCAGAAAAAACAGCAACGAGAAATCGGCTGCCGCTTTGGACCGCATCGAGAAAGAGGGCGAACGGCTGAACAAACTTGTCGGACAATTATTGGCGCTGACCCGCCTGGAGAGCGGAGCGGAAGAAATTCTGCCGGAAACCGTGATGTTGGAAGAATTGGTGCAGCAGGTCATTGACGATGCCAGTTTCGAAGCCAAGCCGCTGCGCAAAGAAGTTCGGGCCATTCAATTGGATGCCTGCCGCGTCATCGGCTCTCCCGAGTTATTGCGCAGCGCGATCGAGAATGTGATTCGCAATGCCGTTCGCTACACGCCGCCAGAGACCACCGTGGAGGTTGCCCTGCGCTGGAAGCTGGACAACGCTGTGCTGACCGTCAACGATCATGGACCGGGAGTTCCTGAGGCCGAACTGGAGCACATCTTTGAGCCTTTTTACCGGGTGAGCGAGGCGCGGGAACGTACCAGCGGCGGCGCGGGCCTGGGACTTTCCATCGCTGATCGCACCGTGAAGCTGCATGGCGGATCGATTGTGGCAACAAACTCTGACAGTGGATTGCTGATTACCATCCAACTCCCGCTGGCGCCCAGCCAAAGCAACAACAATGGGGACCAATCGCAGGCCGCATTTTCGCCGGCTCCCTTAGCTTCCGGATGACAGGGCTGTAATGCCGTTAATAAAGTCACTATTCAACCGTCTTCTATAGATGTAAGAGATTGTAAAAATTCTGTGAAAGAACAAAATTTCATGAAACCAAATCTGTTGGCCTGCGTATTACTAACCAAAGGCTGCTGAATTCGTCCAATAGGGCAGAAGCAGAAACTAACAGGAGGCAATCATGGATGCGAAGTGGAACAGAGTCGTTGACAACATTGCAATCAGAATAGGGATGGTCGTGGTCGGGTTTGGCCTGTGGCTGGCAATCAGTTACGGATTGTTGTCGCTTTAAACGCGGGCCGCTACCTCTTCCGTACTCTTGGCCGATCCTGAACCGTAACGAGTATCAACATACTGGTTCATGATCTCGATGAATTCAGGAACAATATGGTCGCCTTTCAGCGTGATCATCAAACGGCCATCCACAAAAACAGGCGCTTTGGGTTCTTCGAAAGTTCCGGGAAGAGAGATGCCGATATTGGCGTGCTTTGATTCTCCCGGGCCATTGACGACGCAACCCATCACCGCAACTTTCAATTCTTCAACACCAGGATACTTTTCTTTCCAGAGCGGCATATTGGCGCGAAGGTAAGACTGGATTTGCTCTGCCATTTCCTGGAAAAAAGTGCTGGTGGTGCGGCCGCAGCCTGGACAGGCCGTAACCTGGGGCGTGAAGCTGCGGATCCCCAGCGATTGCAGGATCTGCTGGGCAACAAACACCTCTTCTGCCCGGTCACCGTTGGGCGCCGGTGTGAGCGAAACTCGAATGGTGTCGCCAATTCCCTCCTGCAACAGCACCGCCAGACCGGCAGCGCTGCCGATCACGCCTTTGGTCCCCATGCCCGCTTCGGTAAGCCCCAGATGCAGCGGATAATCGCAGCGGGAAGCCAGGCTCCGGTAAACATCGATAAGATCCTGTACGCCGCTGACCTTGGCGCTGAGAATGATGCAGTCATGCGGCAAGCCAAATTGCTCGGCCAGCTCTGCGGAGCGCACGGCGCTGACGACCATGGCTTCCATGGTGACTTCGCGGGCGTCTTGGGGATTGTTGCTGCGCGAATTCTCATCCATCAACCGGGTCAGTAATTGCTGATCGAGAGACCCCCAATTCACACCGATACGCACCGGCTTTTGGTTCTTGATGGCGACTTCGATCATGGCCCGGAAATTATTGTCGTCCTTGCGGCCAACGCTGACATTGCCAGGATTGATACGGTATTTGGCCAGGGCCTGGGCACATTCCGGGTAGCGCGTGAGCAGAAGATGGCCGTTGTAGTGGAAGTCGCCAATGATCGGAACACGAACGTTGCGCTTTTCCAGTCCTTCGACGATAGCGGGAACGGCTTTGGCCGCGGCATCATTGTTGACCGTTACCCGCACCAATTCAGAGCCCGCCTGAGCAAGCTGGGCCACCTGCTGAATGGTCCCCGGTATATCTGCAGTGTCGGTGTTGGTCATGGACTGCACGACAACGGGTAAGCCGCCACCCACGCGGACATTGCCGATTTTGGTCGTGCTTGTCTTCCTGCGCTGAATTTGTGCCATTGCTATCTAGTTTAACAGCAACACCAATACCTTGAAACATATCAAACCCCACCGCAGAGGTCGCAGCGCGGCATAGCCGCAACCAAAAATCTTTGAAACACGGAGGAACAGAGGAAGCGGAGGAAAACCAAAACCCTTAACCACAGCGCAGCAGAGCCGCAACCAAAAGTATGCCGCTGATTTTGTGCAGATGGTAAGCAGCCAGAGGAGAATTTGGGGGTGAATTTTTCTCCGCTCCTGGGGAGGAATACTTTTACAATAGAGGGGTAGAGAACCGAACGTCATCCGCGACGACCTTAACTTGAGCCGTTTTGCGGGCGTGAGCCGAGCTTGTCACCGCTCGAGGTGAGCGGAGCGAGTCGAAGGGCCGCAGGCGAAATCCTGAGCGATAGCGAAGGATCTCTTCGACAAAACCTAACGTCATCCGCGATGACTCAAACTTTCGTGGCCTTTATTTCACTAGCTCCATCTCCGTTCAAAAGCATGATAAAAAACCAGAGCTGTCAGCAGGTTAGAAGTTTCCAACGGAAAATTACCAATTCATTAATACCCTACTGAATATCCCCACCCCCTGCAGATACGCCAAGGATACTGTAAGGATATTTTGAGTCAGAAAGAGGGGAGAACGCAGCGGAAACCTAACCACACGTTTGCGAAGGAGATGAAGGAAAAACAAAGAAAATCTTCGCCGCTTGAGACGAATTTCACGGATAGTATTGCAGAGGAATTCTCCACCCTCGACAATTCGAGCGTGATTGATAGCAAATGCTGAGATGAGAATCCCCATTCCAATCGCCATTGAATTGTCATCTGTTAGTTCCGATGCACCGATCACCGGATCACCCGATCCACCGATCTCAAGTCCGGCTCCACCCATCCATTTTTGGCCTCGTGCGAGTTCAGTCTTTCGCGGGAATAGAATTCGAAAATCATTTCCTTTTGGCTCAACGCGGCCCTCATCCGGCGCACCGATTCCTGCAAGCAGAGATTGCGATCGATGTGCTTTTCCACTTGCAGGAGCCAGAAGCGGGTAACGGTCTCGTTGTATCCGCTGGCGCCATGATGGGCAGTAAACCTGGCAAGGCTGGCGCGCAGCTTGTCCAAGGCGCCCGCAAAATCCGCTGTGTACAGGTAAACTGTCGCCACGACAAGGTGGTCCTGGTGATGGAATTCGCTGGGCGAAAAGAGACATCGCTCCAGCCCGTCCACCAGAGTAAGAATCTCGCAATCAGTCATTTGTTACTCCAAACGAAAACGCCCACCTTTCGAAGGGAAAGGTGAGCGTTAGGAAATTCGGGCAAAACAAAACCGCCGGGAACCCCGGCGGTCTGTTCTTAGATATTAGGCAAACTGGACAGGTAGTGTCAACTACAGCCGATGGGATGGCAAGGTTTTGGCCACGTCATTGAAAATAACTACAGCGGCAAACAGCAACAGGAAGACGAAGGCCGCCTGGTAGACGCGTTCTTTCACTTCCTGCTTGATGTCGCGGCGCATGAGACCCTCGATGAGCAGCATCAGCATCAGGCCACCATCCAGGATGGGAATGGGAAAAAGATTAAAAATAGCCAAATTGATGCTGATCAAGGCCATGAGTCCAAGCAGCGTCGTCCAACCCAGCCGCAATGCTTCCCCGGACATTCTAGCAATCCCGATCGGTCCACTCATTTGCTTGAGAGAATTTTTGTTCCGGATGATCTTGCCGACCAGTTCAAAGATTAGGCCGGCGCTTTTCCTGCATTCCTCAAATGAACGGTTGAGGGCCTTCCCGAAGGGAAGCTGCTCGACATCGTAACCGGCTATGCCAATCCGATATTTCTTTTCCGCAGAATCTGGACTGTCGCGAAACTCGGGCTTTACGGTGACCTTTAGTTCCTGTCCGTCCCGCAGAACAGTCAATTGCATGGGGACATCTTTCACCTGCTGCATGAGGTCGACCAGCGCCTGCATATCTTTCACCGGCGTGTTGTTGGCCGCTATGATGACATCGCCCGGTTGTATTCCGGCTTGAATGGCCGGGAACCCGCGTTCTACTGTGCCGATTACGTTCTGAGGGCCCCACCCCGCATCTCCCATGCGGTCGGGGCCGGAGACGTTAGGCACGATCTTCATTGGGTCCATGATCTGATTGCCACGTCGCACAATGATATCGACCGGCTGCTCAGGATTGATCATGATCTTCGTCAGCAAATCATCCCAGGTCGGGTTCTGGAGGTTTTGGAATTTTACGATTCTGTCACCCACCCTGATACCAGCCTTTTCGGCTGCCGAACCCGGGACCACCGAACCGATGTCCACAGGACGCCTCAGGTATGCGGGGTATTCATGACGGACCATGAAAACACCTGTAAACACCACAAATGCCAACAGGATATTCATCACCGGACCGGCAATGGCGATCAAAAACCTCTGCCAGCGCGGATGGCTCATGAACTCATCCGGGTCGCCGGTACGGCTTTCCATGGGATTTTCCCCAGCCATCTTGACGTAACCACCCAGAGGCAGCAGGCTGATGCGGTAATCCGTATCGCCTCTCCTGAAACCCCAAAGGCGCTTACCAAAACCGAGGCTGAAAACCTCAACCCGGACGCCAAAGAACTTGGCCACGGCATAATGGCCAAATTCATGGACAAAAACGAGTACCCCTAATACTGGTATAACAATGAGAAAATTCATAAGATGGGTTTATATATTTTAACTGCTATTCGCCTCGGTTGCTAGCGGGTCAATTGGCGCGACATCTTATGCTGGGCCAACTCCCGCGCCTGGACATCCATAGCAAGCACTTCCTCTATAGATTCAGGATGGCGTTCTTTAGTTTCATCAATCGTTTGCGCAACTACCCTGGGGATGTCGGCAAAGCCAATTTCACGGTTCAGGAAGGCAGCCACTGCTACCTCGTCCGCAGCATTCAAGGCCACAGTCTTCGCGCCTCCCGCCTCCGCCGCTTCGTAGGCCAGGCGCAAGCAGGGAAATTTGTCCATGTCGGGAAGGCAGAAATCCAGCCTTTTGAGGTCTAACACGTTGAAGCGAAGATCGGAGGGAATCCGCTCCGGGTAGGTAAGAGCATACAAAATAGGCAGGCGCATGTCGGTAACCGAAAGCTGTGCGAGGATGCTGCCATCGTTGAACTCCACCATAGAATGAATCGTGGACTGGGGATGCACCATTACGCTGACTTGCCGGGGAGGAAGACCAAACAGCCGGCAGGCCTCGATTACCTCGAAACCTTTGTTCATCAGGGTAGCCGAGTCTATCGTAATCCTTTGCCCCATTTTCCAGGTGGGATGGTTGAGCGCCTGTTCCACCGTAATTGCCTCAAATTTGTCCTTGGGAGTAGTCAGAAACGGCCCGCCGCTGGCAGTGAGCCAAACCCTCTCGACTTCCTCCATCCGGCCCCCACGCATGCACTGATGCACCGCATTGTGCTCGCTGTCGATGGGTAGCAGTGGTTTGCCCTGCTTACGGGCCTCCTGAGTAATCAACTCTCCGGCGGCCACCAGGCATTCCTTGTTGGCCAGCCCCACTTCTTTACCGGCCTTTACAGCTTCGTATGTGGCTTTAAGTCCGGCAACGCCCACGATGGCGCTTACTACAAAGTCGACCTCTCCATGTGTGGCTACCAGCACCGTACCGGCTTGGCCATAGACTACGTCGATATGGCCCAGACCTTCGGCCTTTAGCTGCTTGTGGGCTGCCTCAGCATGATCTTCCGACGCGAGGGAGAGTACTTTTGGCTTCCAACGGCGGGCCTGTTCAAGAGCAGATTCGATGTTTGATCCGGCAGCCAGAGTTACGAGCTGAAAACGATCAGGATTGGATTCAATGACGCTCAGCGTGCTGCGACCAATGGAACCGGTGGAGCCCAGAATGGCAATGCGCTTCATCGATGAAATACTGATTTTTCCAGAAATCCAGTGAGGTTTGCATAGTACCACACCACCGGAATGGCAAAGAGCAGGGCGTCAATGCGGTCCAGCATGCCTCCATGTCCCGGCAGCAACGAGCCGGAGTCTTTGACCTGCGCTCCTCTCTTGATGGCCGACTCGAACAGGTCGCCGAACTGAGCGGCGACGTTAGTCAATAGGGCCAGAAGAACCAGATGCACCCACGGAATCTGTGCTGCCTGCTGAGTAACATGGAAAAAGGAGGCAGCGGGAATTTGCGCCGAAGAGGAGTAAGGGAAAGATCTCTCGCCGCTGAATAAGCTGCTGATTTGTTGATGAAAATGAAAAATCAGGACCGCTGCCCCAATGCTGCCCAGCACCGAGGCGATCGTGCCCTCCCAGGTTTTTTTGGGGCTGACGATCGGGGCAAGCTTATGCCTTCCGAATCCCTTGCCTACGTAGTACGCTGCTATGTCTCCCGTCCACACGCAAATCATGACAAAAATGACGAGAAAGCTCTGAATTTCATCATGGCGCATCACAATCAGCAGCGACAACGGAGCAGCAATGTAGAGAACTCCAAAGGCCGAGCTGGCTGAAGCTGGTAACGCCATACGGAGGTCCTGGCGAAATACCACTGGAATCCCAAATGCCACTGCGAGGACCAGGAGAATGATCCAGCAGCGAAACAGCCATAGACTCCAGTTGAAATATCCCACAAGATTGGCTTCGTTGCTGATAAACACGCCGGCAATAACGAGAACCACCATGACGCAGGTCAACCAGCGCAATGGTTCCATCCCGTAGGCCCGAATGATGTTCAGGTATTCATAAGCCGTGAGGAGCGCGACTAAGATAATCAGTAGCGTAAAAAGCCACAAAGGCGCTTTAAACACTGCAAGCAGCACCAGCGGAACCAGCACCACTGCGGTAAGCACTCTTTTCATCTTTGATAAGGACTGTTCCCGTTGGATTCGACCAAGCCGCCATAACGGCGCTCCCGCGTCTGGTATTCGGCAATGGATTCCAGCAGATGCAAGCCTCGAAAATCAGGCCACAAAGTATCGGTGACGTAAATCTCCGCGTAGGCCGCCTGCCACAGAAGGAAATTGCTCAACCGCAGCTCTCCGCTGGTGCGGATCACCAGATCCAGCTCCGGCAGATTGTGAGTATAGAGATGGCGGTTGACCGTCTCTTCGTCAACCTGAAGGTGGTGCAGACCGCCATTGCTGGCTGCCACGTCGAGGATAGAGCGAAAGGCATCCACGATCTCCGAGCGCGAACCATAGTTCAAGGCCAGGGTCATGACCATGCCGGTATTGCTCGAAGTTTCTTCTTTGGCCCAGGCCATCCGGTCCTGGACTTCCTGGGGCAACTGTTGATAGCGTCCAATAAAGGAGAGCCTGATATTGTTGCGCTGCATCAGCGGCAACTCGTCTTTCAGGTACTTCTGCAGAAGCTTCATCAGGAAGCTGATCTCGGCCCGCGGACGGCGCTGAAAGTTTTCTGCTGAGAAAGCATACAAAGTGAGCGCAGGCAGGTCGATACGGGCCGCTGTTTCCACTACATAACGCACGGCCTCGACGCCTTTTCGATGCCCGGCGATACGCGGCAAATGACGGCGTTTGGCCCAGCGGCCATTACCATCCATGATGATAGCGATATGTTTCGGGAACTGGTTAGGATCCAATTGGCTGAAGAGTTCAGCTTCCTTGCGGTCCAGCCCTGAAGGAACAGTAACGCGCAACATTGCCTCTCAATGTGATTAACGCTAGCACAGCAGCACTGGCCTTGCAATTTGCAAAGGAACTGCGGGGTGCAGAAGTCAAAAAAGAGGAAAAATACTCTCTTCGGATTATGGTACTCCAAGTGCGTGGGAGAAGACGAGTTTAGTAACGAAAAGCTCCCCACTACAAAAGGTCGGAAAGTACGCAAAGGAAAACCAACATCTTTGAACACGAAGAATGATGAATGAAACGCATTTCTTCGGCTGTCCCGACTGTGCGCAGGAAGTAAGATTGGGATGCAGATTCATGGAGAGTTACAGGTTCATTTTCAGGCTTTCACCTCGCTTGTTTAATGCGCCCCGGTTTTGCAGGACGCGGCAACCCAGGCGGAGTAGTGCGACAATTTAGTTTGTAACGCTTTTCAGAGCCCGGTCACTATATACTTGGCGACCTTTCTTAGAACGACAGACGTAAGTCTCGCTAGCCGCCCAAGTGTGGCCACAGGAGCCAAGGCAGAATAGATTGTCCTTGACCTCACAACCCAATTAGCCCGCCCCGAAAGCGGCCCAACTTTTGACCACAAGCCAGCGCATCAAGTTTAGAAGTGCCTGCTGCCGCAGTAGTTCCAAAGAAACAAATCAAGCTGGCTTAGAGACCACCCGACGGATTGCGTGCGCCTTCTTGTCGCTCCGAAGTTCTCTGAACGGCTCGGCCCCTATCAAACTTACCTGTTTTTCGGAGAACTGCATGTTGCATGAATTTCTGGGCACTATCCTTGCCATCATAACCGTAGCTATTGGACGCACCGGCTTCCCGCAAATCCGTGCCAAGACTCTTCGCCGCCAACTGTCGTATGCCGCAGTGACGTTCTGTGTCGCATTATTGCTGGCCGTATTCAGTGTTGTTGCTTGCGCGCAGACCCAGCCCAATACGGAAAACGGCTTCAAGTGGTATGGCTCCCATGACGGCAGCAACCTGGATACCGTCAATACCATGAACGGCAATGTCATGGTCCATGCCCCGTTGCTTCCCGATTATCCACAGCGCGGCCAGATCACCCCTCATTACAATTTGTATCTGACTTCCAAGAACTGGCAGGTCAGGTGTGTGCCCAATAGTGGCGTCCCCAGTGGCCAGGTGTGCGGGTGGTTCACAGGCGGAGTGGGAGCCATCTTGCAAACCTCCGTGGGGGTGACCGCCCATCGTACCCTGGACAAATTTGGAAGTGGGACCGGGACTGTGACCTACCAGGGGCTGGGCTATTCGCTCACCAGTCCCGATGGAGCAACCCACCAGTTGTATGGCATTCCCGGCAGCGTCGACGCCAATGGCGAGCCCACCAAGTTTGAAAGCGAAGATACCTCGGGTTTTCATCTGGAGTTAAGCAATCCCGACAGCACCGGAGTCCTCAATACGGTGACCGTTACTGACCGCCAGGGGGATCAGTATGTGGGGGTCTTTTTGGGGCAGGGCTTGTGCGGGCGCCAACCGGGCAATCAGATACCGGCGCCCGGTCCCATTCAGCCGCTGATCGATGATGCGCCGCTGGGCGACCAATACTGCTCGCAATTTGCTTATGCCCGGCAGGTGACTGACCGCAACGGCAACTGGATGGGTCTGGTTCCCGTCGATGGCAGCACTCCAAGTCCGGCGATCGACACTCTGGGAAAGAGCTTGCCGCTGAGCAGCGGAACTTCGACTACGGACTATAGCGGCTGTGTCAGTTCGCTTCCGATTGCGGTTGCATATCTGAAGAATTACAGCGCGCCGGATGGCAGCACGCAAGCCATCAAGCTGTGCTACGCCAACATTTCTCTGCAGACGGCCTTCAGCCAGGCGGGAGTGGGACAGTATCCCGGCTCGGTGAGCGGCACTCCGCCACCCCAACAGCAGTTGGTCACGGCGGTGCTGGCCGATGGCAGCAAGTGGAGCTTCCGCTACGACAGTTATGGCGAGGTCACCTATGTAGGACTGCCGACCGGCGGCTCGATCAGCTACACCTGGACGGAGGTGGCCCTGCGCAATTGCTCTCCCAACGATACGACGGCGGTGAGCCGGGCGGTGTCCTCGCGCACCGTGAACGACAACAACGGGAATTCTTCCATCTGGCACTACAGTTGGGGAGCGGCCCAAGCGAATGGCACGATGACCAACGTGGTGACCAATCCGTTGGGCGACGATATAGTGCATGTCTTCACCGCCCAGGATGGAACCAATGGCTGCGGTTTCTACGAGACCCGCACCCAGCATTACCAGGGTTCCAGGACCTCGGGTCAACTGCTTCAGCAGGTGGACACGCTATATGCAAGCGCTCTGCTGCCCAGCGATTCGGGGGCGTTCGATGGGCTGAGCAATGTGGTGCCCATCAGCATCAAGACCACCATCTATCCCAGCGGCAAGGTCAGCCTGATTACCCGGAGCTATGACGCCGGGTTGGGAGCCAATGCGCCGATCTTCGGCAACGTGGTTACGGAAAAAATCTATGACTGGGGCCAGGGCGCGCCCGGAGCCTTGCTGCGGGAGACCGATACCAGTTACGTATGGCAAAACGATGCTCGTTACCTGACCGCCCATCTGCTCGATCTCCCGGCTTCTGTGGTGATCAAAGACAGCAACGGCAACCGCGTGGCGGAGACCGATTATGCCTACGATGAATCGCAGTACCTGACGGCCTCTAATATCACCACCCAGCACAACCCGGCCCCCAGCGCGGTGCGCGGCAACCTGACCACTGTGAGCCACTGGCTGAACACCGGCAACAGCTTCATCAGCAGTCATACCAATTGGTATGACACCGGCGAGGTCTATCAGGCCATTGATCCGCTGGGTCACACCACCACCCACAGCTACGATCCGGCTTACATGGGCGCCTATTCCACCAAGACCTGCGACCCGCTCAACCACTGCGTCGGCGGGGCCTACCATTTCAACACCGGAGCGCTGACCAGCTTCACCGACTCCAACCATCAGACCAGCAATTATGTTTACGACTCCATGTCGCGTCTGGCGTCGGCAACGCTTCCTGCGGATGGGGTCGGCAATCATCCTCAGACGACCTTCAACTATCCCAACCCGACCACGGTGGAGCGGTTGAAGAAGATCACCGCCAGCCTGACCGACGATGCCTTTACCTACACCGATGGCCTGGGCCGCGGGATTCGCTCCCAGCATGGTACGCCTTCCGGAAATTCTTATGTCGACACCACCTACGATGGGCTGGATCGAATGGCCACGGTCACTAATCCTTATTTCTCCACCAGCGATCCGACTTATGGCGTGAGTCAAAGCCAATATGACGCGCTGGGCCGCGTGATCCAGGTGGCGCCGCCGGACGGAACCACGCCGATAGCGGGCAGCACCTGCCATGCCAACAATGCCTGCACTCAATACGCCGACAACACTGTTACCGTGACCGACCAAGCCGGCAAGCAGCGGCGCACCATCACCGATGCCTTGGGACGATTGATCGAAGTCGATGAGCCGGGCGACTCCTTCCCCGGCTCCCAGGCCACCGGCTCGTTGGCCATCAACGGCACCCTGCAAAGCAAATCAGGTGTAGGCGCGGTGGGCGCAACCCAGGCCAGCGCCACCGTGAGTGTCAGTGGCAGCAACAAATTCATCCCTGGGAGCCCGGCACCG
>Ga0210408_10000269_pt1 | contig 73220 bp, 72 predicted proteins | sample IncBWH4MmetaG_FD_155471 | JGI IMG/M metagenome (GOLD analysis project Ga0210408, IMG submission 155471) | Forest soil microbial communities from Barre Woods Harvard Forest LTER site, Petersham, Massachusetts, United States - Inc-BW-H-4-M | ecosystem: Environmental > Terrestrial > Soil >... | reverse complement strand
GGTCGGTGGTGGCCGGCGAGAAACGCCAGCGCATGAGCGGATGCGCACTGATCCCGCCGACGAGACCGCGCACGGCGCAACGCGCTGCGAACCAGGACAGTCTGGCGCGTTCCGCGAAGCTCGCGCGCAACCTTCACTCCTTGCTGATCGCGCTTTGCCCAGGCGCGATTCGCGATCCCGATCAGAGGTTAGTGTTATTACCGGGCTGCGCCGGATAGCGCCATCGGCAGCGGGTAAACCCAATCGGGCGCGTTCGAGGCGCGCCGCGTAGAACCCGTCGAGCCCGGCCATGCGTGGATCGGGATCGGGCCAGTGGCACGGCAGCGTGCGCAGGTCTCCGGCCGCAGTCACGAACGCGGCCCGGCTGCCGATTTCATCTGCTGCAACCGGGCGCCGGACGAGCCCGGGCGTGCGCGCGATGAGGGCGGAAACCTGCGCCTCGCATTCCTCCGGCTCGAGCGAGCAGGTGCAATAGACGAGCGTGCCGCCGGGCCGGGTGAGCGCCACGGCCCGGTCGAGCAGGCGCGCCTGCAGCGACGTCATCACGGCGAGATCGGCTTCGCGCTTGAGCCAGGGAATGTCCGGGTGCCGGCGAATGGTGCCGGTCGACGAGCACGGCGCGTCGAGGAGAACCGCGTCGAAGGGTTCGGCCTGCCATTCGAGCGCGTCCGCTGCGACCGTTTCGGCCGCAAGGGCGAGGCGGCCGAGATTTTCGCGCACGCGGTTGAGCCGCGCCGGCGATCGATCGACGGCCGTGACGCGGGCGCCGCGCGCGGCGAGTTGCGCGGTCTTGCCTCCTGGTGCGGCACACAGGTCGGCGATGCGAAGGCCCGCCACATCGCCCAACAGGCGCGCGGGGAGCGCCGCCGCCGCGTCCTGCACCCACCACGCTCCTTCCGCATAGCCCGGCAGCAGCGACACCGGTCCATGGGCGACGAGGCGCACCGTTCCGGTGGCGAGGACACGCCCGCGCATGCGCACCGCCCATTCCTCCGGATCGTGCTTGACGGTGAGATCGAGCGCCGGCTCCTCGCCGTGCACGGCAGCGATCGCGCGCGCGGTCGCATCGCCATAGGCGCGGCTCCAGCGCTCCATCAGCCAAGCGGGCGTGTCGAGCGCCGTCGTATCGAGGGCCGCGAGGGCCGCGCGGCCGTCGCGCGCCATGCGGCGCAGCACCGCGTTGACGAGGCCCGGATAGCGCGCCGCGCGCCGGTCCGCCTGGGCGAGCCGCACCGCGAGATCGACCGCGGCATGGTCCGGCACCTCGAGCCAGAACAACTGCGCGGCGCCGACCAGCAGGATGGTCTCGACCCGCGGCGCGTCGGCCGGAAAGCCGCGGTCGAGCGCGGTTCCGAGCAGGTGCCGTAGGGTGCCGAGGCGGCGCAGCACCGTGCCGACGAGCTTGCGTGCCAGCGCCCGGTCCCGCTCCTCGAGCGCCGCAAAAGCGCTGCTCGCCTCGCCGCCTTCAAGCTGCTCGTCGAGCGGCCGATGGCGCCGCAGCACGCCGTCGAGAAGATCGGCGGCGACCCGCCGGGCGGCGAGGCCCGGCACCTCCGTCGGTGCGCGTCGGGGAGCAGGCATGAAGGGCGAGGCTCGTAACCGAAATGTCGCAGCTAGATCCTTGTTCCCGCCAACCTCTCATGAGAAACGAGCGAATGTAAGCGGGCTGTCGCTTGGCCCCGTCCAGGGCTGCGCATAGGTAATCATCATGAGCAACGACAAACACGGTCGGCCGCTCGCTCCCGCCGCCGAACGCGCGCTCGCCGAAGCGGCGCAACGGCGCGCGGAGATCGACCGCAAGCTGCGCGAGCGCCCCGAGGAGTTGCATGGCCGCAAAGGTCCCGACCCGGCGCGCTATGGCGACTGGGAGGTGAAGGGCATCGCCTCGGATTTTTGAATCCCTCCCCGCGCAGCGGGGAGGGTGGACGCGTGCGCAAGCACGCGGCCGGGTGGGGTCTACTGCACGACCACCGTCGTGCCGACGCTCACCCGCGCGTAGAGGTCGAGGATGTCCTGGTTGTACATGCGGATGCAGCCGTAGGACACGAACCCGCCGACCGAGCCAGGCATGTTGGTGCCGTGGATCGCGTATTCGCCGCCGCTCAAGGTGAGCGCCGCTTCGCCCATCGGATTGCGCGGGCTGCCGCCCTTGATCAAATCGGGAATCTTCGGCTTGTCGCGCTTAACCTCTTTGGGCGGCGCCCAATCCGGCCGGCGATATTTGCCGCTGATCGACGTAGTCCCGGACCACCGCTTGCCGGCTTTGCCGACGCCGACCAGGTAACGGACCGCGCGGCCGTCGCCGAGCACGTAATAGAGATGCCGCTCGTTGGTCTTGACGATGATCGAGCCGGCCGAGCCTTCCTTGAAGCTCACGATCTCGCGCGCGGCCGCGGGCTGCGCGGCAAGGCCCGCACCGACCACGATGGCAACGGAAAGAACGCCCGCCAAGGGGCGAGAGCAACTTGGCATGATCAACCCCCATTCCCGGCCGCCGCAGTTGCCCGCGCCGGCCATTCCAGACACGTGCTCCTCTCGGCGCGTGCCCCCACGCGCCGATCAGCAACGACGTAGAATGAGGATAAAAGGTTGACGATTCCAGACCTTCGACGCGCTGCAGCAGCGATTTTTGCCCCGGTGTTGTTATTGCGCCACGCTAGTGTCGGCCCACTTGCTTGGGCACGCACAGGCGGTTGGGTTCCCCTCCTCCCATTCGCAAAGCGAATGGCGGGGAGGGGTCAGGGGTGGGGGCTCTTTTGTCAGTGCGCATCGGCAGCGAAAATAAGAAAGAACCCCACCCGGCGCCGCCTTCGCGGCGCCACCCTCCCCGCGCTCGCTTCGCATAGCCGACGCGTCGCGTCGGCGTTTTTAATCACTAAGACGGCGGCCGAAGACCGCCTTTGGGGGAGGGATTAAGCGCTCCGCCGATTCTGGCGGTTGTTGACCAAGTCGTCGACCACCGCGGGATCCGCCAAGGTCGAAACGTCCCCCAGGCTGCCGCTCTCGTCCTCGGCGATCTTGCGCAGGATGCGGCGCATGATCTTGCCCGAGCGGGTCTTGGGCAGACCGGGCGCGAACTGAATGAGATCGGGCGAGGCGATCGGCCCGATCTCCTTGCGCACCCACAACGTGAGTTCCTTGCGCAAATCCTCGGTCGGGTGCTCGCCCGTCATCAGGGTGACGTAGGCATAGATGCCCTGGCCCTTGATGTCGTGCGGATAGCCGACGACCGCGGCCTCCGAGACCTTTGGATGCGCGACGAGCGCGCTCTCGACTTCGGCGGTGCCGAGCCGGTGGCCGGCCACGTTGATCACGTCATCGACCCGGCCGGTGATCCAGTAATAGCCGTCACGGTCGCGCCGGCAGCCGTCGCCGGTGAAGTATTTGCCCGGGTAATTCTTGAAGTAAGTGTCGATGAAGCGCTGATGGTCGCCATAAACCGTGCGCATCTGCCCGGGCCAGGAATCGGCGATGCACAGGTTACCCTGGGCTTCGCCCTGAAGCTCCTTGCCGTCGGCATCGACGATCACCGGCTGCACGCCGAAGAACGGCTGGGTGGCCGAGCCGGGCTTGAGGCGTATCGCGCCCGGCAGCGGCGTTATCAGAATCCCGCCGGTCTCGGTCTGCCACCACGTGTCGACGATCGGGCAACGCCGCTCGCCGACGACGCGGTGGTACCACTCCCACGCCTCCGGATTGATCGGCTCGCCGACGGTACCGAGCAGGCGCAGCGACTTGCGGCTCGTTTTCTTCACCGGCGCTTCGCCCGCCTGCATCAGCGCGCGGATCGCGGTCGGCGCGGTGTAGAAAGTGTTGACCTTGTGTTTGTCGACCACCTCCCAGAAGCGCGAGACGGTCGGATAATTCGGCACGCCTTCGAACATCAGCGTGGTGGCGCCGTTGGCGAGCGGCCCGTAGACGATGTAGCTGTGGCCGGTGACCCAGCCGACGTCGGCGGTGCACCAGTAGATGTCGCCGTCGTGATAATCGAAGACGTACTGATGCGTGATCGCCACGAACATGTGATAGCCGCCGGTCGTGTGCAGCACGCCCTTGGGCTTGCCGGTCGAGCCGGAGGTATAGAGGATGAACAGCGGATCTTCGGCGTTCATCTCCTCGCACGGGCAGTCGGTCGACGCCTTGCGCACGACCTCGTCGTAATAGACGTCGCGCCCACGCTGCATGTTTACGGGCGCGCCGGTGCGACGCACCACGATCATGCAGGTGACGCCGCCCGCCCGGTCGGCGGCCGCGTCGGCGTTCGCCTTGAGCGGCACCTTGCGGCCGCCGCGCAAGCCTTCGTCGGCGGTGATGATCACGGGCGACTTCGCGTCCTCGAGACGGCCGGCCAGTGAATCGGGCGAGAAGCCGCCGAACACGACCGAATGGATCGCGCCGATGCGCGCGCACGCGAGCATCGCGGCCGCCGCTTCGGGAATCATCGGCAGATAAATGGTGACGCGGTCGCCTTTCTTGACGCCACGGCTTTTGAGCACATTGGCGAGGCGGCACACTTCGGCGTGCAGCTCGCGATAGGTGATGTGCGCGTCGTCCTTGGGGTCGTCGCCTTCCCAGATGATGGCGGTCCGGTCGCCGTGCTTGGCAAGATGGCGATCCAAACAATTATACGCCACATTGGTGGTGCCGTCTTCGTACCATTTGATCGAAACGTTGTGCGGATCGAACGACGTGTTCTTCACCTTGCTATATGGTTTGAACCAATGCAGGCGCTTGCCCTCCTCGCCCCAGAATCCGTCAGGGTCGGCGATCGAACGCGCGTACATCTCGCGATATTTCGCTTCGTCCGCATAGGCGCGCCGACGCCACTCCACCGGAACATCGTAACTTTTCTCGGCAACCTTCTCTGTCGCGGTCTCGTTCATGGGCCTCCTCCACGCCGGCGCGAGCGATCCGCCGCGCGGCCAGCTAGTGTCCCGATTCCGAAGTTCGCCCGAGTATGCCGCACACTCCGTAGCGAACTTCGGAATCGAAGGACACTAGCAACTCTATGATTCTAGTGCCGCTTTGAACCCGAAGTTCGCAACGCGACCCGCGGCAATTTTGGGCGAACTTCGGGTTCGCGGCACTAGTGTTCATGCCGGTATTATGCGCCGCAGCGCGGCGCCGACAAGGCGCAACGCGTCACACTTTCGTCGCGGGCACCGTGGATCAGCGCACGCCGAACGCGCCGATGATCGCGCCCATGACGACGAGTACGAGCAGCCAATAGCCGGCGTCGATCACCGTGAGCATGACTTTGCGGCTTTGGAACGCGTAGTTGGTCGCGATGGTGGTCAGGACGAACCCAAACCAGCAGGCGGCGCCGGAGATGACGCCGTCCTTTACGTTGAGCGTGCCGAGATGACCGAGGATGCCGGCCAGCATCCACGCCATGATGAGTTCGGCGACGAAGACGAGCACGAAGGGCCCGACTGCTGCGGCCTTGCTGGCGGGCGGCTTCATGTCCGCCTTTGTTTTGCCCTGCGCGGCGAGCCATGGCTGCGACAGCCCCATGTACCACGCGGCACCCAGCACCCACGCCGCCACGGCGGCGACTAGCACGGCGAGATAATTGATTCCGACGAACGCCATCGCCTCCTCCCCTGCTTTTCTCGGATGCGGTGCAGCGCGCAGCGAAGCGGAGCGGTGCACTGCTGATCCGGGAACCAGAATTGCGTATCATACCTGGATCCCGGGTCTGCAGCGCACCACTTTGTGCTGCGCTGCGCCCGGGACTCGAACTGTGAGGAACACATGCCGTCGATCAATCCCGAGCGTCTGCTGGGCGATCTCTATGAGCTGCGCAAAATCGGCGCGTACAAGACCGGCGTACACCGGCCAACGCTCTCGGCCGAGGACGTGCAGTCGCGGCAATGGCTCGTCGAGCGCATGGAGCGGGCCGGACTGGAACCGGTGATCGACGGGATCGCCAACGTGGTGGGCTTCTCGCGGGCGTCCGGCCGCAAGATGCTCGCCGGCTCCCACATCGAGACGCAGAATCACGCCGGCTGGCTCGACGGCGCGCTCGGCGTCATCTACGCGCTCGAGGCGGCGCGCGCTTTCGCGGACGATCCGTCGTGCGCCGGACTCGGCGTCGACGTCGTCGCCTTCGCCGACGAGGAAGGTCACTTCGGCAATTTCATGGGCAGCCGCTCGTTCGTCGGCGTGCTCAGCGAAGAAGACATCGATAGAGCGCGCGACCGTACCAACGGTACGCCGTTGCGCGACGCGCTGGCGAAGGCCGGTTACGCGGGACGTCCGCGGCTGCAGATCGATCCCTCCCGCTACGCCGGTTATTTCGAGGCCCACATCGAGCAGGGCGACACACTCGAGACGAGCGCGCTACGCATCGGCGTCGTCACCGCCATCGTCGCGATCCGGCAGTATCGTATTCGCGTCACCGGCGAACAGAACCACGCCGGCACTGCTTCGATGGCGCGCCGGCGCGACGCCGGGCTCGCCCTGGTGCGGCTGCTTGCTGCGATCGACCGGCGCTTTCCCGAAGTCGCCGGCGAGCGCAGCGTGTGGACCGCCGGCCGCATCACGCTGACGCCGGGAGACCCGAGCATCGTGCCGGGCGGCGCCGAGGCGCTATTTCAGTTCCGCGACACCGATCCGGCGGTGCTCGACCGCATGCATGCGGCGCTCGCCGACCTGATCGCACAGGCGAACCGGGAGGGACGCTGCCCGATCGAGCTGATTTCCATTTCGGCGAGCACGCCCGCCGTCATGGACGAGCGCTTCCAGGCCGCGCTCGACAGGGCCGCCGAACGCCACGCCGCCGGCAAGCACATCCGCATGCCGAGCGGGGCCGGGCACGACGCCCAATATCTCGCCCGCAAAATTCCATCCGCCATGCTGTTCGTGCCCAGCATCGGCGGCATCAGCCATCACTGGTCCGAGAACACCAGCGACGAAGACATCGTGCTGGGCGCGCGGGTATTTGTTGATGCGATCGCGGATGTTTTGAAAGGCGAATGATGACGCACCGTCGTCATCGCCCGCGAAAGCGGGCGATCCAGTAAACACAGACCTTTCAAATAAAACCGCGCCCCGGTGTTTACTGGATGCCCCGCTTTCGCGGGGCATGACGAGTCAGAGGCCGCCCATCTTCGACACGATCTTCCATTCCTCCGCCGTCACCGGCTGCACCGAGAGGCGCGGCTGTTTGGCCAGCACCATGTCCTTGAGCCGCTTGTCTGCCTTAACGGCGGCGAGCGTCACCGGCTGCTTGAGCGGCTTGACCGCTTTGAGGTCGACCGCCTTGAACACGCCCTCCTTGTCGGTCGGATCGGGATAGGCCTCGCGAATGATCTCGACGATGCCGACCACCTGCTTCTCGTCGCCGGTGTGATAGAAGAACGCGAGGTCGCCTTTCTTCATCGCGTTGAGATGCCCGCGGGCGCGGAAGTTGCGCACGCCGGTCCAGGCGTCGCCCTTGGCGCCTTTCTTGACCTGATCGTCCCAGGAATATGAATCCGGTTCGGTCTTCAACAACCAGTACGCCATGGTCACACCTCCGCTCGCAACGGCCGGGTCAACAAAGATTCGATCGCCGCATCGACGCCCATCCGGCCATCGAGCATCGCGGCGACCGCGCTCGCGATCGGCATCTCGACCTCGCGCTCGTTCGCCATCTCGACCAGCACCGAGGCCGTGAACATACCCTCGGCGAGCCTGCCGTCGCGATGGGCTTCTTCGACCGTGTGGCCATGGCAGAGCGCCAGGCCGAGGGAGAAGTTGCGCGACTGCGGGCTCAGGCAGGTGAGGATCAGGTCGCCGAGACCGGAGAGGCCGGTCAGCGTCTCGCTGCGCGCGCCGAACACGCGGCCAAACCGGGCCAGTTCCGCAAAGCCGCGGGTGGTGAGCGCGGCAAGCGCGCCGGTGCCGAGCTTGCGCCCGGCCACGACGCCGGCCGCAATGGCAAACACGTTCTTGGCAGCGCCGCCGATTTCCACGCCGCGCACGTCGGTCGACCGATAGGGGCGGAAGGTCGGTGAGCTCACCGCGCGCGCCAGCGCCTGGGCGACCGTTTCGTCCTGCGCCGCGAGCGTGACCGCTGTCGGCAGGCCGCGCACCACGTCTTCGGCAAAGCCGGGGCCCGAGAGGATCGCCGGCACCGCCTGCGGCAGACATTCGGCGATCACCTCGGTCATGAATTTGCGCGTGCCGCGCTCGATGCCTTTGGCGCAGGCGACGACGGGGGTGCCCGCGTGCACGGCGGCCGCAAGGATCGCGACACCGCGCGATTCTTGCGCCGGCACCGCGAGCAGCACGGCATCGGCCGCGACCGCCTCGGCGATGCTGGAGGTCGGAACGACGCGATCATCGAGGCGGAAGCCGGGGAGGCGGCGGCTTTCGCGGCTCACCGCCATGGCCGTCACCGCCGCCGGATCGCGCGCCCATAGCGAAACGCGCGCGCCGCCGCGCGCGGCGACGTTGGCCAGCGCCGTCCCCCACGCGCCCGCGCCGAGCACGCCGATGTGCTGGAAAGGCATCATCGTCCCCCGGTCGAGGCGCGCATATCGAGCGGCCAGCGCGCGCGCGGACTGAAGGCGAGCGTATCGGTCATGCCGCGCACGAGCCGCTCGGCTCCGGCCCAGGCGATCATGGCGCCGTTGTCGGTGCAGAGCGCCGGCGGCGGCACGATGAGCACGGTGCCGGCTGCGATCGCCACGCGATTGAGCGCGCGGCGGATCGCCTGGTTGGCGGCGACGCCGCCCGCCGCGACGAGCGCGGTCGGTCCGCCGTAGCGCTCGCGGAACAGCCGCAGGCCCGCGCTGACTCGGTCGGACACCACGTCGACGATCGCCTGCTGGAACGAGGCGCACAGGTCCGCCACGTCCTGCTCCGAGACCGGCGCGATTTTCTCCGCCTCGAGCCGCAGCGCCGTCTTGAGCCCGGAGAGGGAAAAATCCGGCTCGATGCGGCCGAGCAGCGGGCGCGGCAAGGTGAAGCGCGTACCGTCGCCCTGCGCGGCGCGGCGCTCGACCTCGGGCCCGCCGGGATAGGGAAGGCCTAAGAGTTTGCCGGTCTTGTCGAAGGCCTCGCCGATCGCGTCGTCGAGCGTGGTGCCGAGGCGCTCGTAGCGGCCGACGTCGAGCACGGCGACGATCTGGGTATGACCGCCCGACGCGAGAAACAAACAATAAGGAAACGCCGCGCCGTCGGTCAGTCTGGCGGTGAGCGCATGCGCCTCCAGGTGATTGACCGCGACAAGCGGTTTCTCGGCGACCAGCGCGATGGCCTTGGCGGTGGTGAGCCCGACGATGACGCCGCCGATCAACCCTGGCCCGGCCGCCGCCGCGATGCCGGCAAGCGCGGAGAAATGCGTCTTCGCCTCTTTCATCGCGGTGGCGATGACGCAGTCGAGCACCTCGACGTGCGCGCGCGCGGCGATCTCCGGCACGACGCCCCCGAACGCCGCATGCTCGGCGATTTGCGACAGCACGACGTCGGAGAGGATTTCGCCCAAGCCGGTGTCGTCGCGGCGCACCACGGCCGCCGCGGTCTCGTCGCAGGTGGTCTCGATGCCGAGCACGAGCATGGGAGAGGGTCTATAACAGCGCCATGGCGCAATCGTCGATCATGCTGCGCATCGGCACGCGCGGCAGCCCCTTGGCACTGGCGCAGGCGCGCGCGGTGCGCGACCGCCTCGCCGCCGTGCACGGCTGGGTGCCGGAGGCGATCGAGATCAAGACTATCCGCACCTCAGGTGACCTGATCCAGGATCGGCCGCTCGCCGACGCGGGCGGCAAAGGGCTGTTCACCAAGGAAATCGAGCAGGCGCTGATCGACGGCGCGATCGACCTCGCAGTGCATTCCGCCAAGGACATGCCGACCGTGCTGCCGGACGGGTTGATGATCGTCGCCTGCCTCGAACGCGAGGATGTGCGCGACGCCTTTATCAGCCGCAAGGCGGGCGATCTCTCCGGGCTTCGCGCCGGCAGCGTGGTCGGCACGTCGTCGCTGCGGCGGCAAGCGCAAGTACGCCGGCTGCGGCCGGACCTCGCCGTCAGCAATTTCCGCGGCAACGTGGAAACGCGGCTGCGCAAGCTCGACGAAGGTGTCGCCGACGCGACACTGCTCGCGCTTGCCGGGCTCAAACGGCTCGGGCTCGAACACGCCGCGACCGCGATCCTGACGGTCGAGCAATTTCTTCCGGCGGTCGGGCAGGGGGCGATCGCGATCGAAACCCGCGTGGCGGACGCGCGCGTGCGCGACCTCGTTGCGGCCGTCGATCACGGCGAAACCAGCGCCGCGCTCACCGCCGAGCGCGCGTTCCTCGCGGTGCTCGACGGCTCGTGCCGCACGCCGATCGCCGGCCACGCGACGATCGCGGCGCAGGCGCTGCAATTCCGCGGGCTGATCCTGCGGCCGGACGGCAGCGAGGCGCACGAGACCGCGTGCGCCGGATCGCGCGACGACGCGGTGGCCTTGGGCGCGGAAGCCGGGCGCGAGCTCAAGCGCCTCGCGCCGGCCGACTTCTTTCTTGTGCGGTGAGTGGTGCGGCTGCTCGTTACCCGGCCGCGGGAGGACGCCGAGCGCACAGCCGCGGCGCTGCGCGCGCGCGGACATACGGTGATGCTCGCGCCGCTCCTGCACATCGAGCCGATCGCTGCCGACTTTGGACCTGGCCCGTTCGCGGCGGTCCTGACGACGAGCGCGAACGCGGCGCACGGGCGCATCGAGGAATTGCGGCGCCTGCCGCTCTACACCGTCGGCCGGCGCAGCGCGGAAGCCGCCAAGGCGGCAGGGTTCACCACGGTGCATTCGGCTGACGGCGACGCGCACGACTTGGTCGCGGTCGTCGCGCGGGAACTGGCGGGAGCGGCTGCCCCGCTGCTCTATCTCGCCGGGGATGACCGCAGTGTCGATCTCGGCGCAGAACTCGCGTGGCACGGCCTGAAAGTTCGCACGGTCGTTGTGTATCGGGCGGCTGCGGCCGAACGCCTGCCAAGCGAGGCCGAGCAAGCGATCGCCGCGGGTGAACTTGACGGCGTGCTGCACTATTCACGCCGCAGCGCGGAAACGTTCTTGCGTTGCGCCGCCGCCGCGGATTTGCGGGCGTCCGCGCTCGCCCTGATGCACTTTTGTTTGTCTGCTCAGGTCGCCGAGCCGCTCCTCGCCGCCACCATGCAGGTCCGCGTCGCGCCGAGATCGGACGAGGCGGCGCTGCTCGAACTCGTCGGCGCTTCTTCGTAGCCTGCATGGAGCGAAGCGGAATGCGGGGCCGATCCCCGGATTACGCCCCGCTCCGCGGGGCTTCATCCGGGCTACGTCGACGCCGCATTGCCGACACGTCGCGGGCGCTGTAGGCAGGCGCGGCAGGAGAATCGTCAATGACTGACGAGCGCGACGGAGCGGGAAGCGGGCGGCCGCCGGGCGGACGACGCCGCCGGCCACCGCCCACCATCGAGGGCACGGCGAGCGAAGTCGCGCGCGAACCGATGGCGGACGCGGCTCCTGAACCGACGCCAATGCCCGAGCCGACCCCGGCTTCCGAGCCGGCGTCGACCCCCGAGCCGCCCCCGGAGACGGTAGCGGCGCGCAGCGAAGAAACACCGCGCGAACAACCGCCCGAGCCGCCTGAGCCGGAACCCGCCGCCAATCGGTACAGCGAACCGCCGCACCGGCCGCCACCGCCGCCTCCGCCCTCTCGCGGCGACGCGCGTCCGTGGATCGCCGCCGCCATTGCCGGCGTCATCTCGATCGCGGTCATCGGCACGGCGCTGTGGCTGCTCAGCGAATATTTGAACCGCGACGCTTCGCTCGCCGGCAAAGTCGACGCGCTCGATGCCCAGGTGCGCGGGCTTGCCGGAAAGCCCGCGCCGGCGGACGCCAAGGCGCTCGACGATCTGCGCGCGCGGGTCGACATAATCGATGCCGGCCAGCGCCGCATCGACGATCGGCTCAATCGGGCCGAGAGCGCGCTGGCGACGCCGCGCTCGGCGCCGACCGATCCGGCGGTGCTCGCGCGGCTTTCCGCGGCGGAGAGCATGCAGCGCGCACTCGGCGACACCATCGCGGATTTGCGCAAGCGCATCGAGGACAATGCGGCCGCCGCGCGCGCCGCCCACGAGCGAGCCGACGCCGTCGGCAAGTCGAGCGGCGCGGAGGCGAACGAAGCTTTGCGCAAGGACAACGACGCGCTCACGGCGCGCGTCGCTGCGCTCGAACGTCAGCGCGTCGAACAGTCGTTGACCGACGCGTCCGCCGATCGGGCGGTGCGCCTTGCCCTTGTAGCGGCGGCGTTGCGCACTGCGGTCGAGCGCGGAACGCCGTTCACGGCGGAGCTTGCCGCCGCCAAGGGGCTCGGCGCCGACGCCTCCACGCTCGCGCCGCTCGAACCCTTTGCGGCCGGTGGCGTGCCAAATGCTGAGGTGCTGGCGCGCGATTTCGACAAGCTCGAGCCCGCCATGAGTGCGGCTGCTGCGCCACCGAGCCAGGCCGGCGGCATTCTCGGCCGCTTGCAGGCCAATGCGGAACGCCTGGTGCGGGTGCACCCGGTCGGCGACACGCCGGGTGACGATCCGGCGCCGGCGCTGGCGCGCGCCGGCGCGAAGGCGCACCGCGGCGATATTGCCGGCGCTCTCGCCGAAGTGGAAAAGCTTCCGCCCACCGCGCAGTCGCCGGCCGCCGATTGGATGAAGGCGGCCAAGGCGCGTACGGCCGCAGTCGAAGCGGCGCGGCAGCTTGCCGCCAACTCGCTTACGGCGCTGGCCAAGACTTCACCTTAGACTTCTTACCCAGTCGCATTCTGCGCGGAAAACCGGTACCCAGTTCCCGTCCAATGCATTGAACGTCCCGCCCCAATGGTCCGCGTCGCCCTTTTCCTCGTCCTCATCGTCGTCCTCGCGCTCGGCGCGGTCTGGCTTGCTGATCGTCCGGGCGACGTTGCGATCACCTGGCAGGGGATGCGCATCGAGACCTCGGTGATGGTCGCGACGGTCACGGTCGCGGCACTCATGTGTGGTGCGATTTTTCTCTGGTGGCTGTGGCGTCTCCTTACGCGGGCGCCGGCACGCGCGACCGTGGCTCTGGCGGAGCGCCGGCGGCGGCGCGGGTTCAACGCGATTTCACGCGGGCTCGTGGCGATCGGCGCGGGCGACGCGCGGGCGGCGCATCGCTTCGCGGCGGAGGCGTTGCGCAACACCCCGGCCGAGCCGCTCGCGCTCCTGCTGACGGCGCAGACCGCACAGCTCAACGGCGACCGCGGCGCAGCCGAGGCGGCGTTCCGCGCGATGGCGGCGCGGCCCGATACGCGGCTGCTCGCCCTGCACGGCCTCTACGTGGAAGCGCAGCGGCGCCACGATACGGCCGCCGCGCGGCAGTTTGCCGAGGAGGCGGCCAAGGCCGCGCCCGCGCTGCCGTGGGCCGGCGAGGCCGTGCTCGAGTTTCGCTGCGCCGCCGCCGATTGGGACGGCGCGCTCGAGTGCCTCGAGGCAAACCGCGCGAGCGGGCTCCTCGACAAAGCCGCGCATCGGCGCCTGCGTGCGGTGTTGCTCACTGCCCGCGCGATCGCTGCTCAGGAGCACGACCGCGACCGCGCCAAGACGCTCGCGATCGAGGCGGCGCGGCTGGCGCCCGATCTCGTCCCGGCGGCCGTGCTCGCCGGACGCCTGCTCGCGGAAAGCGGCGAGCCTCGCAAGGCCGGCAAAATCATCGAGACGGCATGGCGGGCGAACCCGCATCCGGACCTCGCCGACGCCTATGCGCACGTGCGCATCTCGGATTCGGCGCGCGACCGGCTCAAGCGCATTCAGTCGCTGGTGCGTCAGCCGGAAGGTCACGTCGAAGGCGCGCTCGCGCTCGCCCGCGCGGCGCTCGATGCGCGCGAGTTGGGCGTCGCGCGCACGGCGCTCGCTCCGCTCATCGCCGGTCCCACCCAGCGCGTGGCGATGTTGATGGCCGAACTCGAGGAATTCACCGGCGACGCGGGCCGCGCGCGCGAATGGATGGGACGGGCGCTGCATGCGCGCCACGATCCCGCCTGGACCGCCGACGGTTTCGTGTCGGAGCGCTGGATGCCGGTCTCGCCAGTGAGCGGCCGGCTCGACGCATTCCAGTGGAAGGTGCCGGTCGAGGAAGTGGTGGTGGAAGGCGGGATGCTAGAAGGGCACGCCACACCGGCGATCGAATCCGCGCCGCCGCCTGCGCCCGAACCGCCGCCGCCAGAGCCCCCCGTCGCGCCGGCGGCGCGCGTCCCGAATCTACGCCGCGACGGGCCGGAGCCGCAGGCGCCGATCATTCCACTGGTGCACGCGCCCGACGATCCGGGCCCGGAAGCCGAACGCGAAACGGAAGAAGAGCGCGAGCCTCACGACGACGGCTGGCGCCGGCTTACGGCGATATTCCGCTCGTAAGCGTCAGCCGCGCTGCGCGCGGAACGGCGAACTGCCGAACATGCCGAGTTGCACGCTGCCGGTCATGGCATTGCCATCGACCGTGCCGGTAAAATCGAGCGTGAGCGGCATCGGCTGGGTGATCGATACTTTCCAGCCCACGTCGTTGCCGTTCACGCGACCTTCGAAAATCTGCGCCGTCTGGCCTTCCGCCGATTGCGTGCCTTCGAGCTTGCCGCCCGCGACCTTCACCACGAGCGTCGAGGCGCGTTCGCCCATCGGCGTATCCATGGTGAGGTTCCAGGTTCCGTCTACCGCCATGCTGGTTCCTTCTGGGCAAGACCGCCTCAAGCGCGGCCGCAGTTATTTGGGCGCAGTCTTAGGAGAATGAAGCGGCTTGGCAACGCAATTTTGACGACGGTCTTAGGTAGAATAATACCCTGAACTGCCCGGCCGTATCTCTCAGTTGTCTGCGGTGCGCTTGATCATCAGTACCCAGTCGGTGCCAGGATGCTGCCATTCCTGCTTGACCATTTTGCGCCGGGCCGCTTCGCGATAGCCGCTTCGCTCATAGAGCCGGCGCGCACCCGTATTCGTATCGCTGACAATGAGGCTCAGGCCCGACAGGGCGGCAGCGGCGGCGAGCCGGTCGGCTTCGGCCAGGAGCGCCGCCCCGATCCCGCGGCCGCGATGCTCCGGATAGGCGGCCAGAGCATGCACGTACCAGGTACGCGGCGCCATGTTCATCAGTTCGTGCAGCGGCAGCAGCAGCGCGGGCGCGTTCTTATTGATGGGTTCCGGTTCGTGTAGCGGATAGCTAATGAGCGCGCCCGCCGGCTTGCCCGCGATCTCCGCAATGAGCGCGTTACGGTAAGAAAAGCTCGTCGTTTCGCTGCGCACGCGTTTGCGTCCGACCTCCCACGGATCGCCGGCAGGGCCTGTGAGCTGCGTCCAAAGGCAGAGCGGAAGGCCTTCGCCCGCGAACTCGACCAGCTCAGCTAACGCAGTTACGTCCGCCGACGTTGCGCGGCGAAACGTGCCGTCGAATTTCGTCATCGTGCTGTCAGCCAGCCATCGCCGGCTCTCGTAATTGCCGCCGCTCCGCTCGTTCGCCGGATTCCTGCGCGCATTTCGCGGCGTGGGCGGAGCGGTTGACGACTTGCAGGTTGGGCGCGCCCCAGAAGGCCAGCAACTGCGGCCACACGACTGCGCGGTGGTCGCGCCAGACCGCGAACAGCGGGACGCGGTGATCGACCTCGGCGTCCTTCAGGAGCCGTTCGCCGGTGAGCCGGCAGCGGCGGCTTTGCAGCGCCTTGAGATGGCGAAGGTGGTCGCTCGGCGCCGTCCACAAATTCCAGGCGGCGACGCAGCAGCTGTGCCAGCGGGCGTTCTTGTTGGGACGCCCGTCGCCCCAAAGGTCGCGATGCCAGCCGAGCTGGAAGACGGGCTGGCCGCAGACGCAGCAGTGGCCGGGGCCTCTGGCGTGCGCGGCTTCACGGTAGGGCGCCGGCGGTGCGCGAAAGCTTGCCGGCAAGTCTGCCTTGGCACGATCCGCGAGCCGCCAGGCCCAGCCGGCGGGCGCGCCGCTTCTGGCCGCGAGCGCGCGGGCGAGCTTGTCGGCACGGACCGGGTGGTGGCGCCAGTAGGATTCGATGGCGCGGCGTGGGGTCGGCGGGATGAACGGCTTGGCGAGCCCGTGCGCCAGCACCACGGGCGGAAAAACTTCCGGCAGATGACGTATCAGCCGGGCGCGCGCCTTGGCGTTGCGCTCGGCGCGCCATGCGGACGTGGCCAGCACCATGATGGAGTCCCCACGCGGATGGACGTTTCCGCGCGGCCGATTGTCCCGGCAATGTCTTGCCAATCCGTAGCCGCCCGGGAAGCATGGACCACGTAGCCAACCGCCGTGGAGAAGCCCGATGAGTCTGTCGAACGCGAGCGGCCCGGTGCTGTGGGATGTCGATGCGCGCGGCGTTGCGACCGTCACGCTCAACCGGCCCGAGGTGAACAACGCCTACAACGGCGACCTCATTCAGGGTGTGCTAAATGCCCTCGATGCGCTCGCGGCCGCGCCGGCGTTGCGGGCGGTGGTACTCAAGGGCAACGGCCGGCATTTTCAGGCCGGCGCCGACCTCAAATGGATCGACACGGTCCGCCACGCTTCGCCGCAAGAAAACGTGCGCGTGTCGCGCGCGACCGCCGACGCCGTACAACGCCTCAACCAGGCGCCGGTACCGACGGTGGCGCTGGTGCAGGGCGGCTGCTTCGGCGGCGGCACCGGCATCGTCGCGGCGTGCGACGTGGTCGTCGCGGCCGACAACGCGATCTTCTCGATCGCCGAGGTACGCTGGGGGCTGACCGCCGCGATCATCATTCCGCAGCTCAATGACGCGATAGGGGTGCGCCAGGTGCGCCGCTACGCGCTCACGGGCGAGCGGTTCGGCGCCGAGGAGGCGCGGCGTATCGGCTTCGTGCACGAAGTCGTGCCGCTCGCCGAATTGGAAGCGGGGGGCGCGCGCATCGTCGGCCATTTGCTCGAGAACGGACCGGACGCGCTCAAACAAACAAAAGCGCACGTGCTTGCGTCCGCTTTCGCGGATCTCGACGAGCCGGCGTTCGCCGCGCTGGTTTCCGCTCATGCCGCGAAACGGCAGAGCCCGGAGGCCGCCGAAGGGCTCGCGTCATTCGCGGAGAAACGCGCGGCCCGCTGGACGTGAAATCCCTCCCCTGAAAGGAAGGGTCCCGCCGCGAAGCGGCGGGGGGTGAGGTTTATTTGTCCTCGTCCGTCTTGTCGGACTTGCCGCCGATCTGCTTGAGCTTGGCGAACACGGCGTCGACGTCGAGTTCCTCGGACGGCTTGCCGGCGGGTGCCTCGCCTTCGGCCTCGGCCTCGGCCTCCGCCGTCGTCACCTCGGCCGGCAGCAGGGTCGCGCCGCGCTCGGCCTCCGGCACGGGCTTTTCCTTGGCGGCGCGCCCGACCTCGAAATCGAGATCGAGCTGCGAGGACAATCCGAGCGTCACCGGGTCCATGGGCTGCAGGCTGGATGAGTTCCAGTGGGTGCGGTCGCGGATCGCCTGAATGGTCGACTTGGTGGTGCCGACGAGCCGCATGATCTGCGCATCCTTGAGCTCGGGATGATTGCGCAGCAGCCACAGGATGGCGTTCGGCCGATCCTGCCGGCGCGACACCGGCGTATAGCGCGGGCCCTTCTTCGACTTGGGCTCGGGCAGGCGCACCTTGGGGTCGGCGAGCTTGAGATGTCGCTCCGGGTCGCGCTCGGCTTGCTCGATGTCTTCGCGCGAGAGTTGACCGGTGGACACGGGATCGAGCCCTTTGATGCCCTGAGCGGCGTCGCCGTCGGCGATCGCTCTTACTTCGAGTGGATGCAGTTTGCAGAAGTCGGCAATCTGGTCGAACGTCAGCGTGGTGTTCTCGACCAGCCAAACGGCCGTTGCCTTCGGCATCAGCAGCGCATGCGGCATGGCAATCTCCCTCGGCAAAATCTCCCTGGCGCTCCGCCCGCCCGCAGGCGAAGCCTCATGTCATCGGGGATGACAGGAAAGTCCTCTCAAATATAGGCAGGCGGAGTCCGCCTGTCCAATGCTGCGCTCCCGGGTCTGCGCTCCCGGGTCGCGCTTTGCCGTGCTTGACACTGCCCGGACCCCGGCCCATGTCCGGCGGGTCCGCGCCGATTCCGGTGCCCCATGACTGCTCAGGCCGTCGTCCCTCCGCTCGTGCCGAAACCCAAGCTGCGCGTGCTCCTGTGCGCGCCGCGCAGCTTCTGCGCCGGCGTGGTTCGGGCGATCGAGACCGTGGAGCGGGCGCTGAACATGTACGGCCCACCGGTCTACGTGCGCCACGAAATCGTCCACAACCGTTACGTCGTCGACACCCTGCGGGCGAAAGGCGCCATTTTCGTCGAGGACCTCGCGGAAATTCCCGATACCACGGCGCCGGTCGTCTTCTCCGCCCACGGCGTGCCGAAATCGGTCCCGGACGAGGCGCAGCGGCGCCATTTCTTCGCTCTCGACGCCACCTGCCCGCTGGTCACCAAGGTGCACCGTGAGGCGGAAATCCACCACCGGCGCGGGTTCGAGATCGCGCTGATCGGCCATGCGCGCCATCCGGAGGTCGTCGGCACCATTGGGCAGCTGCCGCCCGGCGCCGTGACCTTGATCGAGACGCTCGCCGACGCTGCGGCGTTCACGCCGCGCGATCCCACCCGCCTCGCCTACATCACCCAGACGACGCTCTCGGTCGACGACACCGCCGAAATCGTGGCGCTGCTCAGGCGGCGCTTCCCGTCGATCGTCGGACCGCACAAAGAAGACATTTGCTATGCCACTACCAATCGGCAGGAGGCGGTCAAGCGCGTGGCCGCCGACGTCGACGCGTTGATCGTGGTCGGGTCGCCCAACTCCTCGAACTCCCAGCGCCTCAAGGAAGTCGCCGAACGGGCCGGCTGCGCTTACGCGGCGCTGGTGCAATCGGCCGCCGAGGTTGAGTGGCCGCGGCTCGACAACGCGCGTAGCGTCGGCATCACCGCCGGCGCGTCGGCGCCCGAGGCGCTGGTCGAGGAGATCATCGACGCGCTCGGCGAGCGCTACGACGTGAGCATCGACACGGTGGCGGCCGCCAACGAGGATGTATTCTTTCCGCTGCCGCGCCCCTTGCGGGACCCGCAACCGGTGCAATAGGGACGGGGCACAGGGGGCGGGATGGCGGTCTACACCGACGTCGCGGCGGAGGATCTTGCCGCGTTCCTGGCGGACTACGACATCGGCGAACTCTTGTCCTACAAGGGCATTGCCGAGGGCGTGGAAAATTCAAATTTCCTCGTCCACGCCAGCGGCGGCTATTTCATTCTCACGCTGTATGAGCGGCGGGTGGCGCCGCACGACCTGCCGTTCTTTCTCGGGCTGATGGAGCATCTCGCCGCGCGCGGCATCACCTGCCCGCAGCCGGTCAAGAACCGGCGCGGCAAGGTGCTCGGCAGCCTCGCCGGGCGGCCCGCCGCGGTCGTCACCTTCCTCGACGGCATGTGGATTCGCCGGCCGAGCGCGAACCATTGTGCCGCGGTGGGCGAGGCGCTGGCGCAGCTGCATCTCGCTGGCGCGGATTTCGCGCTCAAGCGCGCGAATGCGCTTTCGGTCGCCGGCTGGCGGCCGCTGTTCAAGGGCGCGGACGGCCGCGCCGATCGTCCGCAGCCCGGGCTCGAGCAGGCGATCGTCGCGGAACTCGATCACCTCGAACGGCACTGGCCGCGCGGCCTGCCTCAGGGCGTGATCCATGCCGACCTGTTTCCCGACAATGTTTTCTTTCTCGGCAACAAACTCTCGGGGTTGATCGATTTTTATTTCGCCTGCACCGACACGCTCGCCTACGACGTCGCCATTTGCCTCAACGCGTGGTGCTTCGAACTCGACCATTCGTATAACGTCACCAAGGGGCGCGCACTGCTCCAGGCCTACGCCCGCTCGCGTCCGCTCTCGTCAGCGGAGCGCGGACAGCTGCCGCTGCTCGCGCGCGGTGCGGCGCTGCGCTTCCTGCTCACGCGCCTGGTCGATTGGCTCGACGTGCCCGCCGGCGCGCTGGTCAAGCCCAAGGATCCGCTCGAATATTTCCGCAAGCTGCGCTTCCATCAGGCCGCGCGCAGCGTGCGCGACTACGGAATTCCCGAATGAGCGATGAGCGCGCGGCGGGGTCCGTCGTGACGATTTATACGGACGGCGGCGCCTCGCCGAACCCGGGCCCGGGTGCCTGGGCGGCCCTTCTCATGTACCGCGACACGGCCCGATTCATCTCCGGCTTTGATCCGCACACAACAAATAACCGCATGGAGCTGCTGGCGGCGATTTCCGGACTGAAGGCGCTTAACCGGACAACCGTGGCGGAGGTGTTCACCGACAGCAAATATCTGCAAGATGGAATAAGTAAATGGGTGCACGCGTGGGAGCAGAGAAATTGGCGCACCGCGGACAAGAAGCCGGTGCTGAACCGGGATTTATGGATGGAATTAATGCAACAGGCGAAAAGCCATCACGTGGCCTGGAAATGGGTCAGAGGGCATGCCTCTAACAGATACAATCACTTCGTCGATCTGTTGGTTGGCATCACGATCGCAAATCGCAACGGCTTTGACCGTAAAATGAACAGCGCGGAGCTAAACAGCGCAATCGATGCCGCGAAGAGCTCTCGCGAATCTCTCAAAGAGATTTTGTTCTCATAGAGGAACGCACGAAGCAATCCAGGCTTGCGCGGCGCCTTGGATTGCTTCGTTCGGTTCGCAGCGATCTATATCTGCTTGAGCAGATTGTCGGCACCGGAGAGTTCGGCCTTGCCGGGCGTGTCTTCGACGCTGATGCTTTTCACCACGCCGTCGTCAACGACCATGCAGTAGCGCTGGGAGCGAATGCCGAGCCCTCTGGCGGAGGCATCGAGCGAGAGGCCGATCGCCTTGGCGAAATCGGCGCTGCCGTCGGCCAGGAACTCGATCTTCCCTTCCGCGCCGGACGCTTTCTTCCACGCATCCATCACGAACACGTCGTTGACGGCCGTGACCGCGATCGTGTCGATGCCCTTGGCCTTGATGGCATCGGCGTTCTTGACGAAGCCGGGCATGTGATTCTTGTGGCAGGTCGGCGTGAAGGCGCCCGGCACCGCGAACAGCACCACCTTCTTGCCCTTGAAAATGTCGTCGCTGGTCTTCGGCGCCGGCCCGTCCGGCGTCATGGTATTGAAGGTTGCGGCGGGCACGCGGTCGCCGACGCTGATGGTCATGGCAGTCTTCCTCTCCCAACGGTTGGCTAATGGGGAACGAATGTTCCTGGGCGATACGGCCGGGGAGCGTTGGACCGGCCGGGCGGGGAATTTAGTCGGTTTCGCGCGAAACGGAAGCAGCCTCGTCTTACTTGATCGGCGTGGCGGTCGTCTCGATGGCTGCCTCGTCCGTGGCGGCGGTGAGCCGCAGCGTGGCGCCTTTGGGTGACGCGCCCGGCGGCAGCCCGTCGAGATCGAATGCAAAGCGGTGCAGGCCGTCCGGCGCGCCCGCAATCGGCGAGGGGATGGGAAGCGCCCAATCGGGCGTCGGGCCTTCGGCGAACAGCTCGACTTTGGCATCGGGCGGCGCCGCTACGTCGACGATGATGCGCGGGTGGGCACCACCGTCCTCGGCCCGGATCGCCCGGATGGAAAGCGCGTCGCCGGCGCCGAGCGCGACGGGCTTCGGCACCCGCGCCTCGCTCGCCGCGAGCGCCGCGTCCTTTTCACCGTCGCCGGGAAGCAGCAGCTCGGCCTTGCCGGTGACCGGTATGCATATGTTCAAGCAAATGGCGTACTCGACATCGGCGCGCAGCAGCACCGGCTTTGCCGGGTCGCGCGGCACGACGTGCAGCGGCAGGATCACTCCGCCCTTGTAGCCGATCGACTCGCCGCCGTCGTCGTTGAAGCCGTGCGGCGCAGGAAACAGAACCGCCACGTCCCGCACGTTCTCGGAGCCGTCGAAGCGAAAGCGCGGCGGCACACCCGAATCACCGGCGTAGCGCCAATAGGTTTTCCAGCCGGCCCCCAACCTTATCTCGATGCCGGCGCGCAGCGCACCGCCGGGCGCAGTTTGTGACGGACTTGCGGCAATCAGCCGAACCGCCGCGCGCGGACCGCCGTCCCACGGGGACACATCGGCCGCGTCGGCCGGCGAGCAAATTGCGCCGAGAAGCGCCATTTTGCAGGCAAAAGCGACAGCAACGCAGGTGCGCGCGCCTGAAATACGGTCAACCATGCGGCAGATTTAGGCGGTGGTGCGGCCCTGCGCCAATTGAATTCGGCGTGATCGGTGCGGGCGGAACGATCGCATGCGTCAAGAAGTTTAGTTTCCCTATGACACGCGAACGGGGTAACCTTGCTCAATGGGTATCGGAGCGAAGGCCGGGACGAAGACGGCCGGGCGAGGTTATCTCGACGGCCAGATGCTCATTGCCATGCCGACGATGCGCGACGAGCGTTTTGCCCGAGCGCTGATCTACGTGTGCGCGCACTCGTCCGAGGGCGCCATGGGAATCGTCGTCAATCAACCGGCACCTAACATCCGCTTCTCCGAGCTTCTGGTTCAGCTCGAAGTGATCCCGGCCTCCGAGCTCATTCAGCTGCCGCCCCGCGCCGGCGTCATCAAGGTGCTTAAGGGCGGGCCGGTCGAGACCGGGCGTGGCTTCGTGCTGCACTCCTCGGATTTCTACATCGAGAATTCGACCCTGCCGATCGACGACGGCATTTGCCTCACCGCCACCCTCGACATCCTCAAGGCGATCGCGCGCGGCAAGGGTCCGCAGAGCGCGGTGCTGGCGCTTGGCTACGCCGGCTGGGCGCCCGGACAGCTGGAAGGCGAAATCCAGGAGAACGGCTGGCTGCATTGCACCGCGGATCCCGAGCTGATCTTCGGGCTCGACATCGACGGCAAATACGGGCGGGCGCTACGCAAGATCGGCATCGACCCGGGCAAGCTCTCGAGCGAAGCGGGACACGCCTAACAGGTATCAGCAGTCAGGTATCAGGTATCAGCACCTAAATCCTGATCCCTGATTTCCGATACCTGATGCCTGGTCAGCCTGTCGATTCCAGTCCGTCCGCGGACAACAGCTTCTGCGCTTCGGCCGCCGTCATCGGCTCGCCGAAGGCAAAGCCCTGCGCGTATTCGCACCCGAGCTGATAAAGTTCCGCGGCGTCCGCTTCGGTCTCCGCTCCCTCCGCCACCACGTCCATGCCGAGGTCGTGCGCGAGCGCGATGATCGAGCGCAGGATCACAGGCCGCTGTTTGTTCTTGCCGGTGGCGCGCACGAAGGACTGGTCGATCTTGATGGTGTCGAACGGAAACCGCTGCAAATAAGCAAGCGAGGAGTGGCCGGTGCCGAAATCGTCGAGCGCCAGTCCCGCGCCCAATTCGCGCATGCGGGTGAGCATCTGGGCGGCGTACTCGGGATTTTCCATCACCATCGACTCGGTCAGCTCGAGCTTGAGCGTGCCACGCGCCAGCGCCGAGCGCGTCAGGACCGAGCGGACGTCCTGGATGAGATCGTGCCGCAACAATTGGCGCGACGACACGTTCACGCTGGCAAACACCGGATAGCGGCGCCGCGTGGAGCGCTGCCAGGTGGCCAGCTGGCGCGCCGTCTCGGTGAGCGCGAACAATCCGAGTTCGACGATGATGCCGATCTCCTCGGCGATCGGAATAAAATCAGATGGCGCCATGCGGCCGAGTTTGGGGTGATCCCAGCGCATCAGCGCCTCGAACCCGGCGACGGTGCGGTCCTCGAGCCAGACGATCGGCTGATAGGCGAGCGAGATTTCCCGCCGCTCGAGGGCCCGGCGCAGCTCCGTTTCCACCGTGAGCCGGTCGCTCTTGCGCGCGCGCATCGCCGGCTTGAACACTTCGATGCGGTCGCCGCCGATGCGCTTGGCGTGATACATCGCGAGTTCTGCATCTTTGAGAACTTCGTCGCGCGCGCGCGCCTCGCCGTCGAAGAGCACGAGGCCGATCGAGGCGGTAAGCAGGATCTCGCGGTCGTTGAAGGCGATCGGGGCGCGCAGCGTTTTGCGGATGGTGTCGGCAAAGGCGGTGATGCGCTCGGGCTCGCGCTCGGAGAGCAGCAACAACCCGTACTGATCGCCGGCGAGACGGGCGAGCGTGTCCTGCGGCTTGAGCAGCCGGCCGAGGCGGCGCGCCAACGTGAGCAGGATCGAATCCCCGACCGCGACCCCGACCGAGTCGTTAACCTTCTTGAAGCCGTCGAGATCGATCACCACCACGGTCGGGCGGATCGCCGGGTCGCTCTTCGCGAACGAGAGCGCTGCTTCCAGCCGGTCGAGGAACAGCTCGCGATTGGGCAGACCGGTCAGATTGTCGTGCACCGCGTCGTGCAGGAGGCGCTCCTCCGCGTTCTTCACGTCGGTCACGTCGGTGAGTGTGCCGACCATGCGCACGACCTCGCCGTCCGAGCCGACCACCGGCCGGGCCTTGAGCGCGAACCACAAATAATGTCCGTCGTGGGTGCGCAGGCGCAGATCAAGCGAGAGCCGCCCGCGCCGCTGATCGATGATGCCGTCGAGCGCCGCGCGGAAGCGGTCGCGGTCGTGCGGATGGAGCACGTCGAGCCAGCGCGCGGCCGAGCTTTCCAACGTGCCGCGCTTGAGCCCGAGGAGATGCTCGGTCTCGGGGCTGGTGAACACCTTGTCGGCGTCGACGTCCCAGTCCCAGATCAGGTCGCCGGCGCCGGTGAGCGCGAGCGCGCGCCGCTCTACGTCCGAGACGATCGCCGTGGTGATGCCACCCGCGAACGCGTGCTGCATCACGGTGAAGCCGATCAGCATCACGATCAGCACAAGCCCGCCGAGCAGCGCCGGCGCGATGATGTCGTTGGTCGCGATGCCGAACACCGCGAGGCCCGCGGCGAACACCCAGGTCACGAGCAGCAGCCAGGTCGGGATCAGCAGCACCGCGCGGTCGAAGCCGTGGGTGGCGAGGTAGGCGACGAGCGCCAAACCGGCGACCGCGATCAGCGCAAGCGACACGCGCGCGATGCCGGAAGCGACGGGCGGATCGAACAGCGCAAGCCCGACCAGCGCGCCGAGGAACACGAGCCAGCCGGCCGTGATGTGGGCGTAGCGGACGTGCCAGCGATTGAGGTTGAGATAGGCGAAGAGGAACACCAGCAGCGTCGCGGCCAGGATCGCTTCGCCCGAGGCGCGCCACACCCGCTCGGTTTCGGTCGACAGGTTGAAGACCTTGCCCCAGAAACCGAAGTCGGTGCCGATGTAGGCGAGCACCGCCCAGCTCAACGCCGCCGACGCCGGGAACATGACGCTGCTTTTCACCACGAACAGAATGGTGAGGAACAGCGCCAACAGGCCGGCGATGCCGATGACGATGCCGAAGTAAAGCGTGAAGCTGTTGACCTTGTCCTTATAGGATTCCGGCTCCCACAAATAAAGCTGCGGCAGCTTTTCGGTGCGCGTCTCCGCCACGAACGTGATCACCGCGCCGGGATCGAGCGTGATGCGGAATATGTCGGCGGTCGCGGTGTCCTGGCGTTCGGGCGGGTCGCCGGTCGACGGCGTGAGGTTGACGAGGCGCAACGAGCCGAGGTCGGGCCACAACAAGCCGGAGCTGACCATGCGGTAGCGCGGCGCGACCAGCAGCCGATCGATCTGGTCGGTGCCGTTGTTGGCGAGCGCGAACACCACCCAATGCGGATTGGGTTCGCGCGAGCGGACTTCGATGCGCCGGACGATGCCTTCGGCGTCGGCGGCGGTGGACACCTGCACGCGGTCGCCGTCGCCTTTGGGATGCTCGAGCGCATCGGTGAGGTCGATCGCCGGCGCGTCGACGTTGACGTTGACGGCGTCGACGGCGCGCACGGCCGAGGGGGCGAGCGTCGCGATGAAAATCGCGGCCCAGACTACGGCGCGCCAATGACGCAAACGACCCCTCCCAGCTGACAGCGGCACATTAGAGCATTTTCCGGAAAACGTGGGCAGCGGTTTTCCGTAGAATTGCGACCAAATAAGGATTCAACGTTCTCGATTCGATCCACGATGATTGGGTTTTTCACTCTACGAGCACGTGGCGCCTTGTTACGGCCCCATTCGTTAACCGCGTTCAGCGGCCCGACGAAGGCACGGACTCCGGTGCGAGGCTTCCGGCCACGCGGCCCAAACGCTCATCGCTCTGCCGCAGCGCTTCAGGCTGCAGGCGCCCGTCGCGCTCCGCCGCGAGCAGGCCATGCATGACCGCGTAGAACTGGTCTGTATCGAAGCTCACCAAAACGAAATCGACGCCCGCATTGATCGCCGCCGCCGCGGCTTCGGCAATACCGTCGCGGCTGCGGTAGACCGCGCCCATGCCGAAATCGTCGGTGACCAGAATGCCGCCATAGTGCCAGTCGCCGCGCAGCAACTTCGCCACGGCGGGCTGTGAAAACGAAACCGGATGCGCGCGTTCGATTGCCGTCAAGGTGACGTGCCCGAGCATGGTGAAAGCGTCCGGCTGTCCCATCAGCGCGCGGAACGGCACCCAATCGGTTTGCTCGAGTTCGCTCGGCGAAACGTCGAGGCTCGCGCCGCTGCGATGGGTGTCGGCGAACACGCGCCCCAGCCCCGGGAAATGTTTGAGCGTGCAGTGCACGCCGGCTTCGCGCAGACCGTCGCAATAGGCGCCGGCCGCGGCGGTGACGATTTCCGGATCGCTCGAAATCGCGCGCTGATGAATATGGGTAAACCAATCTCCGGGATTGGTCAGACCGTGATCCACATCGACCACCGGCGCGAAGTTCAGGTTGACGCCGAGATCAACAAGCGCGCGGCCCTGTTCGCGTGCGGACTGGCGTACCGCCGCGATACCTTCCGCACGATCGGCATGGCCGGCGAGGATATCTGCGATGCGCGGCGGCCGCGGCAGCGGCGGCGAAAGACGGGAGATGTCGCCGCCCTCTTGATCCGTCGCGATCCATAGCGGCGGCAGATGCTGGTCGCGGCGGATCGCCTGCATCGCCTCGATCTGCGCCTTCACGTCGGCAGCGGACAGCCCGCGCACGTTGGGCGCCGAGATGAACACGCCCGCAATGGCGCGGCGCCGGATCAAGGCATGGACCTCATCGAGGTCGCCGTAGCCGACGATCAGATGGCGGCCGATTTTTTCCAGCGCGGCTGCGTCGGCCGTGAGTACCGCATGACGGAACAGATGAAAACGCAGTTCGAGCGCGGCCGTCGAGACAAGCGTAATGACGGCAAGGAGGAGCGCAAATGCATCGAGCGCGCGCAGCGTGCGCCCCGCGGGACGCCGCACCGCGAGGATTCCGGCCGCGATCAAGATGCAAGGTACAAGGATCAGGCAGGCTAGCGCCGATGGCCGTACCGATGCGAGGAGCGGCGAGCGCCAATCGAGCGCAAACGGCAGCAACACTGCCGCGAGGGCGAGCCTGACGATCGCCGATACGACGCGCGTTCGCACGCTCCGTGTCCGATCAGACCGTGAGCACGATCTTGCCGATGTGCGTGCTCGTCTCCATCAGCGCGTGAGCGGCCGCCGCTTCGTGGAGCGGGAACGTGCGATAGATCACCGGCTTGATCTTCCCGGCGGCGATCAGCGGCCACACGTTTGTTTCGATCGCTCGCGCGATCGCCGCCTTGTCGGCAACCGAGCGCGCCCGCAAGGTCGAGCCGGTGTGGGTCAGGCGCTTGAGCATGATGCGCAGGAAGTCGACGTTCGCGCGCGAACTGCCCTGAAACGCGATCTGCACAATGCGGCCGTCGACGCCGGCGGCCTCGTAATTGCGCGCGATGTAATCGCCGCCGACCATGTCGAGGATAACGTCGGCGCCTTTGCCGCCGGTGGCCGATTTTGTCGCCGCGACGAAATCCTCGCTGCGGTAATTCACCGCGACGTCGGCACCGAGCTTGCGGCATGCCTCGCATTTTTCCGCCGAGCCGGCGGTGGTGATCACGCGCGCACCGAACGCCTTCGCGAGCTGGATCGCCGTGGTGCCGATGCCGGAGCTGCCGCCGTGAACAAGCAGCATCTCGCCACCCTTGAGTTTCCCGCGCTCGAAAACGTTGTGCCACACGGTGAAGAACGTCTCAGGGATCGCCGCGGCCTCCATCAGCGACAGCGTAGGGGGCGCGGGCAGCGCGTTCGTCTCGTGCACCGGGCAATATTCGGCATAGCCGCCGCCGGCCACGAGCGCTGTGACTTTGTCGCCGGTCTTGAAGCGCGTGGCGCCGGGCCCGAGCGCCACCACCTCGCCGGCGATCTCGAGACCCGGAATGTCAGATGCGCCGGGCGGCGGCGGGTAAAGGCCTTTGCGCTGCATCACGTCGGGCCGGTTGACGCCCGCAGCCTTCACTTTGACGAGGATCTCGCGCTCGCCCGCCGCGGGGACCGGGCGCTCTTCCGCGATCAGAACCTCGGGGGCGCCGGGAGCGCGGATCGCGATCGCGGTCATGCGGGCGGGAAGGCTACTCATGGCAACGTCCTTGCGCGCGAGCTAGTGTCCCGATTCCGAAGTTCGCTCGAGTTTGCCGCACGCGCGGAAGCGAACTTCGGAATCGTAGGACACTAGCAACTCTATGATTCTAGTGCCGCTTTGAACCCGAAGTTCGCAACCGGACTCGCGGCAATTGGGGTGCGAACTTCGGGTTCGCGGCACTAGTGGGCGCGGCGGTATAAACGACCGCCCCGCGATGTGACAACCGGCGCGCCGGCGGCTATTTGTCGGGAAAGCGACGTGCATCGGGCATTTCTGGAGGCGCGAGATGGACGAGGATCTCCCGGTCAAAAAGAAGACCACGCACGAAATCGGACAGGAGCTCAGCCTGCTATCGATCGGCGAGCTGACGGAACGCATCACGCTGCTCAAGGAGGAGATCGCGCGGCTCGAAGCCGCCAAGGCCAGCAAGAGCGCGACGCGCACGGCGGCCGATGCGTTCTTCAAGCGCTAGAGCATGATCCCGAAAAGTGGGTACCGGTTTTCGGAAAAGATCATGCTCCAAGAAAGGGTTTTCGCGTGGGGCAATGCGGATAAAAAATCCGGGCGACTTAAGACCTTGTTAAGCTTTCTCCACCATTACTGAGATTGTCCAGCTTCTGGACGTCGAGTGGCTCCTGTCCACTCTGTTTGACGCCTCCCTGTTATCACCTTAGGGCCGCCGGCAACGGCGGCTCCTTTTTTTAACCGCAACAGGTTTTAATAATCCGCTCTGCCCGGCTGTGCCATTCGGGGACACTGCCATGGCGCGGGGATTGCAGCACCTTTAGGGACCCGAAAGCCACAATTCCGTCCTGGACAGGCCGGCCGGCGACGGGCAGCATAGTTTCCCTGTTGCGTGCGTGGGGGCCAGTCATGTCCGACAAGTTGGCTCACGATACCGCCCCGGTGTCGTTCGGAGCGAAACTCGCCAACTCGCAATCCTTCGCCGGCCTTTTCCGCGAGGGCATGGCGCTTGTCGAGGAGACCGCGGCCTATCTCGATGGCCCGGGCCGCAAGGAATCGAAAAGCCTGCAGCGCAACGCGGCGCTTGCCTATGCGACCGAGAGCATGCGGCTCACCACGCGCCTGATGCAGCTTGCCTCCTGGCTATTGCTTCATCGCGCGGTGAACGAGGGCGAGATGTCGCTCATTCAGGCAAGCCAGGAAAAAACCAAGGTGAAGCTCTCCCCCGCGGAGCCGCCCGACGACGAGATGGCGCGCCTGTTGCCGCAGAAGCTGCGTGACCTGATCGGACGTTCGCTCAGATTATTGGAACGGGTGCGTCGGCTCGACGCGACGATTCACGCCGGCTCGCTGCCGAAATCGTCGATCAATCCGGTCGAGCGCCAAGTCGGGCTGCTGCGTGCGGCCTTCGAACGCGATCGCTAGGGCGGCTCGTCAGGTCTTCAGGAAGCCCGAGAACTTCTTCTGGAACCGGGAGACGCGGCCGCCGCGGTCGACCAGGTGCTGCTGGCCGCCGGTCCAGGCCGGATGCGACTTCGGGTCGATGTCGAGATGCATCGTATCGCCCGCCTTGCCCCAGGTGCTGCGGGTCTCGAACTCGGTGCCGTCGGTCATCACCACCTTGATGGTGTGATACTTCGGGTGGATGTCGGGTTTCATCGTCTGCCGCGCCGGCCTTCGGCGCCCTCTGGCGGAATTTTCTCGAAAACTTGCCGCCCTATACCGGATGCTGGTTGCAGCGACAAGGTCGCCTTACCACCGCGGCCCGCGGCTTGGGCAAATCGACGAGGAAGTCATTTGGCATCCAATATCGAACGATTTAGCATTACGGATCATGCGAACTACCATCGATATTGACGATGCGATCTTGAGAGAGGTGAGGGCCATCCATGAGAGGGAGGGCCGAGCGATGGGGGCCATCGTTTCCGAACTGCTCGCCGACGCGCTTACCCGCCGACGCTCAACCCAAACCTCGTTCCGCTGGACCGCTCGCCCTATGAGCGCCCTGGCCGATTTGGCGGACAAGGAGGCAGTCTACGCCGCTCTCGATGCGGAACGATCGTAAGATATTCCCGCGACGTGCTGCGTTGCTCCTGAACCTAAATTTCTCTTCGGGTCTCGTGACAGCCCCGGCATAAGGGCGTGGCCACAGTCAGAATGCCGCGACGATGACGCAATTGTCAGCGCGTTCGCAGCGCGGCATGGTTCCGGCTCGGCGGTCCAGGCTTGACCGCCTGAACCCAGGGGCCCGCACGGGATGAGCTCAGTTGCCGATGGTCGCGGCTGGTCGACGGGCCAAGCAGCGGCGCCCGCCGAAGCGGCGCCGCGTGGACGGGCGAGATTAAAGCCGCTCGCCGGCCTCTGGCCCTACGTCCGACGCTACCGCGGCCTCGTGGCGGGCGCCTGCGTCGCGTTGGTTGTCGCCGCGCTCGCCACCCTGGCGGTACCGATTGCCGTCCGGCGGATCATCGACTTCGGTTTTTCTGCCGACCGCATCGGGCTCATCGACCAGTATTTCACCGTGGCGATCGGCATCGTCGCTGTTCTCGCGGTCGCCAGTGCGCTGCGCTACTACCTCGTCACAGTGCTGGGCGAACGCGTCGTCGCCGATTTGCGCGCCGACGTTTTCGCGCATCTGACGGCGCTCTCCGCGGCCTTTTTCGACACCGCCAAGACGGGCGAGATGGTGTCGCGGCTTACCGCCGACACCACGCAAATCAAGGCCACGGTCGGCGCTTCGGTGTCGATCGCGCTGCGCAACCTGCTGCTGTTCGTCGGTGCCGGCGCCATGATGGTGGCGACGAGCCCGCGTCTTTCCGGCTTCGTCCTCGCGGCGATACCGATCATCGTGCTGCCGCTGGTCGGCTTCGGTCGCGCGGTGCGCCGTCGCTCGCGCGCCGCGCAGGACACGCTTGCCGACGCCACCGCCTATGCGGCCGAACTCATCGGCGCGGTGCGCACGCTGCAGGCCTTCACCAACGAAACCTCCGCAGTCGCGCGGTTCACGGCGGCGGTCGAGCGCGCGTTCGCGGCGGCGCGTTCATCGACGCGGGCGCGCGCGGTGCTGACCGCCATCGTCATCTTTCTGGCCTTTGGGAGCGTCGCGCTTGTTCTGTGGGTGGGCGCGCAGGACGTGGTCGCTGACCGCATCACCGGCGGACGGCTCAGCCAGTTCCTGCTCTACGCAGCGTTCGCTGCCGGGGGCTTGAGCCAACTGAGCGAGGTGTGGGGGGAAATTTCTCTTGCGGCCGGCGCCGCGGAGCGGATCGCCGAAATCCTCGCCATCGCGCCGGCGATCAAAGCTCCGGCGCATCCGGTGCCACTGCCGTCACCGGCGCGCGGTGAGGTCGCATTTGCGGACGTGCGCTTTGCGTATCCGACGCGCACGGAAGCCGGCGTGCTCGACGGCGTGACGCTGCGGGTCTCGCCCGGCGAAAAGGTCGCGATCGTCGGCCCAACCGGCGCCGGAAAGAGCACGATGTTCCATCTGCTCCTACGCTTCTATGACCCGCAGTCCGGCCACGTGAGCTTCGATGGCGTGCCGCTCGCCGATGCCGATCCCGGCGAACTGCGCGCCCGCATCGCGCTCGTGCCGCAGGACGTCGCGATTTTCGCCGCCACCGTCGCCGACAACATCCGCTTCGGGCGCGCCGGCGCCACCGACGCAGACGTGAAGCGTGCCGCCGAACTGGCGCTCGTGGACGAATTCATCGCCCGGCTGCCGCAGGGCTACGACACCACCGTGGGCGAACGCGGCGTCACCTTGTCGGGCGGCCAGCGGCAGCGCATCGCCATCGCGCGCGCGATCCTGCGCGATGCACCGTTGTTGTTGCTCGACGAGGCCACGTCGTCGCTCGATGCAGAAAGCGAGACGCTGGTTCAGAAAGCGCTCGAGCGGCTCATGCAGGCGCGCACCACGCTCGTGATCGCCCATCGCCTCGCCACCGTGCTCACCTGCGACCGCATCCTGGTGATGGACCACGGCCGCATCGTCGAGGAAGGCACCCACGCGCGCCTGGCGGCCGCGGGCGGACTTTATGCGCGGCTGGCGCGGCTGCAGTTTACGGACGGAATAGCGAATAGCGAATAAACAAAACCTGTCGCCGGTTTTTGCTTCTTAACTATTCGCCATTCGCTACTCGCTATTCGCCCATTTCATCAAATAAACGGGCGCGCCCGAGCGCGGGTTCATATCCTTGCCGGCGACCCGGAAGCCGTGCTTCTGATAAAAGCGCACCGCGCGTGCATTATCCTGATTGACGTGCAGCTCGAGCCGTCCCGGCGACAGGCGCTTGGCTTCGCCCAGCAGCATCTCGGCAACGCCGGCGCCCCAGTGCTGTCGCGCCACCACGATCTGGTCGAGATATCCGTTCATTCGGTTCACGGTCACGAATCCGACGAGCGCGCCCGCGGCCTCCGCCACGGTGATCGCGGCGCTCGGCACCAGCTCGCCGCGCCAGCGCTCACGCCACCACTCGAGCCGCGCAGAAAAATCGATCGCCGGATAAGCTTCCTGCCAAGTTTGTCGCCACAACTCGACTGCGCCCGCCTCATCGGCCGTCGTGTAGTCGCGCAGCGTCGCCATCGCCGTCATCGACATTACTCGGCGAAGAACTGCCTGAGCATGCGATTGACCAAATCGGGCGCCTCGACTTCGGGCAGATGGCCGTAGCCTTCGAGCACCTCGAGCCGGCCGTGCGGCAGCGCCTTAGCCAAAATCGCCGCATTCTTTTCGAGCGGATTGACCTTGTCCTCGCTGCCTTGGATGAGCAGCACCGGAAACGTGAATTTGTCCGCGAAGTCGGGTGCATAGAAATCGCTTAGGCTCAGCTTGACCGCCTGCATGAAGCCGCGCGGATTGGTGGCGCGCAACGTGTACTGAACGACGGCCGCGGTTTCGGGCGGTGCCTTCGAACCGAGGAGCGCCGCGACCCGCGCGCCGAAAGCAAATCCGCCCTTGCCGATCTGCGCCTCGCGTGTCGCGACGATGCGGCGCTTGTCTTCTTCCGGCATCGTGCGCTGGCCGATCCCGGTGCCGGTGAACGCCGCCTTGATGACACGGCCCGAATGATGAACAGCAAAACATTGGGCCACGCGGGTGCCGAAGGAATTGCCGACGAGGTTGACGCGGCCGAGGCCGAGCGCCGCCAGGAAATCGGCGAGCGCATCGGCATAGTCGCGGCAGTCGGGCCAGTCCTTCACCAGCGCGTCGGAGAGGAGATAGCCCGGCGCGTTCCAGGCGATCAGGCGAAACCGATCTCCGAGTCCGTCAAACTGGAAGCGCCAGTGCATGGAATTGGCGCCGACCCCGTGCAGCAAGACGATCGGCGGGCCGTCCGGACGGCCGGCCTCCATGTAGCTCCAGCGATCGCCCGTGTAGCGTTCGCGCGCCTTCTCCGGGATTTCGGCAAACTTCAGCTCGGGCAGCGGCGGGATCGCCGTTTCCATGCGCGCGCCTCCGGGAAGCGTTGTCGCCAGCAGCAGAATGGCCGCGAGCAAAAGCTTCACGTTGCGGGTCACCGTTCGGTCAGCTTCAGCTCGATGCGCCGGTTGCGCCGATAGACTTCTTCCGTCGTACCGTTGTCGAGCGGCTGAAATTCGCCGAACCCGGCGGCGACGAGGCGCTGGGGAGAAATGCCTTTGCTGATGAGGTACTGCACGACCGAGATCGCGCGCGCGGACGACAATTCCCAGTTCGACGGGAATTGCGGACTCGAGATTGGACGGACGTCGGTGTGGCCGTCGATGCGCAGCACCCAGGCGATTTCCGGCGGGATTTGTTTTTCGAGTTCGGCGATGGCGGCCGCGAGTTTGTCGAGCTCGACCTTGCCTTCTGGCCGCATCGCCGCGGAGCCGGTGTCGAACAGCACTTCCGACTGGAACACGAAGCGATCGCCGACGACGCGGATATCCTGACGATTGCCGAGAATCGCCCGCAGCCGGCCGAAGAACTCCGAGCGATAGCGCGACAATTCCTGCACCCGCTGGGCGAGCGCGACGTTGAGCCGCTGGCCGAGATCGGCGATGCGCCCCTGCGCCTCCTTGTCCTTCTTCTCCGAGGCTTCGAGCGCGTCCTCGAGGGCGGCCAGCTGCCGGCGCAGGGCGGCGATCTGCTGGTTGAGCAATTCGACCTGCGCGAGCGCACGCGACGAGATTTGTTTCTCAGAGTCGAGTTGTCCGGTGAGCGTGTTCACCTTGCCTTGCGCGTCGGCGGCGCCCGACCCGACGCCTTCATAGAGTCCCCTGAAGCGGTCGCGTTCGCCTTCCGCGGTTGCGAGGCCCGCGCGCAACGTCGTGAGCATCTCCTCGAGACTGGCCTTGCCGGTTTTCTCCAGCGACAGGAGCTGCGTGAGTTCGGCAATTTGCGCGTTGAGCCGCGCCAGCGCCTGGTCCTTGCCGGTGACTTCCTGGGACAAATAAAACTGCACGACCACGAAGGTGGAGAGCAGGAACACAATGCCGAGCACGAGCGTCGACAAGGCGTCGACGAAGCCGGGCCAGTATTCGACGCTTCGTTCGCGGCGGGCTCGCGCCAGCGCCATGACTTACCTCGTTAAACCTTGTGGTCCTGGCGCCCGAGCCGTTCGAGCAGGCGCTTGATATCCTGCTGTTGCTCTGCCTGGGAATCCGCCCAGTCGCGGATCATCTGCTGTTCCGTGCGCATGTGATTGACGAGGCCGTGAATGGCCTCGGCGAGATTCGCCATCGCGGCGGTCGCGGCCTTGCCGGCGCCGGCCTCGCCGATCGAGTCCTTGAGCCGCTCGATCGCCACCCGGAACTCGCCGGCCGGCGCGCCGACGTTGCGCAGGTCGCCCTCGACGCCGAGATCGCGCACGGTCGACGAGAGCCAGTCTTCGAGGTCGATGTAGAAGCGGTTCTGCGCCTGGCTCATCTGTAGATCGAGAAAGCCGAGGACGAGGGAGCCGGCGAGCCCGAACAGCGAGGAGGAGAACGAAATTCCCATGCCGCCGAGCGGCGCCGCGAGGCCCTCCTTGAGCGAATCGAAAATCGCGCCGGCGTCACCGCCGACCTTGAGGCCGTCGATCACCTTGCCGACCGAGCCGACCGTTTCGATCAGGCCCCAGAAGGTGCCGAGCAGGCCGAGGAAGATCAGCAGGCTCGTCATGTAGCGCGACAAATCGCGCGCCTCGTCGAGGCGCGTGGCGATCGAGTCGAGCAGGCTGCGCATGATCTGCGCGGATATCGCCATGCGGCCGACGCGGTCGCCGAGGATCGTCGCCATCGGAGCCAGCAGCACGGGTGGGCGTGCGACGGCGAGACCCGGGTCGGCGATGCGGAAACCGTTGACCCAATTGACCTCGGGAAACAGCCGGATGACCTGTCGGAACGATAAGGCGATGCCGATCAGCGCCACCAGGATGATAACGGAGTTGAGCCCCGGGTTGGCCAGGAACGCAGCCCAAATCTGTTTGTAGAGGACGACGACGAGCAGCGCGCAGAGCACGAGAAATACCAGCATCCGGAAGAGAAAGATGCGGGGCGAGGACAGTTTGAAGGGATCGAGATCGCGCGCCATGGTCAACTCTGCGGGAAAATTCGCCTGCCAATATGGCACAGCCGCGGCGAAAGGAAACGCCGACGCCTTGGGTCAGCCACTTGCGGCCTGTTGCAGCACCCGCAAGAGGTCGCGATGCATCGCCTCGTTGCCGGCCGCGATGTGGCCCTTGGCGAACATCGCGTCACCGCCGTCGAGATCGCTGACGAAGCCGCCCGCCTCGCGCACCAGGACGATGCCGGCAGCCATGTCCCAGGGCGAAAGGTTGCGCTCCCAGTAGGCATCGACGCGGCCGGCCGCGATCCAGGCAAGGTCGAGGGCGGCGGCGCCGAAGCGGCGCAGGCCCACGGCCTTCTCCTGCACATGGACGAATTCCTTGCGGAACTCCGCGAGTCCGCCGCGCCCCCGATGCGGGAGCGCGCAGGCAACGACCGCATCCTCGAGCCGGCTGCGCGCGGCCACGCGCAGGCGGCGATCGTTGAGGAACGCGCCCTTGCCGCGTTCGGCGGTGAAGAGTTCGTCGTTCGCCGGATTGTAGATGAGGCCGGCCACGACGACACCGTCGCGCTCGAGCGCAATCGAGATGGCGAATTGCGGGATGCCGTGCAGGAAGTTGGTGGTGCCGTCGAGCGGATCGACGATCCAGGTGTTGGTCTTGTCGGTGCCGGCGCGCTGCCCGCCTTCCTCGCCGAGAAATCCGTAACCGGGCCGCGCTTTGCTTAGTTCTTCGTACAGGATTTCCTCCGCGCGCCGATCCGCGGCGGAGACGAAATTGGCCGGCCCCTTGAGCGACACCTGCAGGCGCTCGACCTCGCCGAAATCGCGCTTCAGGCTGCGCGCCGCCTTGCGGGCGGCCTGCACCATCACGTTGAGAAGGGCGGAGCGGAGCATTGCGCGCGATCAGGATTCGGCGCGCCGGACGTAGGCGACCTCGTTGGTATCGACAACGACCTTCTCGCCCGCCGTGACGAACGGCGGCACCATCAGTCGCAATCCATTCTCCAGCCGCGCCGGTTTGTACGAGGACGCGGCGGTTTGTCCTTTGAGGACCGCGTCGGCCTCGCTGACTTTCAGCACGACGTGTTCGGGCAGCCGGATGCCGATCGGTCGCCCCGCATGCAACGACACCGACACGGTCATGCCGTCCTGCAGGAAAGCCGCGCGTTCGCCGACGAAATCCTCCGCCAATTCGATCTGTTCGTAGCTGTCCGTGTCCATGAACACGAGGCTTTCGCCTTGTCGGTAGAGAAACTGGAAATTGCGCCGCTCGAGATGGGTTTCTTCGACCCGTTCGTCGGCGCCGAAGCGATGATTGAGCTTGCGCCCGTCGATAAGATTTTTCAGCTCGACCTGATTGTAGGCCGGTCCCTTGCCGGGTTTGACCGCCATGGTCTTGACCGCCACCCACAGCGAGCCGAGGTGCTCAATCACCATGCCGGGACGGATTTCGCTGCCGTTGAGCTTGGCCACGCCGGCGGTTCCGGGTTGTCGTGAAAAATCTGTCCGCCGTTAAGAGCGCGGCGGCTGCAGCGCGTCAAGCCAGGCTTTGGCAGCTTTTTCGCCGGCCTCGCGATCGGAGGGTTTAAGGCCCTGGACGAAGCTGTCGAGCCACGGGTCGCCGGCGCCGCCGGCCTTGGCGACCAGATGCCATTTGGTGGCTGCGGCCGCGTCGGCCGGAAGGCCCTTGCCGGTAGCGAGGATGCGGGCGAGCCGGTTCTGCGCGATCGGGCTCCCTTGCCGCGCGGCCTTGCGCAGGAGCGTGGCGGCGCCGGCTTCATCGCGCTGCACCCCGGTGCCGTTGTAGAGCGCGATGGCGTATTCGACCTCGCCGTCAACGTTGCCGGCGCGCGCGGAAGCGGCGAGCCATCGCGCGGCTTCGACCAAGTCCTTCGGCACCCCGCGCCCTTCCTTATAAAGCGTGGCGAGAGCGTATTGCGCCTCCGGATTGCCGGCCTCGGCGGCGGAACGGAACAGCTCGCCGGCGCGCTTGAAGTCCTGTGGGAATTGTTGGCCTTCGAGATAAAGGAGGCCGAGGTTGTACTGCGCACCGACGTGGCCAACTTTGGCGGCGCGGGCCAGCAGGTCGGCCGCCGCATCGCGGTCGCGCGGGCCGCCACGCCCGGCAAACCGGAACATCGCGAGTGCGAACATCGCCTCGGGATCGCCGCGATCGGCGGCGAGCGAGTACCACGCGACCGCCTTCGCATCATCGTGCGGGACCCCGTACCCTTCGGCGTAGAGCTCGCCGAGAAGCGTCATCGCCTTGGGATCGCCTTTGTCTTCGACGCGGCGGGTCGCGGCCGCGAACGCGCTCAGGAATCGTCCCGCCTGGAACGCAACGTAGGGCGTATTGGGGTCGGGCGGGGGGAGGTCGGCAGCCGTTACCGGGCGATCGGTGGGCTCGCCGAACACCGTTGCGGGCGGTGCCGGCCCGGCAGGCGGAGCGCTGGGCGCATAGCTCGTGGCATTCTCGGCGGGAGCGGGAGCAGGGGCCGGTGGAGCCGGGGCCGGCGGCGCCTTGGCGGTCGGCGTCTTGCGAGCCGGCGCTCTGGCGGTAGGTGCCTTGGGGGCCGGCGCGGCGGGAGGTCTCGCGTGCTCCACCGGCTTCGGCTTGGCTACCGGCCTCTTGGCCTTGGGCGGCGTAATCTGGATCGGCGGACCGATCTGGGTCGGCGCTTGCGCGGTTGCGGTGATATGGGCAGCAAAAAGCGCTAGCGCGGATGCAAGGCCGATGAGGCGCGCTCGCTTCATGGAACCGGCTCGGACTTTCTCAGCTGCGCCGTTGCCGCGGCGACGGCAGACCCCGGACCGCGCGGGTCCGCCCACACCGCATCCGCGATGGCGACGAAATCGGCGCCGGCAACAGCCAATGCGGCCACTTCGTCGAGGTTCATGGCCCATCCTACGCACGGGATCTCGAACAGCTCCGCCCACCACGCCACCCGGTCCAGGACGGCAGCAAAGGCGGGGCGCTGGCCGTCGCGATCAGGTTCGCCGAACATCACGTAGTCGGCGCCGCGTTCGGCAGCCAGCATGGCGTCGTGACGACTGCTCAGCCCACCGCAGCCAACGATATAGCGGGGCTTGAGAACCGGCAAAGCCGTATCGAGCGCGGCAAGCCCGGTCAGATGGGCACCGTCGGCCGCGGCCGGCTCAACCCCCTCGGGATGACCGTCGAGGAGGAGGGCAACACCACGATTCTGAACGGCCGGCGCAATGGCCTGCACCCGCTCGATCAGGTTCGCCTCGCCGGCCATCGGCGGGCGCGCGAGCACCGCTGCCACATCCACGGCTTCCAGAGCCTCGGCGAGCGTCGCCGCCAGCGCCGGCGCGTCAAGCGGTGGGGTGACCAGATAAAGCCGCGGTCCCGATCGCCCATTGCCCGCGGCCGATCGTCGAGGAGTCCTCATTTTGCGAGCCTCCGCGCGGCGGCGAGCGATACGCCCGCCGCCGTCACGGGCGCCGGCGCAATTATGCCGCCTTCTTTTCGAGATCGGCTTTCCACTGTCCGAGTGTCGCGAGGCCGTTCATGCGCGCGCGATGAGAGAAGGCACGCTGGGCGGCTGCCGTGTTTTCAGATTTTCCCGACCACGCCTTTTGCGGCGCCGCCTGGAGCGCGCGCCCATACGAGAATGTCAGCCGCCAGGGCAATCCGCCGATCCGGTTGATCGCGTCGAGATGAGCGGTCGCCTCCTCGTCCGACTGGCCGCCGGACAGGAACGCGATTCCGGGCACCGCTCCCGGGACGCAGTTCTTGAGAACGCGCACGGTCTTTTCCGCCACTTCCTCGACCGAGGCGCGTTTTGAACATTTCTTGCCCGGCACCACCATGTTGGGTTTGAGCACGGTGCCCTCGAGCTGGACGCGGGCGTAATAGAGATCCTCGTAGACTGTTTTGAGGACCCACTCGGTGATTGCCTGGCAGCGATCGATGTCGTGATCGCCGTCCATCAGCACCTCGGGCTCGACGATGGGGACGATGCCCTCCTCCTGGCACAGCGCCGCATAGCGGGCGAGCGCCTGGGCATTGGACTTGATGCAGTTGTAGCTCGGGATGCCAGCGCCGATGTCGATGACCGCGCGCCACTTGGCAAATTTGGCGCCGAGGCCGCGGTATTCGATGAGCCGCTCGCGCAAGCCATCGAGACCTTCGGTGATCACCTCGCCCGCGCAGAAGGGGAGCGGCTTCGTACCCTTGTCCACCTTGATGCCCGGAAGCGAGCCGGCGTCGGCGATCAGCTTGACGAGCGGCGTGTCGTCGCGGGCTTTCTGACGAATGGTTTCGTCGTAGAGGATCACGCCGGAAATGTATCTCGACATGGCGTCGGTCGACCGGAACAAAAGCTCGCGATAATCGCGACGCGTGTCCGCGGTCGATTCCACGCCGATCGAGTCGAAGCGTCGCTTGATGGTGCCGGTGGATTCATCGGCAGCCAGGATTCCTTTGCCGGGCGCAGTCATCGCCTCGGCGACCTTATGAAGTTCCGCGAGGTTCATGGGACCCTCCTTGTTAGCTTCTCGCTCCCCTCCGGTGGAAGCCGTTATTTTACTCTCAGCACTTCGACGCCGGGCAGTGCCTTGCCCTCGAGCCACTCGAGGAACGCCCCGCCCGCCGTCGATACGTAGGTGAAACGGTCGGCCACACCCGCCTTGTTGAGCGCGGCGACGGTGTCGCCTCCGCCGGCAACGGTTACGAGCTTGCCGGCCTCGCTCAGCTCGGCGGCGGCTTCCGCCGCTTCGACCGTGCCGGTATCGAAAGGCTCCAGCTCGAAGGCGCCGAACGGCCCGTTCCATACCAGCGTTTTTGCGCGGGCAAGTACCGAGACCACATGCTCGATGCTTCGCGGGCCGATGTCGAGGATCATATCGTCGTCGTCGACCGCGTCGACCGTAACCACGCGCGAGGGCGCCCGCGCGGCAAACTCGTGCGCCACGACGGCATCGACCGGCAGCACGATTTCGCGCCGGTGCTCTGCCGCCTTCGCCATGATGTCGCGTGCGGTGCCGACGAGATCGTGTTCGGCAAGCGACTTCCCGACCGACTTGCCTTCGGCCGCCAGGAACGTGTTCGCCATGGCACCGCCGATGATCAGCGCGTCGACTTTGGCGAGCAGATTCCCGAGCAGGTCGAGTTTGGTGGAAATCTTTGCGCCCCCCACGATTGCTGCGAGCGGACGCTCCGGCGCCTCGAGCGCCCGCGTGAGCGCGTCGAGTTCCGCCTGCATGGCGCGTCCGGCATAGGCCGGCAGATGATGGCCAAGGCCCTCGGTCGACGCATGGGCGCGGTGCGCCGCCGAGAACGCGTCGTTCACCCAGATGTCCCCGAGTTTGGCGAGCGCCGCGACGAAGTCCGGTTCGTTCTTCTCTTCGCCGCGATGGAAGCGCGTGTTCTCCAGGCACAGCACGTCGCCGGGCTTGAGCGCGGCGACCGCGGCTTCCGCCGCCGGGCCGATGCAGTCAGGCGCAAACGCCACCGGACGGTTGATGACTCGCCCGAGCGCTTCCGCCACCGGCCGCAGCGACTGCGCCGGATCCGGTCCCTTCGGCCGCCCAAGATGGGAGAGAAGGATGACCTTGCCGCCCTTGTCCGCGATTTCCGTGATGGTGGGCGCGACGCGCTCGATACGGGTTGCGTCGGTGACCTTGCCGTTCTCCATCGGCACGTTGAGGTCGACGCGCAACAGCACGCGTTTGCCGCGAAGGTCGGCCTGATCGAGAGTGCGGAAGCCGCTCATCTCGGCCCGGCGACTTTCGTCAGATCAATTTCCCCATCGCGACCGCGGTGTCGGCCATGCGGTTGGAGAAACCCCACTCGTTGTCGTACCAGGACATCACTCGGACGAACGTTCCGTCCATGACCTTCGTCTGGTCCATGTGAAACACCGACGAATGCGGGTCGTGATTGAAGTCGATCGAGACGTTCGGCTGTTCGGTGTAGCCGAGGATGCCTTTCATTTGCTGATCGGCCGCGCGTTTGACCGCGCCGTTGACTTCATCCTTCGTTGTCGTGCGCTTGGCGACGAATTTGAAATCGATGACCGACACGTTGGGAGTCGGCACGCGGATCGAAACGCCGTCGAGCCTGCCGGCCAGCTCGGGCAGCACCAAGCCGACCGCCTTCGCGGCGCCGGTCGACGTGGGAATCATCGAAACGGCCGCGGCGCGCGCGCGGTAGAGGTCCTTGTGCACCTGATCGAGGCTCGGCTGATCGTTGGTGTAGGAATGAATCGTCGTCATGAAGCCTTTATCGATGCCGATCGAATCGTTGAGCACCTTGGCGACCGGCGCCAGGCAGTTGGTCGTGCATGACGCGTTGGAGACGACCAAGTGATCCTTGGTGAGCCTGTCGTGATTCACTCCATAGACCACGGTGAGGTCGACGCCGTCGGCGGGGGCAGAGATGAGCACGCGTTTGGCGCCGGCTTTTAGATGACTGGAGGCCTTTTCTTTCGACGTGAAGATGCCGGTGCATTCGAGGGCGATGTCGACGCCGAGTTCCTTCCACGGCAGCAGGGACGGGTCCTTGACCGCCGTGACCTTGATCTTGCCGTTCCCCAGGCTGATCGAATCCCCTTCGACCTTCACCTCGCCCGGGAAGCGCCCGTGCACCGAGTCGAAGCGCAGCAGATGAGCGTTGGTCTCGACCGGTGCGAGATCGTTGACCGCCACGACCTCGATGTCATGACGGCCGGCCTCGACGATGGCGCGCAGGATGTTCCGGCCGATGCGGCCGAACCCGTTGATGCCGACCCGAACCGACATGTTCCGCTCCTCGTTTCCCGTGAACCGCGTGCCTAGGAATTAACACCAAGTCGCGCCGCTGCAACCGGGTTCCGATCACTTAACCCCGAGCTTGGTTGACGCGGCCTTGGCCACGGCGGCGGCAGTGATGCCGAAATGGGCATAGAGGTCCTTGTAGGGCGCGCTGGCGCCAAATCCGGTCATACCGACGAAAATCCCGTCGCTGCCGATGATTTCGTCCCAGCCCTGGCGCACCGCCGCTTCGACCGCCACGCGGACCGGCGCCTCGCCGATCACGGCCTGCTGCCGTTCTGCGGGGGCGGCGAGGAACAGCTCGACGCACGGGACCGAGACCACGCGGGCCGCAATCCCCCGTTCGGCCATGAGCTTACGGGCCTCGACCGCGATCACCACCTCGGATCCCGAGGCGAACAGGGAGACGGTGGCTTTGCCGTCGGCCGGGAATAGCTCGTACGCACCCGCCGCGCAGCGATTGCCGGCGTCGAACCCGGCGCGCAGTTGCGGGAGATTTTGCCGGGTCAGCGCCAGCACGCTCGGGCCGCGCGACCTTTCGATCGCGAACTGCCAGCATTCGACCGTCTCGACGATGTCGCACGGTCGAAAGACCAGGAGATTCGGGATCGCGCGCAGCGCCGCGAGGTGCTCGACGGGCTGGTGAGTGGGTCCGTCCTCGCCCAAGCCGATCGAGTCGTGGGTCATCACGTGAATGACCCGCTGTCCCATCAAGGCGGCGAGCCGCAGCGACGGCCGGCAGTAGTCGGAAAACACCAAAAACGTTCCGGAATACGGAATGATGCCGCCGTGCAACGCGAGGCCGTTCATGGCGGATGCCATGCCATGCTCGCGCACGCCGTAATGAATGAAGCGTCCGGAATAATCGGAGGCCGACAGGATCGCCATGCCTTTCGGCCGTGTGTTGTTGGACCCGGTCAGGTCGGCCGACCCGCCGAGAAGTTCCGGCAACGCCGGCACCAAGCTTTCGAGCGCGATTTCCGAGGCGCGGCGGGTCGCAACTTCCTGCGGCGAAGCGGCGAGCTTCTGTTTGAGTTCGCGTACGGTCGCGGCGAGCCGGCTCTCTCCCGCATCGCCGCGCAGGCGCCGCGCGAACTCGGCGCGCACGTCGGGCGCGAGCGCCGTCACTTTCTCTTTCCAGGCGGCGTGCGCCGGTTGCGAACGCAAGCCCGCTTGCCGCCACGCCTCACGAATGTCGGCGGGAATAACGAACGGGGGCTCGTTCCAGCCGAGCGCCTTGCGCGTCGCCTCGATTTCCGCCGCACCCAACGGCGAGCCGTGCGCCTTCTCGCTCCCCGCCTTGGTGGGCGCGCCGAAACCGATCGTGGTGCGGCAGGCGATCATCGTCGGCCGGTCGTTGCCGTGCGCCGCCGCGATCGCCGCCGCGATCGCCGCGGGATCGTGCCCGTCGATCCGGCTCGCCGCCCAGCCCGCCGCCTTGAACCGCGCGACTTGGTCGACTGAATCCGCCAGGGCGACCGGGCCGTCGATGGAAATGCCGTTGTCGTCGTAAAGCACGATCAGCTTGGCGAGCTTGAGGTGTCCGGCAAGTGCGATCGCCTCGTGGCTGATGCCCTCCATGAGATCGCCGTCGGAGGTGAGCACGTAGGTACGGTGGTCGACGACGCTTTCGCCGAAGCAGGCCGCGAGGTGCCGCTCGGCGATTGCCATACCGACCGCGTTGGCGAGCCCCTGGCCGAGCGGACCGGTCGTGGTCTCGACGCCGGGCGTGTGGCCATGCTCCGGGTGGCCTGGGGTGATCGAGCCGAGCTGACGGAAACGTTTGATCTCCTCAATGCTCACCGAATAACCGAGGAGATGCAGCACGGCGTAGATGAGCATCGATCCGTGGCCGGCGGACAGCACGAAACGGTCACGGTCAGGCCACGCCGGATCCGCCGGATCGAATTTGAGGAACTGCCCGAACAGCACGGTCGCGATGTCGGCCGCTCCCATGGGCAGGCCGGGGTGGCCCGACTTCGCCTGCTCGACCGCGTCCATGGCGAGGGCACGGATTGCGTTGGCCATACGGTCGTGTTGGGCGCGCGACGTCATGGGCGTGCTGTTTGCGGCGGTCCTGTCTGCGGGACGCGGCCTTGGCAAGGCCGCTTGCCGACGCCGGCGAAGCCGCCCCGCACGACGCACTCGGAACGCCGCGTCAGAAGGGAGGCCGAAGAAATCTGGGGCGGCGGACAGATATCATGTGACGTTTCGGAGTCAATCTGCCGCGCCGCACGAGCTTAGGTCAAACACTTGACAATTTTCGGCCGCGAAGCGTGCGCAGAGTCGCGCAAAATCCATACGGCAAGAATCGCGGTGTAGATCGCGCCGAGGCGTTGACGCGGAACCGTCACACACCGTAGGTTTCTTCGGCAACTCCTTGCTGAGGCCAATATTTCCCGATGCGCGGCGGCCGCGGGGGGCGGGGAGACAATCATGAGCGACGCGAGCGCAATTGATGGAGCGAGCCGTCGTCTGTCGGCGGCGTTGGACGCGCTCGAGGCGGCGGCGGAACGCCGGCGCCAATCCGACCATGGCGAGAACAGGCTTGCCGCGCAGGTCCAGGCGCTCGGCACCGATCGATCCAAGCTCGCCGCCGATCTCGATGCGCAGGCTGCTCGCTGCAATCGGCTTGAGACTGCCAACCGCGAGGTCGCGCGCCGGCTCGATCTCGCCATCGACACGATCCGCACCGTGCTCGACTCGCACGAGGGTTGAGAACAGACGACAGCCGCCCGGGAGCGCGTCATGGCTCATGTGAGCGTCACCATCAACGGACGGCAATACCGCATGGCCTGCGAGGATGGTCAGGAGAACCATTTGATCTGGCTCTCCGGCGATCTCGACCGTCGCATCGGGCAGTTGCGGGCGCAGTTCGGTGAGATCGGCGACATGCGGCTCACCATGATGGCCGCGCTCACGGTTGCCGACGAATTGGTCGAGGCCGGCAAGCGCCTGCGCCGTCTCGAGGAGGAACTCGCGTCGCTACAGGACGCTCGTGCGGTCGCGACCGAGCGCGCGCAGGCGACTCAGGCGGCCGTCGCCGCCGCGCTCAATTCCGCGTCGGAGCGGATCGAGCGCGTGATCAAGGGATTAAACCGCGGCCTCGGCGAAAACGTCGCGATCGGCTAGCGCATGATCCCGAAAAGTGGGTACCGGTTTTCGGAAAAGATCATGCGCCAGCAACGCGGGCCATTGATCCCGCGACCTGTAACGGCAGTGGCGCCCGCGCAGCACGGCCATTAGATTGTGCCCGCGGGGCTGTGCGGTGCGACGGAGATTCAATCCCCGGGGCCTTATCGATCCTAACGGGAGCTGTCCCTGGCCGGGCTCGTGGGCCCGGACATATGGCGCCCACCTACGCTGTAGGTACCCGGGATCGAGCGCTCCGACGGCCAGCGCGGCTCCGCACTTCTTTGCCGCTCGGGGATGAATGGTTGAACCCGATCGGATGTCCGACGCAACTCTCATCGACGCCAAGGCGGCCCTGCGGCGCCAAGCGCTGGCACACCGGGACACGCTGCCCGCCGAACTGCGCCAAGCGGCAGCGGAAACCATTGCGCGCCGCGACTTCCCGATCGATCTCCGCCCGGGCGTGCTGGTATCGGGGTTCGCCTCGATAGGCAGCGAGATCAATCCGCTGCCGTTGATGCGCCGGCTTGCCGATCGCGGCGCGCGGCTCGCGTTGCCGGTCGTGGTCGGGCGGGGGCGGCCGCTGGTGCTTCGGGCGTGGGCTTTCGGCGAGCCGCTCGGCAAGGGCCAATGGGGTATTCGCGAGCCGCGGCCCGACGCCCCGGAGGTCGACCCGGATATCGTACTGACGCCGCTCGCGGCCTTCGATCGCACCGGTCACCGCATCGGCTACGGCGCCGGATATTACGACCTCACGCTCGCCGGGCTGCGCGCGCGCAAGCCGATCGTTGCAGTAGGCCTCGCCTATGCGGCCCAGGAAATCGCCGCCGTGCCGGCGACCGCCCGGGACGCGCGGCTCGATCTTGTGCTAACCGAGCGCGAGGTCATTGACTGTCGTAAGGTTTGATGGATGCGGCTGCTTTTCGTCGGAGACGTGGTCGGCCGCAGCGGGCGCGCCATCGTCGTGGAGCGGTTGCCGCGGCTCATCGCCGACTGGAAGCTCGATTTCGTGGTGGTCAATGGCGAGAACGCCGCCGGCGGGTTCGGCATCACCGAGCCGATCTATCAGGATCTGATCGACGCCGGCGCCGACGCCATCACGCTGGGCAATCACGCGTGGGACCAGCGCGAAGCGCTCGTGTTCATCGAGCGCGCGCCGCGTCTCATTCGGCCGGCCAATTATCCGCCCGGCACGCCCGGCCGCGGCACCACCGTGATCACGGCGAGGAACGGCGCGCGCGTGCTCATCGTCAACGCGATGGGGCGCGTGTTCATGGACCCGCTCGACGATCCGTTCGCAACGGTCGACCGCGAGCTGCACGCCTGCCCGCTCGGCAGCGGCGCCGACATGGTGATCATCGACATGCATGCCGAGGCGACGAGCGAGAAGCAGGCCATGGGCTTTTTCGCCGACGGTCGCGCGACACTCGTGGTCGGCACCCACACCCATGTGCCTACCGCCGACTATCGCATCCTGCCCGGGGGGACGGCATTCGTCTCGGACGTGGGTATGACCGGCGATTACGATTCGATCATCGGCATGGCGAAGGATGAGCCGCTCGGCCGGTTCGTGCGCCGCATCCCGTCGGGCAAATTCGAACCCGCCATGGGGCCGGCGACGCTCTGCGCCATCGCGGTCGAAACCGACGATGCCACCGGCCTCGCGGCGCGGGTGGCGGCCGTTCGCTGCGGCGGCGGATTGGAAGAGGCGCGCCCGCAGTTTTGGGAGTGAGTTGGGCGGGCGTTATGGATTTTACCGCTGCCGCGGCCTATAACGCCACCATCACAGGATTATTGGGCGGTTCACCTCACGCGCGCCTGGCGCGCTATTTGATGCGTGAGTGAACCGCGGAGACGACGACATGGCCGGCCATTCCCAGTTCAAGAACATCATGCATCGCAAGGGGCGCCAGGACGCGGTGCGCTCCAAACTGTTCGGCAAGCTCGCCCGCGAAATCACGGTGGCGGCGAAGCTCGGCCTGACCGATCCCGACATGAACCCGCGCTTGCGCGCGGCGATCATCGCGGCACGCGCGGAAAACATGCCGAAGGACAACATCGAGCGCGCCATCAAGAAGGCGCAGGGCGGCGACGGCGAGAACTACGATGAGGTGCGTTACGAGGGCTACGGGCCGGGCGGCGTCGCCGTCATCGTCGAGGCGTTGACCGACAATCGCAACCGCACCGCTTCCGACGTGCGTTCGGTGTTTTCCAAGAACGGCGGCAATCTCGCAGAGACCGGCGCCGTCTCGTTCATGTTCGATCACGTCGGCCTGGTCGAGTTCGCGCCCGAGGTTGCCGACGCCGAGACGATGTTCGAGGCGGCGCTCGATGCCGGCGCCGATGACGTGGTGTCGAGCGAAGGCGGCCACGAAATTTACGTGACGCAGGACCGGCTGCGCGACATCGCGAAGGCGCTCGAAACAAAATTCGGCGAGCCGCGCAAGGCGGCCCTGGTATGGAAGCCGCAGAACACGCTGCCGCTCCAGGATCTCGAGGGGGAGAAGCTGCTGCGGCTCATCGAGTCGCTCGAGGACCACGACGACGTGCAGCACGTCTACGCCAACTTCGAGGTCTCCGACGCTTTGGTCGCCAAGATGAGCGCATGAGACGAGTTATTTTTTGTTTATCTGAGCAAGCTGTCGAATACCGGCAGGCTGATCAGCGCCGACACCGCGATGATCGCGTAGGCGACGCGCCGGAAGGAGCGTTCCGAGGCGAGGCCGAACCAGCGCGCGCCCGCCACCATCGCGAGGATGAACGGCAGCGCGAGCAAGAGCGAGAGTATGGCCACCTCGCGGGTGAACAGGCCTTCGCGGAAGTAAGCGATGCAGCCGATCACGTCGATGAAGGTGAAGTAGACCATCAGGTTGGCGCGCACGAATGCGGCCTGGGCGGCGCCGCCGAGCCAATAAAGGATCACCGGCGGCCCGGCGATCTGCACGGCGCCGCTGCCGAGGCCGGACAAGAAGCCGACGCCGATGGTCGCGGGCAGACGGGGGCGACCATGGTAGCGCCAGCCTGTCGCCAGCACGGCGAGCAGGACGATCACGACGCCGGCAATGATCCAGCGCAGCATCACCGGATCGGCCACCAGCAGCACCCACGTGCCGACCGGCACCGCTGCGGCGGCTGCGATCGAGATCGGGATGACTTGGCGCGGGCTGCAATGGGGGACGGCACGTACCGCGAGCGGAAAAGCGCAGACGAGGTCGATCAAAACCATCGTGGCGGCGGCGACGCGAGGCGCGTAAACCGCGGCCACCAGCGGGATGTAGATCATCGCCGAGCCGAAGCCGGAAAAGCCGCGCGCCGCGCCGGACACGAGCGCAATCACCGCGGCGACCGCAAACCGGCGGTCACTGACAACGGCGGCAAAGACGTTCGGATCGAGGAGATCGCTCAAGGTCGCGGTGAGTGGCACGTGGCGAGTGGTGGAGGGCCTGCCATTAGGCCCATTGCGTTCTAGGCGGCAAGCCGCAGCGGGGTTATCACCGATTCGTGACGCGCCAAGCGATTCGCATTCTCGGCATCGACCCGGGGCTACGCCGCACCGGCTGGGGGGTCGTCGAAGTCGACGGCAACCGGCTGAGCTTCGTCGCCTGCGGGTCGCTCGCGACCGACGACAAGGCGGCGCTCGCCGCGCGCCTCGTCACCATTCACGATGGACTCGTCCGCGTGGTCGCCGATTTCCAACCGGATGAGGCGGCCGCCGAGGCGACCTTCGTCAATCGTGATGCCTCGGCCACCCTGAAGCTCGGCCAGGCGCGCGGCGTCGCGCTGTTGGTTCCCGCCAAGGCCGGCGTGCCGGTCGCCGAATACGCGCCCAACCTGGTGAAGAAAACCATCGTCGGCGCCGGCCACGGCGACAAGGCGCAAATCCGCATGATGGTCGGCGTACTCTTGCCCAAGGCGGCGCCCGAGAGCGAGGACGCGGCCGATGCGCTCGCGGTCGCGGTAACTCACGCGCACCACCGGCAAAGCGCCCTCACGAGGATTGTTGCCCAATGATCGGCAAGCTCAAAGGCGTGATCGACAGCTACGGCGAGGACTTCGTCATCGTCGACGTGGGCGGCGTCGGCTACATGGTCCATTGCTCGGCGCGCAGCCTGCAGACGCTGCCCGCCGCCGGCGAACCGGTGGTCCTCTCGATCGAGACGCACGTGCGCGAAGATCATATTCGCCTGTTCGGTTTTCTCAGCGACGTCGAGCGCGAATGGTTTCGCCTGCTGCAAACCGTGCAAGGCGTCGGCACCAAGGTTGCGCTCTCCGTGCTCGGCACGCTCAAGCCCGCCGACCTCGCCAATGCGGTCGCCATGCGCGACAAGGCCTCGATCGCCCGCTCGCCCGGCGTCGGGCCCAAGGTAGCGGAGCGCATCGTCACCGAACTCAAGGACAAGGCGCCTGCCTACACGTCGGTCGACCCGGCGATCGTGCGGCTCACCGGAGAGGTCGAGGAAAGGCGCGCGCCGCAGCCGGTGCTCGACGCGATCTCGGCGCTCATCAACCTCGGCTACGGTCAGCCGCAGGCGGCAGCGGCCGTCGCGGCCGCCAATCGGGCCGCCGGGGCCGGGGCTGACGCCGCCGACCTCATCCGGCGCGGGCTGAAGGAGCTTGCGAAATGACCGAGCGTAGCGAGGTCATCCCGGAAACCGGCGCGCAGCGGCGGTTATCCGGGATCGTTTCATGGGGAATTGGATGACACCGGCGCGCCGCCTCGTCACTGCCGAGCGCCGCGAGGACGACGCGACCGAGGCGCCGTTGCGGCCGCAATTCTTTTCCGAGTTCATCGGCCAGCAGCAGGCGCGCTCGAATCTCGAAGTCTTCATCGCGGCGGCGCGGGCGCGGCGCGAAGCGCTCGATCACGTGCTGTTCGTCGGGCCCCCGGGCCTCGGCAAGACCACGCTCGCGCAAATCCTCGCGCGCGAATTGGGCGTCAACTTCCGCGCCACCTCCGGGCCGGTCATCGCGAAAGCCGGCGACCTCGCCGCGCTGCTGACAAATCTCGAGGACCGCGACGTCCTGTTCATCGATGAGATTCATCGCCTCAACCCGGCGGTCGAGGAAATTCTTTATCCCGCCATGGAGGATTTCCAGCTCGACCTGATTATCGGCGAGGGGCCCGCGGCGCGCTCGGTCAAGATCGATCTCGCACGCTTTACTCTCGTGGGCGCCACCACACGCGCAGGGCTGCTCACGACGCCGCTGCGCGACCGCTTCGGCATTCCCATCCGGCTCAATTTCTACACCGAGGGCGAACTCGAGCTGATCGTCAATCGCGGCTCGCGCGTGCTCGGCATCGAGATCACCACGGACGGCGCGAACGAGATCGCACGCCGCGCGCGGGGCACGCCGCGCATCGCCGGGCGCCTGCTGCGCCGGGTGCGCGACTTTGCCCATGTGGCCGGCGCGAGTTCGATCGACCGCGGTGCCGCCGATCGCGCGCTCGTGGCGCTCGAAGTCGATGCCGCCGGGCTCGACGCCATGGACCGGCGCTACCTCGAGACGATCGCGATGAACTACGGCGGCGGGCCGGTCGGGGTCGAGACCCTCGCGGCCGCGCTGTCCGAGCCGCGCGACGCCATCGAAGACATCATCGAGCCGTTCCTGATCCAGCGCGGCTTTCTCCAGCGCACCCCGCGCGGACGCCTGCTTACCTCCCACGCGTTCCGCCACCTCGGCCTCGCCGAGCCGGAGCGCGATCCGGCACAGTTCGGATTGTTTGCGGCGGAAGAGAGCGATTGATCGCCCGTCTAGATTTTGAACTGATGCGTTATATTGGCCCGTCGGAGGCAGTAGATGGCTCTTGAGTATGCGGTGCGCATCGAGCGTTTGGCGGAAAGTGACGGCGGCGGTTATTTCGCGACCGTGCCGGACCTGCCCGGGTGCATGTCCGACGGTGAAACGCCCGAAGAGGCGTTGAAGAATGTGCAGGGGGCCGTCACCACCTGGATTGAAGCCGCTAAGGAATGGAAGATGGAAATTCCGAAGCCTCCGATGGCGAGCGCAGGATGACTTCAAAAACGTACGAAGGCGGCTGCCACTGCGGCCGTGTGCGCTTCCGGGTCACCGCCGACCTCGACAGCGTGACGATCTGCAACTGCTCGATCTGCACCAAGAAAGGCATCCTGCATCTGATAGTTGCGCCCGAGCAGTTCGAGCTTATCAGCGGCAAGGACGACCTCGCGACCTACACGTTCAACACCGGCGTCGCCAAGCATACGTTCTGCAAAGTCTGCGGCATCCATCCGTTTTACGTGCCGCGCTCCGATCCGGACAAGATCGACGTCAATGCCCGCTGCCTGGACGAGATCGACCTCGGCGCGCTCAAGCCGAAATTCTTCGACGGCCGGCATTGGGAAGATGCCATGCAGCAGAATGTGCCATGGCGTTGACCGGGAACATCATCAGCTTGGTGGCCGCGTTGATACGCGACGCAGATGGTCGCGTGCTTCTGGTGCGTAAGCGCGGCACGTCCGCCTTCATGCAGCCGGGCGGCAAGCGCGACGCGGGCGAGAACGACATCGCGGCGCTCACGCGCGAGATCGGCGAGGAGCTCGGCTGCCGCGTCGCCACAGAGAGTGCGCGGGCGCTCGGCGTGTTCGATGCGGACGCGGCGAACGAGCCCGGCTTCCGGGTTCGCGCCGCCGTTTGCGCGGTAGACGTCGAAGGCGCGGTGAGGCCGCGGGCCGAGATCGATGAGATAACCTGGGTCGATCCGCGCGCGCTGCCCGACCTGCCGCTGGCGCCGCTCACGCGCGACTATGTGCTGCCGCTCGCGCTCGCTCGGGCGATGGAATGACGAGCGTCCATCTCGATGGCGAGATCCGCGAGGGCCGCCACGTCATGCCGGTGCGCGTCTATTTCGAAGACACGGATTTCTCCGGCGTCGTCTATCACGCGAGCTACCTGCGCTTCATGGAGCGCGGGCGCACCAACTACCTGCGGCTGATCGGGGCGGACCACCGCGCCCTGTTCGAAGCGGCGCAGCGGGAAGCGCCTGGCTTCGCCTTCGTGGTGCGCTCGATGACGATCGAGTTCCTCAAGCCCGCGCGCATGGACGACGTGATCGAGGTCGTCACCTTGCCGCAGGAGGTCAAAGGCGCCTCGGTGATGCTCCACCAGCGGATCGTCCGCGCCGGCGAGGTCCTCATCGATGCCCAGGTAAAGGTCGCCTTCGTTTCGGCCGGCCGCGCCCAGCGCATCCCCAAACCGCTGCGCCTCGCCATGCGGACTGACCAGGAGGCGGCGGCCCCGGCGCGGTAACTAAAGCTTAGCGCTGCCGCGATCCTAGCGTGGCCCCATCCTGAGCCGCGCGCGGTCAGCGGTCGATGCTAGTTCGGAACTATAACTGAAGGCCCCTAAGGTTCGGCTTTACTCACTTGAGAAATCCTGAGAAAGCCAGAGAATAAACGTCATCAGATTATTTTGCATCTTCCTCACTTCATCGAGAGCTTGTTCGAAGCTCAAATTGTATGTGGAGTTTATCATGTCCTCCAAGTTGCGCCCCGATGCCTCCGTCTCTGCAATGGTCCTGTCCAATTCCTGTTTGTACTTCTCGCTTTGTACTGAAATAAACAAGCCAATTAGAATGAAGAGCAGGATAATCGCAAAAATCTGCTCGGACATAGAAATGGCCTGGGAGTATAGTTGGGTAGGGGTAATCTCCGGAATACTTCCAAATATAAAGGCGTGGAAGCTATAATAGACGAAGAGAAAAAATGTGGGACTCCCGATGATTGTGAATTGCGTCGGATCAAGCTTATACAATGCATAGTTTATGACTCCGTATGAAATTACGGTCAACACAATCAACAAGAATAGATTGAGCGTAAATGCGATTGCATTGAGCTTGCTTTGTTGATAATCACGTAATCTACGCGAAACAAACAGAAGAGCACGATTTCCAATGACTAACGTTTGTATATTGCTCCTTCGTAATTCGATTTGTTTAACGTCTAAAGCGTTGATGGGCAAGTTTCTTGTCTCCGCATCACTAAGATGTTCGACCATGAACTTTGGAGTATTCCTGACAAATTTCTCATATACGCGAAATATGCTCGATGGTTGAAAAACGAAAATTGACATGCGCATATACGATGCCAGCAAGACAGCGAAAATGCCAAATATAGAGAGATAAAGCAACGGAGGTGCTGAAAACTTTAATGCAATAAATATTGCGATCAAAAATACCGTCGCGATGACAAACTTGAACCTAAATGATTTAAAGAGCGAAATTCCAGTATTTATGAGGGCGAACGCGAGCGCCCAGCTTCGGTGTTTAAAAACAAGCTTGGGAATGCGCCAAAACACTAGTATAAATGGGTAGAGCAACACAAAAAGTGTCCAAGCGATTACGGTCGACTTTTGTGATATCAAGAGAATAAGGGCGAATAGTCCAATCAGTAGGAAGAATTTATAATCGGTAATCCAGATCAGCGAGGGGTCGATCGATCTAATAAGAAAAATATCTACGTCGAAAATGAACAGTTTGCATACAACATATAGCCAGAAAAGGGGAGCCGCGATGTTCATGGTAATAGACACTGCACGCGGCGCGGTCGGTCTCGTCGGCGCTGCAGCTGCGTTGACTTGATCTTGGGAAATGGAGACGTCACTCATGGGTTACCTGTTCTTGAGCATTATCATTACCGCGGCTAATCGCGAGCAGTCTGCTGGTCCATAGACACGGCGCTACTACGCGGTGCAGTGAAGGCCCGGATGAATCGGCGGGCCTTCAAAGGGTCGTCCGGATTCCGTGGGCTAGAGATTTTCTCTAATCCACTTACTTCCATTATCGTCGAACCCCTGCCACGCAGCTTCATCGCCGGAGACATTGACGACGAGGAGCTGATCGTCGTTGTACGGCATCAGTTTCCAAAGGTGGTCTCGGATCTGGGCTGCCGTGAGTTGTGATCTGACCAACCACGTCGAGTCGAGATGATGCCACCAAGCGCCGAGCGCCTTAATGCCCTCCCACAGCTTGTCATAGGTCTCGCCACGGGACGGGTGGATGTCGTAGCCGATCATAAAGGTGGCCATTCTGGCTTCCTTTCGAGTTCGAAGAGCCAGTGTTGACCGCGGGCCACGAACCGATTCTAATCGGTGTCGCCTGGAAAGCCTGTCCTGCGCCGGCTCTTCAACCACGCAGGGCGGTTCGGGTGAGGCCGTTGGGTGTTCCAGACCCAACGGCCTTCTCCCTCATGGTGAGGACTGAATTCTAATCATCGAGGTCCTGTTCAGTTATCGATGGTTGCCCCCCAACTTCGTCCGAGGTCACGAAGGGCATTCCGTCGATGACGTAGCGCCCGTATCCCAGACGATTGATGTGTTTTTTTCGCTTTAGATAGCCGACTGCGTTGTGCACCTCTTTTGCTGTGACAGAAGCGGTCTCTTCTTCAACGCGCTTTTTGAGCTCTGCTACTGTCCATTCGCGATCCCGCGGGATGAGTTGAATAACAATCCCGAGCGCGTCGCCAGCAAGCGGAGCCGGTATCGGCCGCAGCTTTTCCATAACGGCGCGCAGTACGCGCTCCTTTTCGATCGGCGAGAGCCCGTCAAGCAGGGTGCTAATCGCCAATTCGATCGCACGAGTCGCGCGATCGTCCTGCTCAAATTGCTTCGGTTCTGAGGGGCGTTGGGACCGCTCAACATTCGACATGGCTCGGAGAGTATGCCACATGCATACTTCCGAGTCGAATCGTTTGAGCACCTTAACCGAGAATAAAACCACTTTGATCTACAAATGGCAATAGCGGCCTGACCTAATACTAGATATTGAATCGCCGAGGGTCTCATCAATGTGCAGGATCCTAACCGCAGTGAATTCGGGGCTCAAAGTGAGTCGGGTCCCAAGGACGTGCGCTGATCGGGGTAGGCCATCGGTGCGATGGTCGGGGCGCCTGAAAGGGAGCCGCCCGGCCGATTCCCAAGCCGCTGCGCCTCGCCATGCGGGCTGACCACGAGGCGGCGCTGGCCCCGGCACGGTAACGAAGCCTTAGCGCTAACCCGATGTTAACCCCGGCAGGTTGTGGTTGGCCGCGGAACGACGGCCGGGTGCCCTAGTTTGGCCAAATTCCGCGACAAATCGTAGGTCGAGGGTGGCAGGCGGCACGAATTCTCGTGAGTTCTGGACTGTTCGGCGGCGTGCCCGGGGGGTGCCGCCCGACGTGCCGCTCCGGCCCGGTCATTGCGCACCGGCACCGGCGTCTCGGGGGCGGGACGGCCGAGGGGACATGCCATGATTCTCGCTCAGGTCGCCCAATCAACGCTCCCCGCAGCGGGCGCCGCATCCATTCCAACGGACGTATCGTTCTTCAGCCTCTTTTTGGAAGCCCATTGGGTCGTCAAATGCGTGATGCTGGGGCTGCTTGCCTGCTCGATCTGGGTCTGGGCGATCGCGGTCGAGAAATTGGTCCTCTATCGGCGTACCCGCCATTCGATGGACCGTTTTGAAAAGACCTTCTGGTCGGGGCAATCCCTCGAAGAGCTTTATCGCACCGTTTCCACGCGCCCTAGCCACTCCATGGCCGCGCTGTTCGTCGCGGCCATGCGCGAATGGAAGCGCAGCTTCGAAGGCCACGTGCGCTCGTTCGCCGGCCTGCAGATGCGCATCGAGAAGGTCATGGACGTGACCATCGCGCGCGAGGTCGAACGGCTCGAACGGCACCTCCTGGTGCTCGCGACGGTCGGCTCGGCCGGCCCCTTCGTCGGCCTGTTCGGCACCGTCTGGGGCATCATGACGAGCTTCCAGTCGATCGCGGCGTCGAAGAACACGTCGCTCGCCGTGGTCGCTCCCGGCATCGCCGAGGCGCTGTTTGCGACCGCAATCGGCCTTGTTGCCGCCATCCCGGCGACGATTTTCTATAACAAGTTCATTTCCGAGGTGAATAAGCAGTCGCAGCGGCTCGAAGGCTTCGCCGACGAGTTCGCGGCGATCTTGTCGCGCCAGATCGACGAGCGGGGGTAAGGGGAGCGATGGCAGGCATGGTCCCGACGACGCAGGTCGGCAAACGCCGCCACCGGCGCCGTCCGGTCATGAGCGAGATCAACGTCACGCCCATGGTGGACGTGATGCTGGTGCTGCTCATCATATTCATGGTGTCGGCGCCGCTGCTCACAGTCGGCGTGCCGATCGACCTGCCGCAGACCCAGGCGAAGTCGCTCGATCAGGACAAGGAACCGCTGACCGTCTCCGTCAAAGTGGACGGCGAGGTGTTTCTGCAGAACTCCGAGATCAAGGTCGACGAGCTGGTGGCGAAGCTGCAGGCGATCACGCAGGCGCGCGGCGGGTTGGACGAACGCATTTACGTGCGCGGCGACCGCAAGGTCGATTACGGCACCGTGATGCGGGTCATGGGACGCCTGTCGGCGGCCGGGTTCCGGCGCGTGGCGCTGGTGACCGAAGTGGAGCAGGGGAGCTGACCGCGGGCGATGCGGAAGAGCCTCACCATATCGGCTGTCGTGCACGCGATGGTGCTGCTGTGGAGCCTCATCGCGTTCGCCCCCAAGGCGTTTGAGAAGCCTGCCGACTCGGTGCCGGTCGACATCATTTCGGCGAGCGACTTCTCGCGCATGGTTGCAGGCAGCCGCACCGCCCCCAAGGCGCCGGTGCCCAAGCCGGTGGTCGACAAGGTCGGCGAAACCAAGCTCACGGACAATTCCGCGCCCAAGGTCGTCGACAAGCCGGAGGTGGTCAAAACGGCTGAGAAGGAGGCGCCGCCGCCGGAAGCCAAGCCCGAACAGAAGCGCGAAGCGGAACGCAAGCAGCCGCCGCCCAAAGCCGATCCGATCGCCGAGGCTTTGAAGAAGGAACAGACGAAGCCCGAGCCGAAGAAGGAAGAGGCGAAGGTGCCGACGCCGCCCCATCGGCCGGACCCGCCGAGACCGCAGGCGAAGTACGATCCGGTGCGGATCGCCGCGTTGCTCGACAAGCGCGACGCGCAGCGCCAGACCTCGCTCGGCGAGTTCATCAATCACGCGCCCACGCTCGGCTCCCCCAAGGGCTCCGCGCCGACGCTGACGCAAAATGAAATCGATGCTTTGCGCGCGCAGATCAGGCGCTGCTGGAATCCGCCCGCGGGCGCGGCGAATGCGGCAGACCTGCGCGTGGAAATGAACGTCAAGCTCCGCATCGACGGATCGCTCGCCGCGCAACCGGTGCTGCTCGAGCGCGGCACCAGTGCTTATTTCCAGGTGTTCGCCGAGAGCGCGTTGCGGGCGGTCGAGCGGTGCCAGCCCTACAGCCTGCCCGTCGAGAAGTACGAGGTGTGGAAGGACATCGATCTGGGCTTCCGCCTCGACGATTTATACGGCGGCTGATTACGACTTGAGATCAGAGATGCGCGACAACGATCTTTTTGCTCCCCGTCCCCTCATCACGCGACGCCGACTGCTGGCCCTCGGTGCAGGCGCCGGAGCGTTGGGTCTTGCCTGGCCGCAGCCGGCGCCCGCAGCGGTGCGAGTCGAAATCACTTCCGGCGACGTGCAGCCGATGCCGATTGCGCTGCCGGATTTCGTCGGCGGCACCGCGGGCGACACCGAAGCCGCGCGAAGCGTCACCCAAATCATTGCCGGCGACCTCAAGCGCTCCGGCTTGTTCGCGCCGATCGATCCGGCGGCCTACATCGAGCGCATCGTCAACACCGACGCCGTGCCGCGGTTCGAGGACTGGCGCCCGATCAACGCCCAGGCTCTCCTCACCGGCCGGCTCACGCGCCAGCCCGACGGGCGGCTCAAGGCAGAGTTCCGTCTGTGGGACGTGTTCGCGGGCCAGCAGCTCACCGGCCAGCAATATTTCACCACGCCGGACATGTGGCGCCGCGTCGCCCACATCATCGCCGACAGCGTCTACGAGCGTCTGACCGGCGAGAAGGGCTATTTCGACACGCGCGTCGTGTTCGTCGACGAAACCGGTCCGAAGGATCGGCGCATCAAGCGCCTCGCCATCATGGACCAGGACGGCGCCAACGTCGGCTACATCACGCGCGGCGACGATCTGGTGCTCACGCCGCGGTTCAGCACCAACGATCAGGTGATCACCTACATGTCCTACGGGCAGGGCGATCCCAAGGTCTATCTCTACAACACGAAAACGCGGCAACGCGAGGTCGTCGGCAACTTCCCGGGCATGAGTTTCTCGCCGCGGTTTTCGCCCACCGGCGACATGGTGATCATGAGCTTGCAGCAGGGTGGCAATTCCAACCTGTTCGCGATGGACCTGCGCTCGCGCTCGACGACGCGCCTTACGGATACGGCCGCGATCGATACCGCGCCGTGCTATTCGCCGGACGGCGGGCGTATCTGTTTCGAGTCCGACCGCGGCGGGCGTCCGCAGATCTACGTCATGGGCAGGGACGGCGGCCCGGCCCAGCGCGTGAGCTTCGGCGAAGGATCATATTCGACGCCGGTGTGGTCGCCGCGCGGCGATGCGATCGCGTTCACCAAACAAAATCAGGGGCAGTTCGCGATCGGCATCATGGGGGTGGACGGCCGGAACGAACGCATCCTCACGTCGGGTTTTCACAACGAGGGCCCCACCTGGGCGCCGAACGGGCGCGTGCTGATGTTCTTCCGCGACGTCGCCGGCGCGGGCGGACCGTCGCTCTATACGATCGACATCACCGGCCGGAACGAACAAAAAGTGCCGACGCCGAGCTTCGCGTCGGATCCCGCCTGGTCGCCGCTGCTCTCATAAGGCGGCGGGAGCGCTTTCGCCGGCCAAAACAAAACGGCCGGTATGCCGGTGTCGCGAAGCACGCGGCGTGTTGAGGGAGGGTTAACCATTACGAAAGCTTTCGGGGGCTTTCGCGCTTTCGACGGATCGTTGCAAGGGGCCGTCAAGGTTGACGGAACCTTGGCTTAACGAACCGGCTGCTAGACCGGCGGGCAAGTGTCCGGTCAGCGCGTGAGAAGGGAGTCAGCAGATGACTGTTGCGATGGGTTTATTGCGTCGCTTCAAGCTCGCCATGGCGCTCGCGGCGGGGCTCGCACTCGCGGCCTGCGCCAGCAATCCCAATTCGGCCGCGGTCGGCGCCGCAGGCGCGGCGGCACCCGGCAGCCAGCAGGATTTCGTCGTCAACGTCGGCGATCGCGTCTTCTTCGAATCAGATTCCAGCGAGCTTACCTCGCAGTCGCGTGGCACGCTCGACAAGCAGGTGCAGTGGCTGCAGACGTACAATCGCTATGCGTTCACGATCGAAGGTCACGCGGACGAACGCGGCACCCGCGAATACAACATCGCGCTCGGCGCCCGGCGCGCCCAGGCGGTGCGCGACTATCTCGCTTCGCGCGGCATCGACGCCAATCGCATGCGGACGATTTCTTACGGCAAGGAACGGCCGGTCGCGGTCTGTGACGACATTTCCTGCTGGTCGCAGAACCGCCGCGCCGTTACCGTGCTCAACCAGAGTTCTTGAGCAAGTGCCGCGGCGCCGCCGCGCACTGGTGCTGGCCGGACACGACACATTTTGGTCGCACTGCGCTCGATATGCTGCGTGATCCGCACAATTTCGAGCGCACCTTCATGATCGACTTCTCCCGCAGCATCCGAACGGCCGCCGTGCTCGCGGCGGCGTGGCTCGCGCTGCTTTCTCCCGCCGGCGCACAAATGTCCGAGGCCGATCTCGTCGTGCGCATCGAGCGGCTCGAGAACCGGATCCGCCAGCTCACCGGCACGATCGAGCAGCTTCAGTATCGCAACCAGCAGCTCGAGGAGCAGCTGCGGCACAGCCAGCCGGTCGACGCGCGCGGGGCGGGGCCGGCAGCGGCGCCGCCGCGACCGATGCCGCCGGCCGCCTCGGCCGCGCTTCCGCCTCCGGCAGCCGCTGCGCCGCCGGTCGCCGCTGCACCGCCGGTCGAGGCCCCGTCCGTCCCGCCTGCAGCGCCGGGCCGCCGCGGCGATGCCTTCGATCCGTCGCAGAATCCGAACGCACCCGGCGCGCCGCGAGCGCTGGGCTCATTTGCCTCGACGGCACCCCCCGGCGCGCCTGAGCCGCGGCCAGCGGGCGCTCCGCTCGACCTCTCCGCTCCCACCGGCCAATCCGGCGAGCCCACCTACGCGGCCGCACCGCCCTATGGGTCCCCTGCGGCGGCTGCACCACCCGCCGCAGGCGCGCTGCCGCCGCCGGCCGGGGCATTGCCGCCGCCCCCGCCGCGCAATCCCAACGCCACCGGCGGCGGCTTGGCGACACTCCCGCCCTCCGCGACCCCGCGCGATGAGTTCGATCTCGCCTACGGCTATGTGCTGCATAAGGATTATGGGCTCGCCGAGCACGGCTTTCGCGATTTCCTGAAGAAATACCCGGGCGACGCGCGCGCGGCGGACGCGAATTACTGGCTGGGCGAGACCTTGTTCCAGCGCCAGAAATATCGCGACGCCGCCGAATTGTTCCTGCTCGTTTCGCGCGATCATGCCACAACCGCCAAGGCGCCCGACTCGCTGCTGCGGCTCGGGCAATCGCTCGCGCAGATGGGCGAGAAGGACGCCGCTTGCGGCACGCTGGCCGAAGTGGGCCGCAAATATCCCCGCGCGGCACTCACTGTCAGGCAGGCGGTCGAGCGGGAACAGAAGCGTGTCCACTGCTGACGCAGCGGCGGCGATCTCCGCGCGCGAGATCGCCGGGCTGTTTGCGTCGTTTCCGTCTTCCGGCCGCGTAATCCTTGCAGTTTCCGGCGGCGCCGACTCGACCGCCCTCATGGTGCTGGCGCAGCGCTGGCGCCGGCGCCGCGCGCGCGGTCCGGACCTTGTCGCGGCAACGGTCGATCATGGGCTGCGGCCCGGCTCGCAGTCGGAGGCCAAAGCGGTAGGCGCGCTGGCGCGGCGCCTCGGGCTGAAGCACGAAATCCTGAACTGGCGTGGCACAAAGCCAAAGACCGGCATCGAGGCGGCAGCACGCACGGCCCGCTATCGGTTGTTGGCCGAGTTGGCGCGGCGGCTTGGCGCCGAGGCGATTGCCACCGCCCACACGCTCGACGACCAGGCCGAGACGGTGCTGATGCGCCTTGCTGCCGGCTCCGGGCCGGCCGGCCTCTCCGGCATGCGCCCGCGCGACACGCGCCACGGCATCGTTCTACTGCGGCCGTTCCTTAGGTTACGCAAGCTACGGCTGGTGGCCACGCTCAGGCGGGCCGGGATTACGTGGGTCGACGATCCGATGAACGCCGACCCTGCCTTTGCGCGGGTGCGGCTGCGCGCGGCCGGCACTGTCCTGGCGCGCGAAGGGCTCACCGCGGAGCGCGTGGGTCGGCTGGCCGAACGCATGGCGCGATACGAGGAGGCGGTCGCCGCTGCCGTCGAAACGGCACGCGCGCGTGTCGCCGATCCGCACCGGCCCGGCCGCCTCGATGGGCATGCGCTCATTACCAGTCCCGAGGAAGTCGCGTTACGCCTGCTCGCGGCCGCGATCGCCGGCGTGGGCACGCCGTGCGCGGCGGAAAAGCCTCTGCGCCTCCAGCGGCTTGAGGCGCTCTGGCAGGACTTGCGCGCTGCCGTCGCCGCCGGGCGCTCGATGAGGCGCACGCTGGCGCAGGCGCTCGTTAGCGTCGACGTCAGCGGGAGCGTATTGATCACCGCCGCGCCGCCGCGGCGCTCGGCTAAACGCAAGGCCGAAGCGGTGTCGCGCGGCCGCCGCAATGCCGCCAAACATCCGTTCACGAAACCGCGTTAAAGTCCGCAATGAATGGCCGGTTCCCTTGGCAGGATGCCGGGCGGGACCTACATTGGGCACTGGTGGGACGGGTTCCGCGAGTCGCCACGGATCCCACCGGCCGCCGCTCTTCATGCGGAATGCATGCGGCGCGCCGTAAAGGACATCGGATGAACGCCAACCTGCGCAATCTCGCCCTGTGGGTGATTATCGTCCTGCTGCTGCTGGCGTTGTTCACGCTGTTCCAGAATCCCGGCCAACACACCAGTTCCCAGGACATCCCCTATTCGCAGCTGCTCAAGGACGTCGAGCAGGGGCGGGTGCGCGACCTCGTCATCCAGGGACCGGAAATCCACGGCACCTATATCGGCGGCGGCAGCTTCCAGACCTACGCGCCGAACGATCCCGGGCTCGTGCCGCTGCTGCGCAGCAAGGAAGTCGCGTTCAGCGCGCGGCCGCTGCAAGACAATGTTCCTTGGTTCGTGCAGCTGCTCATCTCGTGGCTGCCGTTCATCGCGCTCATCGGCGTATGGATCTTCCTCTCGCGCCAGATGCAGGGCGCGGGCGGCAAGGCGCTCGGCTTCGGCAAGTCGCGCGCCAAGCTTTTGACAGAGGCGCACGGTCGCGTCACCTTCGAGGACGTGGCCGGCGTCGACGAGGCCAAGCAGGACCTGCAGGAGATCGTCGAGTTCCTGCGCGATCCGGGCAAATTCCAGCGGCTCGGCGGCCGCATTCCACGCGGCGTGCTTCTGGTCGGGCCGCCCGGCACCGGCAAGACGCTGCTGGCACGCGCCATCGCCGGCGAAGCCAACGTGCCGTTCTTCACCATCTCGGGCTCCGACTTCGTCGAAATGTTCGTCGGCGTCGGCGCCTCGCGCGTGCGCGACATGTTCGAGCAGGCCAAGAAGAACGCGCCGTGCATCATCTTCATCGACGAAATCGACGCCGTCGGCCGCCATCGCGGCGCCGGCCTCGGCGGCGGCAACGACGAGCGCGAGCAGACGCTCAATCAGCTGCTGGTCGAGATGGATGGGTTCGAGGCGAACGAGGGCATTATCCTGATCGCGGCGACCAACCGCCCCGACGTGCTCGACCCGGCGCTGCTGCGTCCCGGCCGTTTCGATCGCCAGGTGATCGTGCCCAACCCGGACGTGGTCGGCCGCGAACAGATCCTGAAAGTTCACGTGCGCAAAGTGCCGCTCGCGCCCGACGTGAACCTGAAGACCACCGCGCGCGGCACGCCGGGGTTCTCCGGCGCCGATCTTGCGAACCTCGTCAACGAGGCGGCGCTGATGGCGGCGCGGCGCAACAAGCGCATGGTCACTCAGCAGGAGTTCGAAGACGCCAAGGACAAGGTGATGATGGGCGCGGAGCGCAAGTCGCTCATCATGACCGAAGAAGAGAAGATGCTGACCGCCTATCACGAAGGCGGGCACGCGATCGTCGCGATCAACGTGAAGGCCGCCGACCCGGTGCACAAGGCGACCATCATTCCGCGCGGCCGCGCACTCGGCATGGTGATGCAGTTGCCGGAACGCGACAAGCTCTCCATGAGCCGCGAGCAGATGACCTCGCGTCTCGCCATCATGATGGGTGGCCGCGTTGCCGAAGAGATGGTGTTCGGCCGCGAGAAGGTGACGTCTGGCGCCGCCTCCGACATCGAGCAGGCGACCCGGCTTGCCCGCATGATGGTAACGCGCTGGGGTCTCTCGGACGAACTCGGCACCGTCGCCTATGGCGAGAACCAGGAAGAAGTCTTCCTCGGTTATTCGGTGGCGCGCCAGCAGAACATTTCCGAGGCCACGGTCCAGAAGATCGATGCGGAGATCAAGCGTCTGGTCGAGGACGGCTTTACCGAGGCGCAGACGATTCTCACCGACAAGCGCACCGATCTCGAAGTCCTCGCCAAGGGCCTGCTCGAGTACGAAACGCTCTCGGGCGACGAAATCAAGGACCTGCTCGACGGCAAGCCGCCCATGCGCGAGGGCGTGAGCGAGCCGGTCGCGCCGCGTTCCTCCGCCGTGCCCACGGCCGGCAAAGGCCGCCCGCGGCCGGAGACCGGCCTTGAGCCGCAGCCGCAGGCGTAGGGCCTACTCTGTGATTTGAACCCTAATTTCAATAGGAACGCTGCCCGTACCGACAGGAAGAATTTCGTTCTCGACAAGAAGCTCGGGAACCAGGGTTTTCAGCTTTTCGAGCAACGTCGCCAACGTCTCCGCACCAGTCGATAATCCGGGTACGTCCTCGCTTGAGGCGATCCAGACGGAGCCTTCCGCGTCCCATTCCGCAACCACGTGGTAAGGCGACATCTTTAGAGCCCGTAACTACTGAAGCACCTGGATGTAACCTTTACTGACATTTCTTGAAGCTTTTTTCCTAAGGATTGCCTTAATATCCGCGACCGCGTCGGCTTTGCCTGCGCGGGGGCGTCCACGACCAACGGTATCTGAGGGGGACCGATGGTTCGCAAATATTTCGGCACCGACGGCATTCGCGGCCGGGCGAACGGCGCGATCACGCCGGAACTCGCGCTCAAGGTGGGTCAGGCCGCCGGCCTGATGTTCCAGCGCGGCGAGCATCGCCACCGCGTCGTCATCGGCAAAGACACCCGCCTCTCCGGTTACATGATCGAGAACGCGCTGGTCGCCGGCTTCACGTCGGTCGGGATGGACGTGCTCCTGCTCGGTCCGATGCCGACGCCCGCCGTCGCCATGCTGGTGCGTTCCATGCGAGCGGATCTCGGCGTGATGATCTCGGCTTCGCACAATCCGTACGACGACAACGGCATCAAGCTGTTCGGGCCGGACGGCTACAAACTCTCCGACGACCGCGAGCACAGCATCGAGCAGCTGCTCGAGGCCGACGTAACGAAGCGCCTCGCCAAGAGCGGCGACCTCGGACGCGCGCGGCGCATCGACGGGGTGCACGACCGCTATATCGAGGCCGCCAAGCGCACCTTGCCGCGCCTGCTCGATCTCGACGGGCTGCGCGTCGTCGTGGATTGCGCCAACGGCGCCGGCTACCGCGTCGCGCCGGCGGCGCTGTGGGAACTCGGCGCCGAGGTGATCTCGATCGGAGTGGAGCCCGACGGCTTCAACATCAACAAAGAGTGCGGCTCGGTCGCGCCGGAAAGCTTGTGCCAGAAGGTGCGCGAGATGCGCGCCGACATCGGTATCGCGCTCGACGGCGACGCCGATCGCGTCGTGCTGGTGGACGAAAAGGGCCATCTGGTCGACGGCGATCAGCTGCTCGCCGTCGTTGCCGAGAGCTGGAAACAGGATGGGCGGCTTGCGAAGCCCGGCGTTGTCGCCACCGTCATGTCGAACCTCGGACTGGAGCGCCACCTCGCCGGGCTCGGCCTTTCGCTGGCGCGCACCGCGGTCGGCGACCGCTATGTGCTGGAGCACATGCGCGAGCACGGCTTCAACGTCGGCGGTGAGCCGTCCGGACATGTCATCTTGTCCGACTACACCACCACGGGCGACGGTCTCGTCACCGCGCTGCAGGTGCTCGCCGTGGTCAAACGGCAGAACCGGCCGGTGTCGCAGGTGTGCCACCGCTTCGATCCGCTGCCGCAGATCATGAAGAACGTGCGCTACAAATCGGGCAAGCCGCTGGAGAATGCCGGCGTGCAATCGGCGATCGCCGTGGCGCACAGGCGGCTCGACGGCCAGGGCCGGCTGGTGGTGCGGCCGTCCGGCACCGAGCCCGTGATCCGCGTCATGGGCGAGGGCGACGACAAATTGCTGGTCGAGGAAGTGGTCGACGGCGTGGTCGAGGCGCTGGCGCAAGCCGCCGCGTGAAACTTCGCGGCATCAATCCGGCAAGGATTTGTTTTCTAGAGCATGATCCCGAAAAGTGGAAACCGGTTCTCGGAAAAGATCATGCTCCAAAAAGGGCACGCTGGTTAAGGGCGTGCCGTAAGTGTCAACGCATTGTTAACATCGCCGGGACTTTTTGGTCACCCGGTGCGAAATTGCGCCGGACGATCGTTAATCGTCACGGTTAAGAAGTAAGGTTAAGTCCCATTTAAGGATTTCCTGCCATCGTGCCCGCATTGGTTCAACATGCGGGTCACCGTGCGTCGGTCCCGCCGAGTAAGAGGGACTTAGTCATGGGTAGCCTGAAGAAGCTGGCGCTTGCGGGCGCGGCTGTCATCGTCACCGCCCCGGCGGCGCTTGCCGCCGATATCCCGCTCATGCCGCCGCCGGCTCCGCCCCCGGTCGAATGCTGCGGCAGCGGCTGGTACTTGCGCGGCGACATCGGCGTTAGCGCGGAGCATTCGAACAACTTCCACGAGGATGGCCTCAACCCGCTGCCGACCAGCGTGCAGAACGCCGCGGGCGGTTTCGAGACCGGCGGCATCTTCCGCCTCGGTGTCGGCTATCAGTTCACCCCGTGGCTGCGCGCCGACATCACCGGTGAATTTCGAACGCCGGCGACGTGGAGTTCGTTCGACATCGCCAACTTTAACGGCACGCTGATCCCCGAGCACATCACCTTGCATAAGTCCGAGGTGGTGGCGCTTGCCAACGTCTACGCCGATCTCGGCACCTGGTGGTGCGTCACGCCGTTCATCGGCGCCGGCGCGGGCTTTGCCGGCGTCAAGTTCTCGAACTTCCAGGAGACGGCGATCGCAGGCCTCTCTCCGACCCAGGGTGGGTTCCTGATCAACGCCAACAACTTCGCTGACGATCAGACGCAATGGAACTTCGCCTGGGCGCTGCACGCCGGCCTCTCCTACAAGGTGACGCCCGGCTTCTCGGTCGAACTCGCCTATCGTTACCTCAACATGGGCAACGGGCAGAGCGGAGCGATCGTCGGCTTCCTCAACAACCCGCAGAACACCGTGTTCCACATCGACAACATCACCTCGCAGGACTTCACCTTGGGCCTGCGCTGGATGCTGCAGCCCGAGGCGCCGCCGCCGGCCTATCCGCTGGTGCGCAAAGGCTGACGCGCTACGACATCATCGAGTCGCGACGGCGCGGGGGAGACCCCGCGCCGTTTGCTTTTCGCGCGCAACGGTTAACGGGTGCGCTCCGGCGCGGTGAAGAATTAACGTTACGCGATTGTTAAACGCGGTCCTTGACGGGCGGCGCGGCCTTCCTTATCCCCCACCGCGGGACACCCCTCCCCAACGAGGGGCGCCTATCTGGAAGGATAGACCATGACCAGCTCGAAGCCCGGCGTGCGGCCGGTCGTTCCGCACTTCTCCTCCGGTCCCTGCGCCAAGCGCCCCGGCTGGAGCCTCCAAGCCCTCACCGACGCGCTGACCGGACGTTCCCACCGATCGAAAGTGGGACGCGCGAAGCTCAAGCGCGCCATCGACCTGACGCGCGAGGTGCTCGGCATTCCGGCCGCTTACCGCGTCGGCATCGTGCCGGCTTCCGACACCGGCGCCATCGAGATGGCCATGTGGTCGATGCTGGGCGCCCGCCCGGTGACCTTGCTCACCTGGGAATCCTTCGGCGAAGGCTGGGTCACGGACGTCACGAAGCACCTCAAACTCAAGAACACGACGGTGCTGCGCGCCGACTACGGCGAGCTCCCCGATCTTTCCAAGGTCGATCCCGCAACCGACGTCGTGTTCACCTGGAACGGCACCACCTCGGGCGTGCGCGTCGTCGACGGGAGTTGGATCGCGGCCGATCGTACCGGATTGACTTTATGCGACGCGACCTCGGCGGTGTTCGCCCAAGCGCTCGACTGGGACAAGATCGATGTGGCGAGCTTCTCCTGGCAAAAGGTGCTTGGCGGCGAGGCCGCGCACGGCATGCTCGTGCTTTCTCCGCGCGCCATCGAGCGCCTCGAGACCTACACGCCTGCCTGGCCGTTGCCCAAGCTGTTCCGGATGACCAAGGGCGGCAAATTCAACGAGGCGATATTCGAAGGCGAGACCATCAACACGCCGTCGATGTTGTGCGTCGAGGACTGGATCGACACGCTCAACTGGGCGAAGGGGATTGGCGGCCTGCCGACGCTCATCGCCCGTGCCGACGCCAATGCCAAGGCGGTCGCCGATTGGGTCGCGCGCACGCCGTGGGTCGACTTCCTCGCACGCGATCCGCGCACGCGCTCGAATACCTCGGTTTGTCTGAAAGTGGTCGACCCGGCGGTCACCGCGCTGCCCGTTGACGCGCAGGCGGCGTTCGCGCGCGGCATGGCGGCGGCGCTCGAGAAGGAAGGCATCGCCTACGACATTGCCTTTTATCGTGACGCACCGCCCGGGCTGCGCATCTGGTGCGGGTCGACCATCGAGACCGCCGACGTCGAGGCGCTCATGCCCTGGCTCGACTGGGCGTTTGCCCAGGGCAAGGACGCGTTGCGCAAGGCGGCGTGAGGCGGCCATGACCCCGCGCGTTCTCATCTCCGACAAGCTCTCGCCCGCCTCGGTGCAGATATTCGCCGACCGCGGCGTCGAGACGGTGGTCAAGCCCGGGCTCGACAAGGATCAGCTGGCGGAAATCATCGGCGAGTTCGACGGGCTCGCCATCCGCTCGGCCACCAAGGTCACCGCCAAGCTGCTCGATCGCGCCAAGCAGCTCAAGGTCGTCGGCCGCGCCGGCATCGGGGTCGACAACGTCGATCTCGCGGCCGCGACCGCCAAGGGCGTCATCGTGATGAACACGCCGTACGGCAATTCCATCACCACGGCCGAGCACGCGATCAGCCTGATGCTGGCGCTCGCGCGCCAGATTCCCGCCGCGGACGCATCGACCCAGTCAGGCAAGTGGGAAAAGAACAAGTTCATGGGCGTCGAAATCACCGGCAAGACGCTCGGCGTGATCGGCTGCGGCAACATCGGCTCGATCGTCGTCGATCGCGCGCACGGCCTGAAGATGAAGGTGCTGGCCTACGATCCGTATCTCTCGCCCGAGCGTGCCGTCGATCTCGGCGTCCACAAGGTCGAGCTCGACGAACTGCTGCGGCGCGCCGATTTCATCACCTTGCACACGCCGATGACCGAGCGCACCCGCAACATCATCGACGCGCGCGCTCTCGGGCTCACCCGACGCGGGGTGCGCATCATCAATTGCGCGCGCGGCGGCCTGGTCGACGAGGCGGCGTTGCGCGAGGCGCTCGATTCCGGACACGTCGCCGGCGCCGCTTTCGACGTGTTCACCGAGGAGCCCGCCGTCGCCAATCCGCTGTTCGGCCATCCCAACGTGGTGTGCACGCCCCATCTCGGCGCCGCCACCATGGAGGCGCAGGAGAACGTCGCGCTGCAGATCGCCGAGCAGATGTCCGACTATCTGCTCCAGGGCGCCATTTTAAACGCCGTGAATTTCCCGTCCATCACGGCCGAGGAAGCGCCGCGCCTGCGCCCGTTCGTCAAGCTCGCCGAGCAGCTCGGCTCGTTTGCCGGCCAGGCGACCGAGACCGGGCTCAAGGCGGTCAAACTGGTCTATGAGGGCCAGATCGCCGCGATGAACACCAAGGCCCTCACCTCGGCGGCCATCGCCGGCCTGCTCAAGCCGTTGCTCCAGGACGTCAACATGGTGTCGGCCCCGATCATCGCGCGCGAGCGCGGCATTGCGGTCGAGGAAACGACGCGCGACGCGCAAAGCGATTACGACAGCCTGCTCACGCTCACCGTCGTGACCGAGAGCCAGGACCGCTCGATCCAGGGCACCGTCTTCGCCGACGGGCGCCCGCGCGTCGTCTCCATCAAGGGCATCAGGGTCGACGCCGAGTTCGGCCCGTCCATGCTTTACATCACCAATTTGGACAAGCCGGGCTTCATCGGCCGCTTCGCCACGACGCTCGGGGACGCCGGCATCAACATCGCGACCTTCCACGTCGGGCGCGAATCGCCCGGCGGCAACGCCATCGCGCTCGTCGAGGTGGACGGGCCGGTGCCGGCGGAAGTGGTCGAACGCGTCAAGCGCATTCCCAACGTCCAGCGCGTCCAGCCGCTGCGATTTTGACGTAATACCGGCGCGTTCGCGCCGTGCTCTTGCCCCGCCTCGGTCAAAACATAATTTCAAGAGAAACAGGCGGTTGGGCGGTGCCGCGGCCGGTGATATAAGCCGCTGAGTTTTCGGCGGTTTCGCGGATAGGTGTGTGCGCGGCGGCGGGGACGGGGCGGCCGCGTCCGGGGATATTGATGGCGAACGTGGCGGTGGTCGGCTCCCAATGGGGAGACGAGGGCAAGGGGAAGATCGTCGACTGGCTCTCCGAGCAGGCCGACATCGTGGTGCGTTTCCAGGGTGGTCACAACGCCGGCCACACGCTGGTGGTCGACGGAAAAACATTCAAGCTGTCGCTCCTGCCCTCCGGCATCATCAGGCCGGGCAAGCTGTCGGTGATAGGCAACGGGGTCGTGCTCGATCCCTACGCGCTCATCGAGGAGATCGAGCGGGTCGGCGCGCAGGGCATCCCGGTCACGCGCGAGAACCTGCGCATCGCCGATAACGCCACCCTGATCCTCTCGCTGCACCGCGAGCTCGACGAGTTCCGCGAACACCCGGATGCGCTCACCCGCATCGGCACCACCAAGCGCGGGATCGGCCCGTCCTACGAGGACAAAGTGGGGCGGCGCGCGATCCGTCTCATGGATCTCGCCGATCTTGACGCGCTCGGCGGCAAGATCGACCGGCTGCTGGCGCATCACAATGCGCTGCGCCACGGCCTCGGCAAGGACGCGGTCGACCCGCAGCGCCTCTATGCCGAATTGGCAAACGTGGCGCCGCGCGTGCTGCCCTACATGGACCGCGTATGGTCGCTGCTCGACGACAGGCGCCGCGAGGGCAAGCGCATCTTGTTTGAAGGCGCGCAGGCGGTGCTGCTCGACATCGACCACGGCACGTATCCCTTCGTGACTTCCTCCAACACGGTGGCCGGCCAGGCGGCGACCGGCTCCGGCCTCGGCCCGCGCGCGATCGGCTACGTGCTCGGCATCTGCAAGGCCTACACCACGCGCGTCGGCGAGGGGCCGTTCCCGACCGAGCAGGACAACGACATCGGCCGCGAGCTCGGGGAGCGCGGAAAAGAATATGGCGTGGTCACCGGCCGCAAGCGGCGGTGCGGATGGTTCGACGCGGTGCTGGTGCGCCAGACCGTGCGCACCAGCGGCATCGACGGCCTCGCCTTGACCAAGCTCGACATCCTCGACGGCTTCGAAAGCATCGACGTGTGCGTCGGCTACCGCCTCAACGGGCGCGAGATCGACTATCTTCCCGCCGGCGAGCGCGCGCAGGCGGAAGTCAGGCCGGTGTATGAAACCGTGGAGGGCTGGGGCGAATGCACCGCGGGCGCGCGCAAATGGGGCGAGTTGCCGGCGCAGGCGATCAAATACGTGCGCCGGATCGAGGAGCTGGTCGGCTGCCCGGTGGCGCTGATGTCGACGAGCCCCAAGCGCGAAGACACGATACTTGTGCAGAATCCGTTCGAAGCTTAGAGCATGATCGGCATCGTTGGGAAATGATCATGCTCGAACAAACAGATAGAGTGGGATGACGATGCAAAGAAAGTTGTTCTACTCCAGCCGAGGGGAGTGAACCGCGTGGCCGTGACCGCCGGAAACGCGATGACCGATTATTACCCGCTGATCGCCAAAGCGGTTGCCGGCCTGGAGAAGAACACCGGCGACCAGCGGCGCGCGCTCTACGAGCGCGCGCGCACGGCGCTGGTCGCGCAGCTGCGCGGGCTCGATCCGCCGTTGACCGAGTCGGAGATCACGCGCGAGCGCCTCGCGCTGGAAGAGTCAATCCGCAAGGTCGAAGCCGAGGCGGCGCGCAAGGCGCGCTTCGAGATGCCGCGCATCGATCCGGTGACGGTGACGCGTCCATTCGATGCGCCGAAGCGTGACGACAAACCCCTCTCTTCGTTGTTTGCCCAGCCGCCTGCGTCACCGGCCCGCGAGCCGCCCGCGCGCGATGCGCCAAGCCCGCCGCGCGACAGCGCGTCCGCCGTGCGCGACGCCGCGTCGGAGTTGCGCGAGGCGTTGTCGCGCAGCAGTCGCGATGCCGCGCCGCCGCCGCGCGAGCCGCCCGCGGCCAAGCGGGAGCCGCCGGATCGCCCGACCAACGAGCCGCCGCCGCGCCGCGGTTTCCTGCCGGATCCGCCGGCCGACGTGGCTGAGCCGCGCCGTCCGGAATCTGCGCCGGATACGGCGTCGCCTCGTCCGTCCGGGCGCGGACGCACGCGCCCGCCGCCGCTGACCGACCAAGGGCTCAAAGGCTTCCGCGACGTCGTCGCCGAGGCCGAGACGTTGGGCGAAGCGACCGCCCACGCGGCGCGTTCGGCGCGCGAGGCCTACGCGGCGGTACCGTCCGACGATCCTGAACTCGACCGCATGGAGCCGCGCCTCGAACCGGCGGGTTTGCGCACGCCCATGCGCGAGCCGCTTCCTGCTCGCGGGCCCGAACCGGCGGCACGCATGCCGGAGGAACGCGTCTCGCGGCAGGCCGAGGCGCGCGGCGCGGAATCTCGCCCCCGGTCGATGAGCGCGCGCCACGTCTCGGTGCTCGGCGAGGAAAAGCCGCAGAGCTCCTCCGCCGCGGTCGTCGTCGCATTGTTTGCCGTGCTGGCGATCGTCTCGATCGCCGGCGCGGCTTATTGGTATCGCGACTCGATCAATGGTTGGTTCGCGGCGGCCCGCCTGCCGTTTCAAGGGAAGGCGGAGCAAAGCGCGAGCAAGCCGAAGTTCCCCGACCGCGTGGGCCAGCCCGGCCAGACCGAGCAGGCCGCCGCCGCGGCTCCCGCCGGCAGGAATGTGCTCGCGGCGGTCGCCCAAAAGGTCGTGCTCTACGAGGAAGATCCGGCCGATCCGCAGGGCAAGCGTTTCGTCGGCACCGCGGTGTGGCGCACCGAGAACGTATCGCC
>Ga0210408_10000268_pt1 | contig 73316 bp, 76 predicted proteins | sample IncBWH4MmetaG_FD_155471 | JGI IMG/M metagenome (GOLD analysis project Ga0210408, IMG submission 155471) | Forest soil microbial communities from Barre Woods Harvard Forest LTER site, Petersham, Massachusetts, United States - Inc-BW-H-4-M | ecosystem: Environmental > Terrestrial > Soil >... | reverse complement strand
CGAGGGGGCCGCAGTGAATAGGCTGAAGCGACTGTTTACCAAAAACACAGGTCTCTGCTAAGTCGTAAGACGACGTATAGGGGCTGACGCCTGCCCGGTGCCGGAAGGTTACGTGGAGTTGTTAGGGCTTGACCCGAAGCAGCGAAGCTAAGCCCCGGTAAACGGCGGCCGTAACTATAACGGTCCTAAGGTGACTTAACTAAACGTTGCCCCCCGGCGTCGTGAGATGCCGGGTGCAGCTGGCTATATGCTGGAATATCCGAGTATCCCGCACTACGAGTTCCGTCCGATCTGGATGGTACCGTGAAAATGTGTCGGGTGCGGACAATCAGCAGGAAAGACTCCTGGTAGACGGGAGTATCCTCAGAGACTGCACGCCAGCCGCCTCGTGTAAGCGAGGTGAAGATACAGTCCGAACTCCACGGCGACGTGGAGAGGCTGACAGAAATGATCAGCCCGCTGGAGCGATTGATTCCAGTCTAAACAACCCTCGAAGGGGAGTTGTTAGTAACAGACTTGAGCGAAATTCCTTGTCGGGTAAGCACAAACACTTGCCCCACCGCCTCGCGAGAGGCGATCGAGAACCGGCTCATATCGGGGAAACCCTCCCTGCCACAGTGGCAGCGGGCAATCCCGAGGGAAGTCCTAGTGACCCCCTAACGACTGATCCGAAAGGAGAGGCGTGTCACGCTTCGGAAAGTCCGAAAATCTATGTGATGCGCAATACGCCGGCCCTCATCGAAAGACAAGGCGCCTATGAAGTGGTAGTACCGCTGGATCCCTGGTATGTCACAGGTCTGACGGATGGCGAGGGATGCTTCTGCATCTCGTTGGCCATTCGTGCGAAGCTACGAACCGGTCTCGAGGTGAGACCATCGTTTTCGCTCTCGCTCAATGAGAAGGATCGGGGATTGCTGGAAGATCTGCAAACGTTCTTTGGTTGTGGTTGGATCCGTGAGTCCAAAAGTGATCGCACCTTCAAGTATGAGGCGCGCTCAATTGGGGATCTCACAAATAGGATCTTGCCTCACTTTGAACGTTTCCCTTTGCGGGGAGACAAGGCGAGAAGCTGTGCAGGCTTCTCCTGCGTCTGCCGGATGATCGAACAAGGCGATCATCTGCAGCGTGAAGGTCTGAGAGAGATTGTGGACATCGCCTACCAGATGAATTTGGGAAAGCGGCGTCACTCAAAGGCCACGCTTCTAAGGGTGCTGGATGAGGTGAAGGTATAGTCTGCGCTCTCGGATGACGAGAGATTACGTGAAGTTCCGACCTGCACGAATGGCGTAACGACTTCAGCGCTGTCTCAACGATGGGCTCGGTGAAATTGCAGTCTCGGTGAAGATGCCGAGTACCCGCGGCTAGACGGAAAGACCCCGTGAACCTTTACTACAACTTGGTATTGGGATTCGGTGCATCTCGCTCAGGATAGGTGGGAGGCTTTGAAGCGCCGGTTGCGGCCGGCGTGGAGCCAACCTTTAGATACCACCCTTGGTGTATTGGATTTCTAACAGCATTCCGTGAATCCGGGTGCTGGACAGTTCCAGGCGGGTAGTTTGACTGGGGCGGTCGCCTCCCAAAATGTAACGGAGGCGCGCAAAGGTTCCCTCAGCACGGTTGGAAATCGTGCGTAGAGCGCAAAGGTAGCAAGGGAGCTTGACTGCGAGACTGACAAGTCGAGCAGGTGCGAAAGCAGGTCTTAGTGATCCGGCGGTAGCAAGTGGAAGTGCCGTCGCTCAACGGATAAAAGGTACTCCGGGGATAACAGGCTTATCGGGCCCAAGAGTCCACATCGACGGCCCGGTTTGGCACCTCGATGTCGGCTCGTCGCATCCTGGGGGTGGAGTCGCTCCCAAGGGTTGGGCTGTTCGCCCATTAAAGCGGTACGCGAGCTGGGTTCAGAACGTCGTGAGACAGTAAGTTAACCGTTGCTGTCTATAAATTCGGCTATATGCTGGAAAACCCGAGAATCCGACGCTACTCGCCTCGTAGAGGCAGTGACAATGCGTTCGGTGCGGACAATCAGCAGGAAAGGCCGGTCGAAGTGACCGGAATCCTCAGAGACTATACGCCGAACACGAAGAGTGATGCCTTCGTGAAGATATAGTCCGAGCTGCATGGCGACATGCAGAGCCAGGCAGAAATGACCTGGCCCACGCGGCTCCTTAAAGAGTCGGTGGTAACAAAGCTGTCGGTCCCTATCTGCCGTGGGCGTTGGAGAGTTGAGAGGATTTGTCCCTAGTACGAGAGGACCGGGATGAACGCACCTCTGGTGTATCTGTTGTCCTGCCAAGGGCATTGCAGGCTAGCTACGTGCGGATCGGATAACCGCTGAAGGCATCTAAGCGGGAAGCCGGCCTCGAGATGAGCTCTCCCATCCCCTAGAGGGAGTAAGACCCCTGGTAGACCACCAGGTTGATAGGCCGGATCTGGAAGGACGGTAACGTCCGAAGGAGACCGGTACTAATTGGTCGAGGGCTTGACGGATTTTTTCGATCCGCCCCCTGCAGGGGCGCGTTGATACCCGCTGTGGCACTGTGCAGTTTTGAAGGACCGAGGACAGCTCCCCAAGCGGTCTCTCGCCCTTTTCCGGTGGCTATTGCGAGGGGGAAACACCTCTTCCCATTCCGAACAGAGTAGTTAAGCCCCTCAGCGCCGATGGTACTTGGCTCGCAAGGGCCTGGGAGAGTAGGACGCCGCCGGTTTATTGCATACGGGTCGCCTGCGGGCGGCCCGTTCTTGTTGACGATGTGCGCCGGACTGTCGCAGTCGCAGGGCGTTCAACAGGACACACGCAAACCTGTGGGGCCCGCGCCGTTTGCCCCGCGCGTACTCGCGCAGAGCGGTTGCGCAAGGCCGTACGATGCGGGTGGGGCATCGAGCCCAACCCACGCGAATCTCCCCGGCCAGGCTCGTCCCCTGCGACCTCCCAGTCGCGGACGTAGTCGTCCTCGAGCAGCAGGAACGAGCGGGCCAGGGAGAGCGCATTGCGCGCTCGGCGCGTGAGCGGGAATGGAGTGCTTCGGGGGAACATATGTTCGTAACCATATGCCGCCGTGCGGATGGATGGGCACGAACATATGTACGTATCTGGGGATGATCCCGTAAACCGGCATTCTAGAGCCAAGAACGAGCGCCAATGCTGCAAGGAAAGTTGCGTCGCGGCGGGCGCTCATGTCGTGCGAAGTCTCAGAGCAGGGCGATCGGCACGGTGGGCGAACACCGCTGGAGATGGCTGTTACGCTTGGCAGACGCTCCTCGGGCGGCCCGATCCTGGGACTGCGAGCGCGTGTTCGGCCCATGGAGAAGTTCGTGATCGAGCGCGTCGCCACGGAGCCCGCCATCCACGCCTGAGACGTCGCGGACGCGAGCGCGAGCAACCGCGGCTGCGTCCGTCGCGACGCGCGCCCCCGAATCTCCCGCCGGTCCCCAGACCCCGGATATCCTCCCTGCGAGCCCCGCAATGGCGTGACCGATCTCATGATGCATCCGATCCCCAGCGGCACCCGCGACGTGCTGCCCGACGAGACGCGCGAGCTGCGCGCGATCACCGATGCCTTGCGCGCGGTGTTCGAGCGCCACCGCTACGGCGAGGTCTACACACCCGCGCTCGAGTACGAGTCGGTGCTGGCCCACGCGGGCATCGCCGGGACGGGACCCGTGCACCGCGTATTCGATGAGACCGGCGCCACCCTGGTGCTGCGCTCGGACATGACCGTGCCGATCGCGCGGCTGGTCGCCACGCGCTATCCGGACGTCGCCGAGCCGCTGCGGTTCTGCTACCTCGCGCACTGCTATCGCGGCATCCGTCCCCAGTGGAGTCAGCCGCGCGAGCTGCTGCAGGCCGGCATCGAGCTGATCGGCTCGCCCGCTCCGCGAGGGACCGCCGAGGCGCTGACGGTGCTGTGCGACGCGCTGGACGCCACCGGCTTGAAGGACTACCGCGTGGGGCTCGGCGACGCCTCGCTGTTCGCGACGCTGATGGACCGCCTGCAGATCGCCCCCGGCGCGCGCGCCGGCCTGCTGGAGACGCTCGCGAGCCGCGACTTCGTCGAGCTCGGGCAGCGCCTGGAACGGATCGGCGCCTCCGCGGAGGCGTCTGCGCTGCTGCTGAGCCTGCCCCAGCGCAGGGGCGGGCCCGAGGTGCTGGCCGAGCCGCCGGGGCCGGCCGCCGACGCCGTCGCGGGCATGCGCCAGGTGAGCGAGCTGCTGGACGAACGGGTCGCCGCCCGGGTGATCTTCGATCTCGGGCTGGTGCGCAGCATCGGCTACTACACGGGCGCGGTGTTCGAGGTTTATGACCCGACGCTCGGCGTTCCGCTCGGCGGCGGCGGGCGCTACGACGATCTGCTTCAGAGCTTCGGCGCGGGGCGCCCGGCGGTCGGGTTTGCGCTGGACGTCGAACGGCTGCACATCGCGCTCGCGGGTGAGGAGCGCGGAACGGGCGTGGTGGTGGCGCCGCGATGACGACGACGATCCGGGCATCTCGATGACGGGCTGGCTCGACGATCTGACGATCGCCGTGCCCCGCGGCGCGCTGTTCGAGGGAACCGTCGAGCTGCTCGCCTCGCTCGGGCTGGACACGACCGAGCTGCGCGGCAACGACCGCAAGCTGCTGTTCGAAGACATCGGCGTGATCACGATGCGACCCTCGGACGTGCCGACCTACGTCGAGGACGGCGCGGCGGACCTCGGCATCACTGGCAAGGACGTGCTGCTGGAGCGGGGTGGACGGGCATCCGATCACGACGCGCGCGAGCGCGGGCGCCGGCAGATCTACGAGCTGCTCGACCTCGGCTATGGACGCTGCACGATGGTGTTCGCCACCGCCGACCGCGTCAACGATCGCGGCGAGGATCCGGCCGCGGAGGCGCTGCGCCGGCTGGGCGCGATGAGCGTGGCGACGAAGTACCCGCGAATCGCCGCGCGTCATCTGGAGCAGACCGGACGCCAGGGAGAGATCGTCGAGGTCAAAGGCTCGGTCGAGCTGGCTCCGCTGACGGGCCTGGCGGAGGCGATCGTCGACCTCACGGCGACGGGGACGACGCTGCGCGAGAACGGACTGGTAGTGCGCGAAGAGATCGTGGAGTGCACCGCGCGACTGATCGCCAACCCCGTCGCCTACAAGCTCAAGGCGGCGCAGATCGACCAGCTGCTGGCGCGGCTGCGCGAGCGCATCCCCCCGCGCCGGGCCGCGTGAGCCGATGCGGATCGAGCGGCTGAGCATCGCCCAGGTCGACGGACTCGGCGGCTCGCTGCAAACCGCCGCCCACCTGCGCTCGCTCGTGCCCGCCGGCGAGAGCGTGGAGGCGGCCGTGCGCGAGATCGTCGCGGACGTGCGCGCGCGCGGCGATGCCGCGGTGCGCGCCTATACCTCGCGCTTTGACACCGCCGGCGCGACGCCCCGAGCGCTGCTCGTCTCGCAGGACGAGCTGGACGAGGCGCTCAAGCTGCTGGACCTCGAGCTCGTGGCGGGGCTGCAGATCGCGATCGCCAACGTCGCGGTCGTGGCGCAGGCCGGCGTGAGCGAGGACGTCGCGGTCGAGTTGCCACAGGGACAGCGGGTCGTGCTCCGCGAGGCGCCCGTGCAAGCCGCCGCGGTGTATGTGCCGGGCGGACGCGCCCCGTACCCGAGCACGGTCGTGATGGGAGTCGTCACCGCGCGCGCCGCGGGCGTGATCGACGTCGCCGTGTGCGCTCCCCCCGGACGGGATGGGCAGATCGACCCGGCGATCCTGGGGACATGTCGGTTGTGCGGAGTGGAGCGCGTGTACCGGATGGGAGGAGCCCAGGCCGTCGCCGCGCTCGCCTACGGCACCGAGACGGTGCGGGCGGTCGACGTGATCGTCGGGCCGGGGAACCTGTACGTACAGGAGGCCAAGCGATCGCTGTCGGCAACCGTCGGGATCGACGGGTTCGCCGGTCCGAGCGACCTGCTGGTCGTACTCGGCGAGGACGCGGGGGCGCGCGAGGTGGAGCTGGCGGCACTGGACATGCTCGCGCAGGGCGAGCACGGCGACGGCAGCCTCGTCGTCGCGATCTCACCGTCCGCGCGGGTGCTCGACACGCTCGGCGAGGCGCTGCAGCGACTCGTGGTCGAACATCCGACCGTGGCCGACGCGGCGTGCGCGCTCGTGCACGCCGCCGATGCGCGCGCCGCGATCGAGCTCGCCAACGCGATCGCGCCCGAGCACCTGCAGCTGATCGGCGCAGAGCCCGAGGCGCTCGCGCGAGCGGTGCGCTGCGCCGGCTGCGTGTTCGTCGGCGCGAGCGCGGGCACGGCCTTCGGCGATTACGTCGCCGGCTCCAACCACGTGCTGCCGACGGGCGGCTCGGCCCGCTTCGCCTCGACGCTCTCGCCACGGCAGTTTCGCCGGCGCATGAGCGAGGTGCATCTCGGCCCTTTGGGCGGTGAGACCGTGCGCAAGCTCGCCGCCGCGGGCGCGCCGATCGCCCGCGCCGAGGGGTTTGCAGCGCACGCCGAGTCGATGGAGACCCGAGTGCGCGAGAATCTCGAGCCATGACACGCACAGCAGCCGTCGAGCGCAAGACCGGCGAGACCGACATCCACCTGTCGCTGACGTTGGCAGGCTCCGGCGCGGGCGCCCGTGCGACCGGCGTGGGCTTCCTCGACCACATGCTCGACCTGCTCGCCAGGCACGGACGGTTCGATCTCGAGGTCGCGGTGAGCGGCGATCTGCAGACCGGTTCGCACCACACCGTCGAGGACACCGCGATCGTGTTCGGCCAGGCGCTCGATCGCGCTCTGGGCGACCGCGCGGGAATATTCCGCTATGGGCAGGCGACGATCCCCATGGACGAGGCTCGCGCGAGCTGCTTCCTCGACATCTCCGGACGCCCGCTCGTTGTCTTCGAGGCGCAGCTGCCTCCCGGCGCGACGGGCGGGTTCGAGCACGAGCTGACCGAGGAGTTCTTCCGCGCGCTCGCCAACGCCGCCAAGCTGACGCTGCACCTGCGCATCGAAGCCGGGACGAACGCCCACCACATGATCGAGGCGGCCTTCAAGTCGTTCGCCCGCGCCCTGCGCCAGGCGGTCGCGATCGATCCAACCGAGAGCGGCGTGCCGAGTACGAAGGGCACGCTGACATGACCGGTGGTGGGCGGGGATCTGAGGCGTTAGATCCAAGCTGGCCGATCGGCGATCTCGTCGATCAACGATCGGTAAGGACGCAGGGAGCGTGGCGTACTAAGTACGCGAGCTGGCCGAAACGGGGACGCGAGCCAAAGGCGAGTGTCTCCCGGCTTCGGCAAGGACGTAGCGAGGCGCCGGATATCACGCCTCAGATCGGCCTGGTCGACTACGGCATGGGCAATCGCCGCTCGGCCGAAAAGGCGCTCGAGCACGTCGGCGCGCGCGTGCAGGCGAGCAGCGATCCCGAGCTGCTGCGCGAGATGGACGGCCTGGTGCTGCCCGGCGTCGGCGCCTTTCCCGCCGGCATGAGCGCGATCTGTGCGCGCGGCCTGGACGAGCTGCTGCTCGAGCGAGCCCGAGCGCGCGTGCCGCTGCTCGGGCTGTGCCTGGGTATGCAGCTGCTGTTCGAGCGCTCCGAGGAGCACGGCGGCGCCGAGGGTCTGGGACTGCTGGCGGGCACGGTGCGCAGGCTGAACGCGCCCGGGCTGAAGCTGCCGCACATCGGCTGGAGCGAGGTGCGCTGGCGCCGCGCCACGCCGCTGGCCGACGGCCTGCCCGATCCGAGCTACCTGTATCACGTCCACAGCTTCGCCCCCCATCCCGCCGACGAGGACATGGTGCTGGCGAGCGCCGACTACGGCGAGCCGTTCGCGGCGGTCGTGGGAGAGGGCAACGTGTACGGCACCCAGTCGCACCCGGAGAAGTCCTCCGCGCACGGACTGGCGCTGCTGGCCAACTTCACGCGCCTATGCGGCCGCGCGACGGTGCCGGCGTGAACCTCTATCCGGCGATCGACATCCTCGGCGGCAACGCGGTGCGGCTCGTCCAGGGCGACTTCGACGCGCAGAAGGTTTACGACGAGGATCCGCTGGCGGCCGCGCGCGGCTGGAAGGAGGAAGGCGCTAGGTATCTGCACATGGTCGATCTGGACGGGGCGCGCGCGGGCTTTCCCCAGAATCTCGACCATCTGGGCCGCGTCGTCAAAGAGTTGGATGTCCCTGTTCAGTTCGGCGGAGGATTGCGTGCGCTGACCGCCATCGAGGACGCGATCGGGCAGGGCGCCGAGCGCGTGATCCTCGGCACCGCCGCGTTCACCGACCCCATCCTGCTTGGGGAAGCGCTCGGGAGATGGCCCGGCAGGGTGCTCGTATCGGTGGACGTGCGCGAGGGACGGGTTGTCACCGAGGGTTGGATCGAGACCGTCGACGGTAGTCCGGAGGACGTCATCGCCGGACTCTTGGCCAGAGGAGCGAGCCAGCTCGTCTACACGAACGTCGACCGCGACGGGATGCTGGGGGGGCCTGACCTGCAGGAAGTGCGCCGCGTGGCGCAGGCGGCGCATGGCGGCAGCGTGATCTACTCGGGGGGCATCGGACGGCTGACGGACCTGGAGGGGTTGGCCGGCCTGGGGGAGAGCAGCCTCGAGGGCGTGATCGTCGGCAAGGCGCTGTACGAGCGACGCTTCACAATCGCGCAGGCGCACGCGGCGCTCGCCGGCTGATCGCTACCGTGGGCGGGTGCACCTCAAGCGCGTGATCCCCTGCCTGGACGTCGACGCCGGCCGCGTCGTCAAGGGCGTCGAATTCCTCGACATCCGCGACGCCGGCGACCCCGTCGAGCTGGCCGCCCACTACGACCGCGAAGGCGCGGACGAGCTCGTGTTCCTGGACATAACCGCCACCCACGAGCGGCGCGAGACGATCGCCCAGCTCGCGCGCCGAACCGCGGACGAGGTGTTCGTGCCCTTCACCATCGGCGGCGGCATCCGCTCGGTCGCAGACGCCCAGGCTGTCCTCGACGCCGGCGCGGACAAGGTTTCGGTCAACAGCGCCGCATTGCAGCGGCCGGAGCTGATCGACGAGCTGGCGCGCGTATTCGGCGCGCAGTGCGTCGTGCTCGCCGTCGACGCCAAGTCCGCCACCGAGCGACCTGCGGCCGGTAATGGTCTCCCGCGCTGGGAGGCCTACCTGGCGGGCGGACGCACGCCCACCGGACGCGACGTGGTCGACTGGAGCCGCGAAGCGGTGCAGCGCGGCGCGGGGGAGATCCTGCTGACGAGCATGGACCGCGACGGCACCTCCGACGGCTATGACCTGGAGCTGACCACCGCCGTCAGCGCGGCCGTCGGCGTGCCCGTGATCGCCTCCGGCGGCGCCGGCGAGCTCGAGCACCTCGCCCAAGCCCTGCACGCGGGAGCCGACGCGGCGCTGTGCGCCTCCATCTTTCACTACGGCCGCTTCACGATCTCCGAGGCGAAGGCGCACCTGACTGCTGCGGGCATACCGGTGCGCGAGGTCGGATGAGCAAGGCGACGTCTCTGCGCACCGGCGCCGAAGTGCTCGGAGCGCTCCAGGATCAGCCGGGCGGCCCGCAGTTGCTCGAGCTGGCAGATGGCCGCAGCGATGTGGAGCTGGTCGGCGGCGCCGTGCGCGATCTGCTGCTGGGCGGCACTCCGCGCGAGCTGGACGTGGTGGTGGCCGATGACGCCGCGGCGTTCGCAAACGAGCTGGCACGCCGCCTCAACGCTCTGGCCGGCCGGAGCTCGAGGGAGAATTTCCAGTCGAGCTCCCACGAGCGCTTCAGGACAGCGCTCGTGTGGTGTAAGGGAAGCAGGATCGACGTGGCGACCCGGCGCTCCGAGCGCTATCCAGCGCCCGGAGCGCTCCCCGAGGTGAGCGAGGGCACGCCCGAGCAAGACCTCAAGCGCCGCGACTTCACCGTCAACGCGATCGCGCTATCGCTCGGCGGCGCTCATCGAGGCGAGCTGCGCGCCGTTCCGGGTGCTCTGGAGGATCTGTCGGCCGGCCGGCTGCGGGTGCTGCACGACGGCAGCTTTATCGACGACCCCACACGTCTGCTGCGCCTGGCGCGCTACCGCGCGCGGCTCAGCTTCGCGATCGAGGAGCACACCGCCAGCCTGGCCGCTGCGGCCGTGCGCGTACGGGCACTCGAGACGGTCTCGCGCGCCCGCCTCGGCGCGGAGCTGCGCCTGGCGTTGAGCGAGCCGGACATCGTGGGCGCGATCGCCTCGATAGAGGACCTCGGTCTGCTGCGAGCGCTGGATACACAACTGACATTTGACGAGCCGGTGACTCGCCACGCGCTCACCCTCCTCGCCGAGGCGGACGGTGACACCCACTCGGACCTGCTGCTGCTGACCTCGCTGTTCACCCGCCGTGGCTATCCCATCGCTTACTTTGCCGAGGAGCAGGATCTCGAACAGGCTGTGTGGTTGCTGAACGAGTTGGAGTTCTTGGCAACCGAGCGAGACCTGGTGGTGAAGGCGCTAGTCGATGGACCAGATATCGCCTTTGGACTGGTCCACGCGAAGACCCCCTCGGACATTCACAAAGCCGCCGCGCGCTCATCGTTGGAGGCCGTCGCCCTGATCGGCGCGCTAGGTGCGGTGTTTGCGCAGAGCAAGGACTGCGCCATCACCCAGGGCGCCCGCCGCTGGCTCACCGAGCTGCGGAGCGTACGCCTGCAGATCACAGGTGACGATCTGCTCGCCGCCGGCGTCCCTCAAGGTCCCGAGGTCGGACGCCGCCTGGAGGCGGCTCTGCGCACAAAGCTCGACGGCAAGCTCGACGGGGAGGGGCGCGAGGCGGAGCTGAGGGCGGCTCTGGAAGCGCAGCCGTGAGCGCCCCGCAGGAGGCCATCGCGGCGGGACTGACCGTGCGACTCCCAGGCGGCGGCACGGCGGCGTTCACGACCCGGGGACAGGGCAATATGTCGCTCGTCGCAGGGGATGGTCACGAGCGGGGACGGGAAAATCAGGAGCGCCTGCGCGAGCAATTCGGACTGGGACGGCTGGTGCGGGGCTACCAGGTTCATGGCACGACCGTCCGACGTATCCGCGCCGACGCCGACCTCCCAGCACCGGACGCTCCGCTCGCGCTCCCGCCTGAGGCCGACGGTCATGCCACCTTGCTCGCCGGCGTAGGCGTGGTGGCGCTCGCAGCCGACTGCCTGCCGGTCGCGCTCGGTAGTGAGAGCGCGATCGCGATCGTCCACGCCGGCTGGCGCGGCCTCGCCGCGGGCATCCTCGAGGAGGGAGTGCGCGCGCTGCGTGAGCTCGGTGGCGATGGCGACGTCGCGGCGATCATCGGCCCAGGCGCAGGACCCTGCTGCTATGAGGTCGGCGAGGAGGTGCATGCGGCGTTCGCAGGGGCACATCGCAGCGGCCGGCACATCGATCTGAAGGCGCTCGCTCGCGATCGGCTGCGCGCCGCCGGTGTAGTCGAGGTGCGAGACGTCGAGGTATGCACGATCTGCGACGAGCGCTTCTTCTCACACCGGCGCGAACGCGCGCTCGCCGGGCGCCAGGCGGGAGTCGCATGGCTCAGCTGATTTCCGATCTGCACGTGGAGCGGATCAGGCAGAACCTCGCACATCTGCGCGAGCAGGTTTCCGACGCCGCGCGCCGGGCCGGCAGGGACCCCGGCGAGGTCGAGCTCCTCGCCGCGACCAAGTACGTGCGCAGCGAGGATCTTCCCACACTCGCCGCCGCCGGCATCCGGCTCGTGGGGGAGAACCGCGCGCAGGACCTCGCCGCCCGCGTCGCCGCCCACGGCGAGCTGTTCGCATGGGACTTCATCGGCGCCCTGCAGTCGCGCCGTGTGCGCACCATCCTGCCCCACGTGCGCCTGATCCACTCCGTCGCATCCACCTCGGCCCTGCGCGAGCTCGACCGCCACCGCGCGCTCGCCCGCCCCGAGCTCGCGATCCTGATCGAGGTCAACGTCGCCCGCGAGCCCGGCAAGCCGGGCATCGCCCCCGAGGAGCTCGACTCCTACCTGCAGCAGGCGCCCGTGCCCGTCGTCGGGCTGATGTGCATGCCGCCGCTCGCCTCCCACCCCGAGGACAGCCGCCGCTGGTTCGCCGCGCTGCGCGAGCTGGCCGCCGCGCGCGATCTGCCCCAGCTGTCGATGGGCACCTCGCAGGACTACCTCGTCGCCGTGCAGGAGGGCGCCACAATTGTGCGTATAGGCACGAGCTTGTACTCTTAGCGGCGCCCATCGGGCCCGCCCGATGGTTAGCATTAGCAGGGAAACTCGCTCTCCGGGCGAACTTGCACCTGTACCCATGGCTTTCCGAGACTCCTGGCACCGCGCGCTCGTCTACTTCGGCCTCGCCGAGGAGTATCACGACGACTACGACGACGACCTCGCGGCCGAGCCCGACCTGGAGGACCGCTACCGCGAGCGGCCCAACGTCCGCCGCCTGCGTCGCCGCCGCGACGAGTTCGACGACATCTTCGCCGACGACGAGCCCCGCGCGCGCTCGACCACGGCCCTGCGCTCGGTGCGCACCGGCAACGGCAACGGCGACGTGCGCGTCCACCTGGTCGTGCCCAAGTCGTTCAACGACGCCCAACAGATAGCCGATCGCTTCAAGGACTCCGTCCCCGTGATCCTCAACCTGCAGTCCTCCGACACCGACCTCTCCAAGCGCTTGATCGACTTCGCCTCCGGCCTCACCTACGCGCTCGACGGCGGCATGCAGCGGATCGCCGACAAGGTCTTCATGCTCACCCCCCGCAACGTCGAGATCTCCGCCGAGGAGCGCGCACGCTTGATTGAGAAGGGCTTTTTCAATCAGAGCTGACCTGCGGCGCGATAGCCTTCGCTTGGGCTGCGTCCTCAGTCGCTCGTGTGCTATTTGCACACTTCGCTCCCTGCGTCCTTGCCAGTCTTGACTCTCGCACCGCAGGGGGCGAGTTACCTGAGAGAGCTAATCGATTCAACCAGGGATTCCATGCAGATAGGTCTCATCGGCTCAGGCAACATGGCCCGCGCGCTCGCGCGCGGCTGGGGTCGTCCATTGCTGTGTGCAGATCCGGTTGCCGAGCGCGCGCAGGCACTGGCGGCCGAGATCGGCGGGAAGGCCCTGTCCACCAATGCGGATGTAGCGCGACGCGCGGACCTCGTCGTGCTCTGCCACAAGCCCGCTCAGCTCGACGAGGTAGCGCGCGAAGTCGCTCCTCACGCCAAAGTCATTGCCTCGATCCTGGCGGCAACGCCACTGCAGGCGCTGCGGAATGCATATCCGGAGCAGCCGGTCTACCGTTTCATCCCGTCTCTACCCGTCGAGGTGCGTCAGGGGGCGGTCGTTCAGGGAGTGGACGCGCCTAGCGGCGGCGTGGACGCGGGCATGGCCCTCGACGGGACACTCGACGCGGCCGTAGCCGGCCTGTTCGCCGAGCTCGGCACGCTCGTCGTGCTCCCCGACGCGCTCCTCGACGTCGCCATGGGCCTCATGTCCTGCGGCCCGGCCTACGTCGCGCTCGTCGCCGAGGCCCAGATCGACGCCGGCGTCCGCCACGGCATCCCCGCCGCCCAGGGCGCCGAGCTGGTCGTGCAGACCCTCGCCGGCACCGCCGAACTGCTGCGCCGGCGCGCGAACGACACCCAGGCGATCCGGCGCGAGGTGGCCTCGCCCGGCGGCGTCACCGCGCGCGGGCTCGACGCCCTCGAGCGCGCCGGCCTGCGCGCCGCGTTCAGCGACGCCCTCGACGCGGTCCTCGACGGTGGGCCCAGCGGACGATGACCCTCTTCGCCACCGCCCGCACCCAGATCGCCGACTACCTGTCGACGCTCATCTACGTCTACACCCTTCTGATCATCCTCTACATCGTCGTCCAGCTGCTGTTCGCCGCCGGCCTGCGCCCGCCCTACTCGCGCACGACCGACGCGATCCTCGGCTTCCTGCGCGACATCTGCGAGCCGTTCCTGCGCGTCTTCCGCCGCGTGTTGCCCAGCTTCGGCGGCTGGGACTTCAGCCCGATCCTCGCGATCCTCGCGCTCAGCATCTTCAACTCGATCGTCATCCAGGGCATCGTCCACGGCTGATCTCGCCGTGCGCGCCGGCCTCTCAAGCGCATACGCTCGCGCGGGGCTCGTGCTCGTGGCGGTGCTCATCCTCGACCAGCTCACCAAGCGCCTGGTCGCGCGCTCGATCGCGCCCGGCGAACGCATCGCCGTCATTCCCGGCCTGCACCTCGTGCACACCCGCAACCGCGGCGTCGCCTTCGGTCTGGCCGCCGGCAGCCAGACGCTCCTAGCGCTCCTCGTCGGGCTCGTCCTGCTCGGCCTGCTCGCCTACTTCGCAACCCACACCCAACGCCCCCTGATCTGGCTGGCGACCGGCCTGCTCCTCGGCGGCGCCCTCGGCAACCTCCTCGACCGCATCCGCACGGGCTCGGTCGTCGACTTCGTCCAACTTCCCCTCGGCTGGCCCCCCTTCAACCTGGCTGACGCCTCGATCGTGCTCGGCGTCGCGCTGCTGCTGTTCGCGATCGAGTCACACCGCGCCACCGCGCACGAGCGCGTTCACCCGGGTGGATAATCGGGCCGGTGCGCTCGACCCTCCTGACGCCGGCCACTGCGGTGAGCGGCTTGGACCGCAACGGATGCAACGGCCGGCTCCCGTCTCACCCACCCATCCCATGACCGACGGATTCACGATCGCCTACGAGGACGAGCATCTCCTCGTGATCGACAAGCCGGCGGGCCTCGTCGTGCACCCCGCCCGCGGCCATCGCACCGGCACGCTCGCCCAACTGCTCGGCCCCGCCGCCGCCGGCGGTCCCGATCCGCAGCGCGCCGGCATCGTCCACCGTCTCGACCGCGACACCTCCGGCCTGCTCGTCGTCGCGCGCTCGGACGAGGCGCACCGCCGCCTGCAGCGCGCGCTCGCCGAGCGTCGCATCGTGCGCGAGTACCTCGCGCTCGTCCACGGCCGCCCGCCCGCGCGCACCGGCACGATCGAGGCCCCGATCGGGCGCGATCCACGCGTGCGCACCCGCATGGCCGTCGACGGCGCGCACCCGCGCGAGGCCCGCACCCATTTCGAGATCGAGCGCTCGCTCGGCCCTTACACGCTCCTGCGCCTGCGCCTGGACACCGGCCGCACGCACCAGATTCGCGTCCACCTGCAGGCGATCGGCCACCCCGTCGCGGGCGACCCCGAGTACGGGCGCGCTCCGCGCGGGGGCGGCGGGGTCGGCGCCCCGGAAGCTCCCGGCGCGCTCGGGCTCGCCCGCCAGTTCCTGCACGCCGCGCGCCTGTCCTTCGCGCACCCCCTCACCGGTGCGCCGATCGACGTCGTCTCGCCGCTGCCCACCGACCTCCAGGCCGCACTGGAGCAGGCTGAACAGCTATCCTGACAGACCAATTTCAATCTTCCCCCCGCGCGGACTCTCGATCGCGGCCCTGCCCGGACGGCGACCATGCCTCATCCAGCCATCTCCGGGTCCGCGGCGACCGCGCGGCAACACATCCACAACCACATACAAGGGAGCACCACCCGTGGCTCAGGCTCAGGTAGGCATAGCGGAGCTGTTGGAGGCCGGCGTTCACTTCGGCCACCAGACGCGTCGCTGGAACCCCAAGATGCGCCGCTTCATCCATGGCGAGCGCGGCGGCATCTACATCGTCGATCTGCTCAAGACCTCCGCGCTGCTGAACGCCGCCCAGGAGTTCGCGGGCACGCTCGCCCAGCGCGGCGGCACCGTCCTGTTCGTCGGCACCAAGAAGCAGGCGCGCGACACGATCCGCGACGTCGCCGAGTCCGCCGGCATGCCCTACGTCAACCACCGTTGGCTGGGCGGCCTATTGACCAACTTCCAGACGATCAACCAACGCATCCGTCGGCTGCACGACCTCGAACGCTTCGAGGCCGAGGGCCAGCTCGCGCTGCTGCCCACCCGCGAGCGCATGTCCGCGCAGGCCGACCTCGCGAAGCTGCGCGCGAACCTCGGCGGCGTCAAGAACATGCAGCGCGTGCCCAGCGCGATGTTCGTGATCGATCTCAAAACCGAGGTCATCGCGGTGCGCGAGGCCCAGCGCCTGCGCATCCCCATCATCGGCCTGGTCGACACCAATTGCGACCCCGACGGCATCGACTTCGTGATCCCCGGCAACGACGACGCGATCCGCTCCTGCGCGCTCATCACCCAGGCGATCGGCCAGGTCGTCGCCGAAGGGCACTCCGTCTTCCGCGCCGAGGAGGAACGCGCCCGCCAGGAAGCCGAGGAGCGCGCCCGTCTGGAGGGCGAGGCCCGCGCGCGTCGCGAAGCCGAGGAGCAGGCCGTCGTCGCTCGGGCAGCCGAGGAGCAGGCCAAGCGCGAGGCCGCCGAGCGCGAGGCCGGCGCCGCGGCTGCGGCGCCGGCCGCAGAGACCCCCACGCCTGCGCCCACCGTCGAGGCCGCCGCGACCGAGGAGGCCGGCGCGTCGTGAGCACGATCGAGATCTCAGCGCGCGACGTCAAGGCCCTGCGCGACCGCACCGGCGCGGGGATGATGGACTGCAAGCGCGCCCTCACCGACGCCGGCGGCGACCTCGAGCGGGCGATCGAGCTCCTGCGCCTGAAGCAGGGCAAGAAGATCCAGGACCTCGGCGCGCGCACCGCCACCGAGGGCGCCGTCCAGGCCTACATCCACTCGGGCGCCCGCGTCGGCGTCCTGATCGAGGTCGACTGCAACACCGACTTCGTCGCCACCAACGACGACTTCCTCGCCTTTGCCCGCGACGTCGCCATGCAGATCGCCGCCACCCCCACCGTCCGCTACGTCAGTCGCGAGGACGTCCCCGACGCAGAGCGCGACGCCGAGGCCCGCCTCTACGCGCAGGAGGCGTCCGACAGGCCCGAGGACGTGCGCGAGCGGATCGTCACCGGCAAGCTCGACGCCTGGTATCGGACGATCGTGCTGCTCGAGCAGGAGCTGCACAACCCCAAGTTCGTGGGCAAGACCGTCCAGCAGTTGCGCGACGAGCTCACCGCCACGACCGGCGAGAACGTCGTCATACGGCGCTTCGTGCGCTTCGCCGTCGGCCAGTAGTCGTGAACGCGGCGCCGGGCCGTGGCCGCGGCCACGGTCGCTCGCGTGCTCCGGAAGCCCTAGAGACAATCGCGGCAATCGCTGGGAATTCGAGCCGTCGATCTGTAGCGTGCGCTCCTGACAAGCAACCAGCTCCCGGGAGCCCGACTCAGGAAAGGAACGTCGATGGGACGACTGCTGAAAATAGCCGTGAGCGCTGCGCTGATGCTGATGCTTACGCTCGCCGGGTGCGGCGGCTCGGGCGCGACGTCTAAATCCTCCTCCACGCCCGCGAGCGCAGCCCAGACCACATCCGCCGCCACCAGCACGCAGACGTCCGGCAACGCACAGACCTCCAAGGCCGAACACTACCCGAAAGTCATCCTCCGGGTGTCCAGTCCGGTGTTCAGCGGGGAAAGCGAGATCCCGGTGCGCTACACCTGCGACGGAGCCGACACGTCGCCGCCTCTGAAATGGGGGGTGATCCCTCGTGGCACCGCCGAGCTTGCTCTCTTCGTTCTCGGCAACAACGCCGAATCCGCCAGGAAGCAGCGGATCTACTGGGCGGTGACGGGCCTGCGACCCACCCTCAAAGGCGTCTCCACGGGCAGGCTTCCGCGCGGGGCGATCGTCGGACGCAACAGTCTCGGGCAGAGCCGCTACACGATCTGCCCGGCCAAGAGCGATGGTCTGCGGCATTATGCGGTGGGGCTGCTCGCGCTGCCGCGCGCGGTTTCGGCCACGCCCGGCTTCAACGCAAGCGCTTTCTTCAAAAAAGTGCTGCACACCGCCGAATACTCGGGCTTGGCTGTCTTTACCTACAAACGACGCTGACCCCACCGAGCGCGCCAAGCAGTCCGTGTCGGGCTCGATACGGATACGCTCCTCGCTGTGCCCGACCCCGCGTTCCGACGCATCCTGCTGAAGCTCTCCGGCGAGGCCCTCATGGGCAGCCTGGAGTTCGGCACCGACCCGCGACGGGTCGCCGCCGTCGCCCAGCAGGTCGGAGCCGTGCGCGACCGCGGCGTGGAGGTCGCGATCGTCGTCGGCGCCGGCAACATCTACCGCGGCATGCAGGGCGCCGCCGCCGGCATGGACCGGGCCACCGCCGACTACATGGGCATGCTCGCGACCGTGCTCAACGCGCTGCCGCTGCAGGACGCCTTCGAGAAGATCGGCGCCGACACCCGCGTCGTCTCCGCCCTGGGTGTCGCGGAGGTCGCCGAGCCCTACATCCGCCGCCGCGCCATGCGCCACCTGGAGAAGGGACGCGTCGTGATCTTCGCCGCCGGCACCGGCAACCCGTTCTTCACGACCGACACAGCGGCTGCGCTGCGAGCAGCCGAGATCCACGCCGAGACGATTCTGATGGCCAAGAACGGGGTGGAGGGCGTCTACACTGCCGATCCCGCGACCGACCCGCAGGCGACGTTCATCCCCGAGATCACCCACATGGAGGCGATCGAGCGGCGACTGCGCGTGATGGACTCCACGGCGCTCGCGCTGTGCATGGAGAACGGCATGCCCCTGAACGTCTTCAACATGGACGACGATACGAGCATCGCGCGGATAATCTCCGGCGAGCGCGTGGGCACGCTCGTATCGACACCGACCGCAGAGGAGGGAAACGGCGATGGCGGCTGAGATGATCGACGTGCTGCTCGAAGATGCGCGCGAGCGGATGGCCAAGTCGGTCGAGTCCGCCCAGCACGAGTTCTCGACGGTGCGCACCGGCCGCGCCAGTCCCTCGCTGCTGGATCGCATCGTGGTCGACTACTACGGCGCGATGACCCCGCTGAACCAGCTCGCGACGATCTCCGCCCCCGAAGCGCGTTTGATCACGGTCCAGCCCTACGACAAGTCCTCGATCAAGATGATCGAGAAGGCGATCAACGAGTCCGACGTCGGCCTGAACCCCTCCAACGACGGCAACCTCGTCCGCCTGGCGGTGCCTGAGCTGACCGAGGAGCGCCGGCACGAGCTCGTCCGGGTCGTACGTAACCTCGCCGAGGAGGGGCGCGTGGCGATCCGCAACGTTCGCCGCGACACGATGCAGCACCTGCGCGAGCTGAAGTCCGCCGGCGAAGCCTCATCCGACGACGAGCACCGTGCGGAGGTCGAGTTGCAGAAGCTCACCGACGCGCGCATCGGCGAGCTCGACGGGGTGCTCGGCGGCAAGGAACAGGAGATCCTCGAAGTCTGATGAACGCCCCCCCGGCGACCGCGGGGCCCAGGTACGTCGCGATCATCACCGACGGCAACGGCCGCTGGGCGCGCGCTCGCGGCCTGCCCGTCAACGACGGCCACGACGCCGGCGCGGACACGGTCAAGGCGCGCCTGCGCGACGCCGTGCAGCTCGGCGTGCGCGAGCTGACCGTGTACTCGTTCTCGACCGAGAACTGGTCGCGCCCGGCCGAGGAGGTGGCGGGGCTGATGGAGATGTTCGCCCGGCGCATCGCCTCAGAGACGCCGGAGCTGCACGCAGAGGGCGTGCGCCTGCGCTTCATCGGCCGCCGCGACGGCATCTCCGAGGATCTCGTGCGGCGCATGGCGTGGGCCGAAGCGCTGACCGACGCCAACGAGCGCATCACGCTGTTCGTCGCCTTCAACTACGGCGGGCGCGCGGAGATCCTTGACGCCGCCCGCGCCTTTCAGGGCGGCAGCGAAGACGACTTCCGCGAGCTGCTGTACGCGCCCGAGATGCACGACCCCGACCTGATCATCCGCACCAGCGGCGAGCGGCGACTGTCCAACTACCTGCTGTGGCAGTCCGCCTACTCGGAGCTCATCTTCCGCGACGAGCTGTGGCCGGACTTCACGCGCGCGGCGCTCGAGGAGTCGCTGGCCGAGTTCTCCGCTCGCCGGCGCAGATTCGGTGGGCGGTGACGGCGCGCTCGGATCTGGGCGCCCGCGTGCTGGTCGCGCTGCCCGCGATCGCGCTGGCGCTGTTTCTGGTGATCGAGGGCGGCTCGATCTTCACGCTCGGCCTGCTCGCGCTCGGGTGCCTGTGCATGCACGAGCTCTACGGGATGTACGCGCGCGCGCACCCCGCCCGCCTGGCGGGCTTTCTCGCGCTCGCCGGCCTGCTCGCGGCGGCCCTCTACGGAGGCCAGTTCCAGATTCTGCTGGTCGCCGTCGCGGCGCTGCCCCTGCTGTTCGCGCTGACGCTCCTGCAGCCCAGGCCGAGCGTCGCCGGGCTGGCGGTGACCCTGCTGGGCATCTACTGGATCGGCTTCGCGCTCGCCCACGCGGTGCTGCTGCGAGGACTGCCGCACGGCCAGGGGGTCGTGATCGACATCCTCGTCGGCACCTTCCTGGGCGACACCGGCGCCTACCTGGGGGGTCGCATGTTCGGACGGCGACCGCTCGCGCCGGCCATCTCCCCGAGCAAGACCGTCGAGGGACTGCTCGCCGGCATGGCCTTCGCGATCGCCGGAGTCTGGCTCGCCGGGCGCTACCAGGACTGGCTCCCGAGCTCTCACGCGCTCGTCCTGGGGCTCGGCGTCGCGCTCGTCGCGCCCATCGGCGACCTGTTCGAGTCCTTCCTCAAGCGCGAGGCGGGCGTCAAGGACTCCGGCGGCGTCTTCGGCGCGCACGGCGGCGCCCTGGACCGGCTCGACGCCGTCCTGTTCGCGGCCGTCGTCGGCTATTACATCTGGTACGCCTATGTCCACTGAGCTCGCGTCATCGGCCCTCGGTCTCGACTCCGGCGCCCAGCCCAAGCGCCTGCTCGTGCTCGGCTCGACCGGCTCGATCGGCACGCAGGCGCTCGACGTGTGCGCCCGCGAGCCCGAGCAGTTCGAGCTCGTCGGCCTCTCCGCCGAGCGCTCATGGGAGGCGCTCGTCGAGCAGGCCCGCGCCCACGGCGTGCGGCGGATCGCGCTCGCCGACGAGCACGCCGCGGCGCGCGCATCCGAGGCGTGGGCGGACGGAGAGGCGCTCGGCGGCGCGGAGGGATTGGTCAGGCTGGTGGTCGAGTCCGGCGCAGATCTCGTCCTGAACGCGCTCGTCGGCTCGGCGGGACTCGGGCCGACCGTCGCCACGCTCGGCGAGGGAATCGACCTGGCGCTGGCGAACAAGGAGTCGCTGGTCGTCGGCGGCGAGCTCGTCAGCGCGCTCGCGGAAGCGACCGGCGCGCGGATCGTCCCGGTCGACTCCGAGCACACCGCCCTGCACCAGCTGCTCGCCGGACAGCCCCCCGGCGCGGTCGAGCGCCTGACGATCACCGCCAGCGGCGGACCGTTTCGAGGGCGCACCCGAGCGCAACTGGAGGGAGTGACCGTCGAGCAGGCGCTCGCCCACCCCACCTGGGCGATGGGCGGCAAGATCACGATCGACTCCGCCACGATGATGAACAAGGGCCTCGAGCTGATGGAGGCCCACCACCTGTTCGGCATGCCCTACGACCGCATCGACGTGCTTGTGCATCCCCAGTCGCTCGTGCACGGGCTGATCCAGCTCGCCGACGGAGCGATGCTCGCGCATCTCGGTCCCCCCGACATGCGCGTCGCGATCTCCTACGCGCTGCACTCCGGCGAGAGCGTCGAGTTGCCGGCCGATCGGGGATCGGACAATCCACGATCGATCGCGCCGCTCGACCTGGCGGCGATCGGCTCGCTCACATTCGAGTCGGCCGATCTCGACGCGTTCCCCTGTCTGCGCCTCGCGCGCGAGGCCGCCCTCGCCGGCGGCACCGCCCCCTGTGTGTTGAACGCCGCCAACGAGATCGCCGTCCACGCGTTCCTCGAAGGTCGCCTGTCGTTCACCGCGATCGCCGAGACGATCGAGCGCACTCTCTCCGAGCTGCCCGCCGAGCCGGTCCGCGCTTTCGAGTCGCTGTACGAGGCCGATCGGGCGGCGCGGGCGGTCGCCGGCGAGGCGGTCGGGGCCCTGGGGTAGGCGAACACACCCAACCGGCGGGCAACCGTCGACGCGCCTGCCACACTGAGCGCATGAGCTGGGTTCTGACGATCCTCGGCATCGTGGCGCTGATCGTGCTGCACGAGCTGGGGCACTTTCTCGCCGCCAAGGCCGTAGGGATGCGCGTGGAGCGGTTCTCGCTGTTCTTCCCGCCCAAGCTCGTCGGTGTGCGCAGGGGCGAGACCGAGTACATGATCGGCGCGATCCCCGCGGGGGGGTACGTGAAGATCACGGGCATGAACCCCGAAGAACTCGAGGACATGGCCCCGGAGGTGGCCGCTCGCGCCTACTGCAACCAGCCGCCGTGGAAGCGCATCGTCGTGATCCTCGCCGGCCCCGGCATGAACCTGCTGATCGCGTTCGTCCTGTTCTGGGCGATTCTCGCGAGCTCCAGCTACAACGGCGATCTGACGCTCGGCAACCTCAACCCCTCAATTCAGACGCTCGTCCCGACAACGTCTGTGCAGGCGACTCAGAAAGGCTCGCCTGCTCGCGGTGTGCTCGAGCGCGGCGATCGGATCCTCGCCGTGGACGGACAGCCGGCGACGGTCTCATCCGCCATGCGCGCGATCGCCACCCATCGCTGTCCGGGCGCCCAGACGGCCGGATGCAGGGCCGCCATGCCTGTGCTGCTGACGGTGAGGCGTGCAGGGCGCGAGGTCAGGCTGTCGGTCTATCCCCGCTACAACAGGGAAGCCCGGCGGATGCTCGTCGGCTTCAACTTCGGCGCGGCGCCCAAGCAGTTCGGCACACTCGCCGCCGCCGGCGTCGCGGCGCACGAGCTGTGGAGCGGGACGGGCAACCTGATAACGGGGATCGGGCGCGCGTTCACGAGCTCCAAGGCGCGCCACGAAGTCCATACGATCGTCGGCATCGCCGAAGTCGACCACGAAGCTGTCGCCGCGGGAGCGGGCTTCGGGCTCATCATCCTCGGCCTGATCTCGCTGATCCTGGCGGTCGTCAACCTGTTCCCGTTCCTGCCGCTCGACGGTGGCCATGTCGCGTGGGCGCTGGCCGAAAAGGTGCGCGGGCGGCGGATCTCGGTCGCCGCGATGTGGCGCTACAGCACCGTCGGCATCCTGCTGTTCGCGTTCCTGTTCATCAACGGCCTCAGCAACGACATCACCCGTCTCGGCGGGTAGGCATCCGTCGGCCAGCCCGGACGGCCCTTGCGAGTACCCGTTTGCCGCCAGGCGTCCCGCGCAGCCCATCAGCTCGGCGGGCGCACGCACACCCAGCTCTTGACGAGGCCGCCGGCGCGCTCTCCCAGCGCCGGGCCGAACAGCGCCTCCAGCTGCGCGCGGCGCAGCAGCTCGATCCCCTCCCACTCCCCTGCGGCCCCCAGCCGCCAGTAGGGACGGCGCAGCGCCACCGGCAGCCAGTGCGCGAACGGCAGCAGCGAATGGGGCTCCAGCGGAAACGAGTAGGCGGGCGTCTGCACGAACCAGCCGCGCCCCACCCGCCGGATCTCCGCGGCGAACGCGGCGCGGCGCGTTCGCCGCACGTGCTCGATCACGCTGGAGCAGTACACGAGGTCGAACTCTCCCTCCGCGAACGGCAGGCCGGCGGCGGCGTCCGCGCGCACGAACGGCCCGGGGTAGTCGGGGCGCGCGACCAGGTCGACGCCCGTGATGTCCAACGCGGGCTCCAGCGCGCGCAGGCCAAGGCGTCCGCAGCCGACATCCAGCACGCGAGCGCCCTTGGGCAGCTGCGTCAGCGCGAAGAACCGCTCGTGCCGGCGCATGCGCGCACGGGCGGCGAACGGCGAGGCCAGGCGTGCGAGCGGACCGAGCGCGGTGGCGTAGACGTCTGACATCGTAGAATCAGCCTATGGCCTCCGAACGTCAGATTCAGGTCGGCACGGTCCCGATCGGCGGCGGCGCACCGGTGGCGGTGCAGACGATGACCAAGACCGAGACCGCGAACCTGGCGGCGACGATGGATCAGATCCGCACGGTCGCCGAGGCGGGCGCGGACATCGTGCGCGTGGCGGTCCCGCGCGAGCAGGACGCCGAGGCGCTGAAGACGATCGTGGCGGACTCGCCGATCCCGGTGATCGCCGACATCCACTTCAACCACACGCTCGCGCTGAAGGCGATCGAGGCGGGCGCGCACTGCGTCAGGCTGAACCCGGGCAACATCGGCGGACCGGAGAAGGTCGCCGAGGTGATCGCGCTCGCGCGCGCGCGCGGCACGCCGCTGCGCGTGGGCGTCAACTCGGGCTCGCTGCCCAAGCACCTGCGCCAGCTCGAGTACGACAACCCGGTCGAGGCGCTCGTGACCGCCGCGATCGAGACGGTGCAGCTGATGGAGCGCCTGCAGTTCGAGAACTTCAAGGTCTCGATGAAGTCGACGTCGGTGCCGAACACGATCGCCTCCAACCGGATGCTGTCCGAGCGGATCCCCTACCCGCTGCACCTCGGCGTGACCGAGGCGGGCACGAAGTGGTCGGGCTCGCTGAAGTCGGCGGTCGGCCTGGGCACGCTCTTGGCGGACGGCATCGGCGACACGATCCGCATCTCGCTCTCGACGTTCCACGCCGAGGAGGAGGTGAAGGTCGCCTGGGAGATCCTCAAGGCGCTGAAGCTGCGCGAGCGCGGCCCGGACCTGATCGCGTGCCCGACGTGTGGGCGCCTGCAGTTCGACATGGATCGCGTCGTCGTCGAAGTGGAGCGGCGCCTGGAAGCCTACGAGGACCCGATCGAGGTCTCCGTGCTGGGCTGCGCGGTCAACGGCATCGGCGAGGCGCGCCACGCGGACTTCGGCATCACCGGCGCCAAAGACATGGGCATGATCTACTCCAAGGGCGAGCCGCTGAAGAAGGTGCCGACGGAGCAGCTCGTGGACGAGCTGTTCAAGGAGATCGACCGCTACTACGCGGCAGGCAAGACGGTCCAGCGCGACGAGACGGCGGCCGCGGAGGCGCGCCGCTGGCTGGCGGAGAACGAGGACTCAACGGCGATGACGCCCGAGCGCATCGCCGCGCTGGAAGCGGCGGCGGCGGAGAACGACACGAGCGCCGCGGAGGTGCTCGCGTCGATGCTCGAGCCGGCGACGGAGCTGGACGAGGTCGTCTCTCCGGTCGCCGGCCGTCGCTTTACTCGTACTTAGCCCGCCGCGGCGAAGCGCTCGGCGATCTTCTCCCAGTTGACGACGTTCCACCACGCGTCGATATAGTCGGGGCGTCTGTTCTGATACTTGAGGTAGTAGGCGTGCTCCCACACGTCGACGCCGAGCAACGGAGTCTTGCCGTCGGAGATCGGCGAGTCCTGGTTGGCCGTGCCGACGATCGTCAGGCCAGAGCCGTCGTGCACGAGCCACGACCAGCCCGAGCCGAACTGGTTGACGCCGGTTTCCTTGAGCTTGGCCTGGAAGTCCGAGAACGAGCCGAAGGCCGACGCGATCGCCGCGGCGAGGTCGCCCGAGGGCTCGCCGCCGCCGGCGGGGGACATGCTCTCCCAGAACAGCGAGTGGTTGCAGTGACCGCCGCCGTTGTTTTTGACGGGGCCCTTCTTGTCGCCGAGGCTGTCGAGGTTCTGCAGCACCTCCTCAACGGGCTTGTCGGCCCACTCGGTTCCTGCGAGCGCGGCGTTCGCCTTGTCGACGTAGGCCTGATGGTGCTTGTCGTGATGGAATTCCATCGTCGCCTTGTCGATGTGCGGCTCGAGCGCGTCGTAGGCGTAGGGGAGCGGCGGAACGGTGTAGGCCATGGGGGCTCCTTGGGTCGGGTCTTCGGTCGATGATCGTGGTGCAAGCTGTTCTATCAAAGGAACCCTTAGGCTCTGCGATCCGATGCCCCGCCTGTCCGAGTACATGCTGCCGACTGAGAAGCAGGCGCCCGCCGACGCGGAGGCGATCTCGCACAAGCTGATGGTCAGGGCGGGGTTGATCCGCCAGATGGGAGCGGGCATGTGGACGTGGCTGCCGGCGGGCTGGCGCGTGCACCAGAACGTCGTGGGCATCGTGCGCGAGGAGATGGACGCGATCGGCGGGCAGGAGCTGCTGATGCCGGTGCTGCAGCCGGCCGAGCCCTGGCGCAAGACCGGCCGGCTGGAGATCGACGAGCTGTTCAAGTTGAGCGATCGCAAGGGCTCGGAGCTCGTGCTCGCGATGACCCACGAGGAGGCCGTCACGTTCCATGCCGCGCAGACGATCCGCTCCTACCGCGATCTGCCGCAGATCGTCTACCACTTCCAGGTCAAGGAGCGCGACGAGCCGCGCCCGCGGGCGGGCGTGCTGCGCACGCGCGAGTTCGTGATGAAGGACTCCTACAGCTTCGACCGCGACCAGGCGGGCATGGAGGAACGCTACGCGCTGCACGTCGGCGCATATGACCGCATGATGAAGCGCACGGGGTTGCGCTGGTATCGGGTGGAGGGCGACGTGGGCATGATGGGCGGCCTCGGCGCCCACGAGTACATGGCGCCGTGCCCGGCGGGCGAGGATGAGGTCATGCTCGGCGAGGATGGCTACGCCGCCAACGTGGAGGTCGCGAATGCCAGCCCGGAAGTGGAGAAGATGGGGGAGGACCGCTACATCAGGAACGGCCGGCCGCTGAGGATCGAGCCGGCGATCGAGGTCGGCAACATCTTCAAGCTCGGCACGCGCTACTCGATCCCGCTCGGCGCCTCCTACCTGGACGAGCAGGGGCAGGAGCAGCCGGTGTGGATGGCCTCCTACGGTATCGGCCCGGCGCGGATCGTCGCGGCCGCGGTCGAGCAGTACGCCGACGAGCACGGCATCTCCTGGCCACGCGCGCTCGCGCCATTCGCGGTGCACCTGGTGGGGCTCGGCAGGCCCGGCACACCCGAGCGCGACGCCGCCGAGCAGGTCTATGAGACGCTGAGCGGCGGCGGCATCGACACGCTGTACGACGACCGCGATCTGGGCCCCGGCGAGAAGTTCGCCGAGGCCGAGCTGCTCGGCTGCCCGCTGCGGCTGACGGTCGGACGGCGAACCTTGGAGTCCGGCGAGATCGAGGTCCAGGTCCGCCGTGGCCGCATCGCGGCTGCGGGGATACCGCTGGAGGGCGAGCCGGGGGGTCTGGTGCGGGCGGTGGACGAGCTGTGGCAGGGCCTCCCCTAGAGCGACCACCGGATGGCCGGGCAGGCGCTTCACCGAGCCCCGGTGGCACCCCGTCGGCGCACGAACCTCGGACCGGTCCCGCGCTGACCCTGCGCCGGCTGGTGGGCCTGGACCGCTCCGGTCCCCCGCCACCGCAGACGCTGGCCGGCCAGCCGCTGCGCCCGTGGACGATCCCGAACGCGATCGGCTTCGTCAGGCTCGCGCTGATCCCGGTGTTCCTGATCGTCGCGCTGTCCAGCACAGACGGCACGGGCGCGGCGCCGGCGGCGCTGTTCGCGATCGTTGGCTGGGGCGACTACGCCGACGGCATCGCCGCGCGGCTCACCCGCCAGTACAGCCGGCTGGGCGCGCTGATGGACCCGATCACCGACCGCCTGATGGTGATCTCCGGCGTGGTCGTGTGCTGGCACTTTCAGCTGCTGCCGCGGTGGGCGCTGGCGGTGCTCGTCGCGCGGGAGCTGACGATGCTCGCGCTCGGGCGCTACGGACAGACGCACGGCGTGGAGCTGCGCATCAACTGGCCGGGACGGATCGGTGTGGGTCCGCTGATGGGCTCGTTCTTCTTCGCGATGGCCGGCCTGCAAACGCTCGGCGAGGCGCTGCTGTACATCGGGCTGGCGCTCGCGCTGACCGCGACCGCGCTGTACGCCCGCTCGGGCTTCGTGCAGCTGCGCTCCCAGTCCTAACCTCAAGCTCAGCTTTACGGTACAGTCCGAGGGCAAGCATGGATGTCGCCTGCGCACCGAAGCAGGCCTGACTCGGGAAAGCCGAATAGGAGATCAACGCATGGACACGTTCCCAGACCTCGGCTCGCTGGACGACACCGAGCTGAAGAACCTCATCAAAGAGCTGACCGACGAAGAGACGGAGATCTCCTACAGGCGGCGCCTGCTGCACGGCAAGATCGACATCCTCCGCGCCGAGCTGGTAAACAGGCTGCGCAAAAAGCACGACGGCGGCGCGACGCCCGTCATCACCGGCGATGACGTCCAGCAGCTGACCGACATCCTCGCCGGCCGCCAGGCGACGGTTCCGACCGACGCCGAGTAGAGCGGTCCGGGGTCGGGGAGAAGGGAGCGTCACACACAATGGCTCTGCACTGCACGGAGTGCGGGTTCGTCAACGTCGAGGGCGCCAACTACTGCCAGCGCTGCGGCGCGCTGCTGCCGCGCGCGGAGGGAGCCGGCGAGCCCGTCACCGCCACCTACCGGATCGACGAGACGGGCGAGCTGGTGCCGGTCGAGCTGGTGCAGGGGAGCGCTCACGGTCCGGCGCTCGTGATCCGCACGGGCGGAGGGCGCGTCGGCGAGAGCTTTCTCCTCGCGGGCGAGCGCATGAGCATCGGCCGCCGCCCGGACTCCGACGTGTTCCTCGACGACGTGACCGTCTCGCGCGATCACGCGCTGCTGATCGAGCGCTCCGGTCACTGGCATCTCGACGACTGCGGCTCGTTGAACGGAACCTACGTCAACCGCGAGCGGATCGAGTCCCAGCGCCTGCAGGAGGGCGACGAGGTGCAGATCGGCAAGTACAAGCTCACCTTCCACGCGCGCTGAGGCTTGTGTTCTGATGGCCACCCAGACACAGCCACCCCAGACGGACGTCGAGCGGCTGAACGCCGAGCTGGAGCAGACCGAGGGCGCGCCCGGAACGCCGCGGCAGAAATCGATCACGATCGGCGCCGTGTGCAAGGCGCTGGCGCAGGAGTTCCCGGACATCTCGATCTCCAAGATCCGCTATCTGGAGGATCAGAAGCTGCTCACGCCGCGCCGCACGCCCGGCGGCTACCGGCTGTACACCCAGGGGGACGTCGCGCGCCTGCGCACGATCCTGCGGATGCAGCGCGACGAGTTCCTGCCGCTGCGGGTGATCCGCCAGGAGCTCGCGACCGGGCGCGCGGGGGACGGCGCCGCAACCGCCGCGCCCGCAACGGGCAAGCGCGGCGGGCGGGAGGGCTTCATGCGCCCGTGGCGCACGAGCGTGAGCGTGCGCGAGGCGACCGGGGCGCTGTATACGCTTGAGGACGTGCTGGAGGAGACCAGCGCCGACGGCAAGCTGGTGGGGGAGCTGGAGGAGTACGGCGTCGTCAAAGGCGAGCTGCGCGGGGGCGTGCGCTACTTCGACGAGACCGAGCGCGAGATCATCGGCGCGGTGGCCGAGCTCGCGCGCTACGGCGTGGGGGGGCGCAACCTGCGCGTGTTCCGCTCCTCGGCCGACCGCGAGGCGACGCTGCTGCAGCAGATCCTCGCCCCGGCGCTGCGCTCGCGCAACCCGCAGCGGCGCAAGGAGGCCGTCGAGGCGCTGGAGAACCTGGCGGCCGTCGCCACGCACCTGAAGCACCTCCTACTCGTACGCGACCTGCGCAAGATAGTTCGCTGATGGCCGATCTGCGGGAGTTCGTGCGCGAGATCCCGGACTTCCCAAAGGAGGGGATCGCCTTCAAGGACATCACGCCGCTGCTGGCCGATCCGCGCGCGCTGCAAGCCGCCGTGCGCGGCCTCGCCGAGTATGCGCGGCCGCTGAACGTCGATTGCGTGATCGCCGCGGAGGCGCGCGGCTTTCTGCTCGGGCCGGCGCTCGCGCTGGAGCTCGGAGCCGGGTTCGTGCTCGCGCGCAAGCCGGGCAAGCTGCCGTACGAGACGGTCAGCGCCGAGTACCTGCTCGAGTACGGCTCGGGGGAGCTCGAGCTGCACACCGACGCGCTCGGCGCGGGGCGCAGGGTGCTCGTGCACGACGATCTGCTCGCCACGGGCGGCACCGCGCGGGCGCTGTGCGAGCTTGTGCAGAGCCTCGGCGGCGAGGTCGCCGGCTGCGGCTTCTTGATCGAGCTCGAGTTCCTGCACGGGCGCGCGCGCCTGCAGCCGCACGACGCCCACGCTCTGATCTCCTACGCGTCCTGACGCGGCTGCACGCGGAGCGTCCAGACCATGCCGACCGCTCGTCGCACCCGCACGATCGCCGCTCCGGCGGACGAGCTGTGGGCGACGATCCGCGACCCTCATCACCTGCCGCGGTGGTGGCCGCGGGTGAATCGCGTCGAGGATGTGACCGACACCGAGTTCACCGAGGTGCTGATCACGAGCGCCGGCAAATACGTGCGCGCGGACTTCACGCTGGCGGTGTGCGACGAGCGCGAGCGACGGTTGTGCTGGGAGCAGCGCCTGGAGGGCAGCCCGTTCGCGCGGCTGCTGAGATCAGCCGAGACCGAGGTGCGCCTTACGGACCCAGCCGGCGAGTCCGGCGCGCGGGCGGCGACGGAGGTGACGATCGAGCTGCGTCAGGCGCTGCACGGTTTCTTCGCGCGCTTCGGCGCCTTCATGGTGCGCCGCGCCGCGACCAAGACGATCGACGAGGCGCTCGACGGGCTGGAGCGGATCGGTGGCTCGTGACAGGTGATGGCGCTTACGGAGGATGTCCAATGACCGAGCCCCCGCGGATGCGCTGGTGGGGGTGGGGCGATCCGGGACATGGTCCGGCGCTGAACGCGCACACCCTGGAGCTGCTGCGCGAGAGGGTCGGGGTCCCCGAGACGCTGCGACCACCGGTGGCGCTCGACGCGGTGAGGCTGCCTCAGACGCGCCTTGACGTGGACGCGAGGGCGGCGCTTCAAGCGATCGTGGGCGCCGGCGCGGTCAGGGACGATCATCCCGAACGAGTAGCGCATGCCGCCGGCAAGGGATATGTGGATCTCGTGCGCATGCGCGCGGGAACGCCCGTGGGGGCGCCGGACGCGGTCGTGCTGCCGGACAGCCACGAGCAGCTGCGGGCGGTGCTCGAGCTGTGCGCAAGCCGGGGTCTGGCGGTCGTGCCGTTCGGCGGGGGCACAAGCGTGGTGGGCGGCGTCGAGCCGCTGCGCGGCGAGCACGACGCGGTGATCGCGCTGGACATGCGCCGGATCGCGCAGATCGCGCAGCTGGACCGCGAGTCGCGGATCGTCACGGTCGGCGCCGGCATGCGCGGACCGGCGCTGGAGCGGGCGCTCGCGGCGGAGGGCCTGACGCTGGGGCACTGGCCGCAGTCGTTCGAGTACGTGACGCTCGGCGGATGCGTGGCGACGCGCTCGGCGGGGCAGGCGTCGAGCGGGTACGGGAGCATCGCGAAAATGGCGCTAGGCCTGCGCCTGGCGGCGCCGGCGGGGGACATCGTGTTGGAAGCGATGCCCGCGAGCGCGGCCGGGCCCGGGCTGCGCGAGCTGATCGTCGGCTCGGAGGGGACACTGGGCGTGATCACCACGGTCTCGCTGCGGGTGCGCCGCGCGCCGGCGCGGCGGACATATGAGGGGTTCATGTTCGAGAGCTTCCCCGCGGGCGTGCAGGCGCTGAGGGCGATGGCCCAGGAGCACGCGCTGCCCGAGGTCGCGCGGCTGTCCGATGCGGCGGAGACGCGCATGTCGATGGCGCTCGCCGGCGGCGGCGGTGTGAAGGGACGGGTGGGTCGCGCCTATCTGACCGCGCGCGGACGCGGAGACCGATCGAAGATCGGCCAGCAGACGGGACGGTGCATAGCGATCCTCGGATTCGAGGGCGACGCGGAGGAGGTCAAGACCAGGCGTGGGCGGGCGCTGCGGCTGGCGCGCCGCGACGGCGGCGTGGCGCTCGGGGGCTCGCCCGGGCGGGCGTGGCTGGCGGGCAGGTTCCAGGCGCCGTATCTGCGCGACGAGTTGCTGAATCACGGCGTGATGGTCGAGACGCTCGAGACGGCCACGCGGTGGTCGAACATGGAGCGGCTGCACGATGTGGTGGCGGGCGCGATCGAGCGCGCGCTGGCAGACCAGGGGACGCCCGGCATCGTGATGTGTCACGTCTCGCACCTGTATGAGACGGGCGCGTCGCTGTACTACACGTTCATCGCCCGCCAGCGCGAGGGCGCGGAGATCGAGCAGTGGCGCACGGTCAAGCGCGCGGCGAGCGAGGCGATCGTCTCAGGCGGCGGCACGATCACCCACCATCACGCGGTCGGGCGCGACCACGCGCCGTGGCTCGCCCGCGAGATCGGCGCCGAGGGCGTCGCGGCGATCGGGGCGTTGAAGGCCGAGCTCGACCCGGCCGGGATCATGAATCCCGGCAAGCTGTTGCCGTGAGGCGGTTGAGTTGGGTGGGTAAGCCATGGCCGGGTGCCCCGTCGAGTTGCAGTCGGCGCCGCTTTCCATTGCAGCCGGCGTTGCGGGAGCGCTGAAAACTATTTATGCAGGCTGAACGCCCCCGAGAGGACCGTCGGGCCGGGTTGGGCGGGCCGTTCGGCGGTCTCGCGAGTGAGCAGCAGCTGATGATATTCACCCGCGTTGGCCGGCAGCAGCGCGCCGGCTTGCAGGCGGGCGGTCGAGCTGACCGTCGTCTTGCCGATCGCCTCGGCGCTGGAGGGCGAGTTGTAGAGCCAGAGGACGTAGAAGAACCCGTGTGTCGGGGGGAGGTGTTCGGCGGCCACGTAGATGGCGTGCTGGGATCCTTCGGCGAGGATCTCGGCGATACCGATCGATTTGCTCGAGGATTCGGGCGGGGTGAGCGTCAGCTGGCTGGTGACCCTGGCTTTGGAGCCGGCCGAGGAGCTCGATTTCGTGCCTGATGCGGCGCTCGACGTGGTGTTCCCGGGGGTGCTCGTGGTAGCGGACGCGCTCGTGCCGGTGCTCGTGTGCTGGCCGATCTCCGATCGGTCACCGCCGTTCGTCAGCAGCAGGACGACGACGACCACGACGACGACGATGCCGGCGAGCAGCAGCGCGCCCGCGCGCCTGGACGCCGGCAGGCCCGCGGCGGCGACGGACACGACCGACCCAGCCCTCCGAGCGGTGTTTCCGCCGCCGGGCGCCGAGCCGGGCGGGGGCGAGGCGCCCGGAACGCCACGAGCGGGCGGGGCGGAGGGTTCGCCGGGAACGCCCGCGAGCGCGTCGAGCGCGGCGTGCGCGCGGTCGCGGACGGCGGACTCGGGAATGCCGAGCAGTGTGGCGACCTGGTCATAGGTCTTGCCGCGGTCCACGAGCAGCGACAGCGTCGCGCGCAGGTCCGGGGGCAGATCGTCCAGGCGGGGCATCGGGAGGTAGGCTATCGTGGCGCCGCGATGGCCACGCCAGCCCTGCCCAGCGCCGAGCAGCTGAATGAGATGGTGACCGGGTTCGATCGCCATTATGGCCTGGAGTTCGTGGAGTTCTCGGACACCGACGTGCGTGCGCGGGTCGCGGTACGCGATGAGGTCAAGCAGCCACTGGGGCTGGTGCACGGCGGGCTGTATGCGTCGCTCGCGGAGTCGATGACCTCACTGGCGACCGCGGCGGCGGTGATCGCAGATGGGAACATGTCGACTGGCATGTCCAACAGCACGAGCTTTCTGCGGCCGATCACCTCCGGCACCGTGCACGCGCGCGCGGTGCGGCTGCACCGGGGGCGCACGACGTGGGTGTGGGACGTGACGTTCAGCGACGACGAGGGCCGCACGTGCGCGGTGACCCGCATGACGATCGCCGTGCGTCCGCTGCCCGACGGAGCAATCGCGCCCGCCGGCTTCGCCGGAGCAGCGCGCGAGACGGGACACTAGCGCACCGCGCGCAGCGGGTTCGGCGTCTGGGATGGCAGCGGATGCTCGCCATACCCGGTGTCGGGCAGAGCCCTCGCCAGCGGGCCGCCGGGCGTCCCTGGAGAGTTGATCGGCACGGCCGCCCGCGCGGCGGCGCGGGCGAGCGTCGGGGTGTGGGCGTAGACGTCGAGGATCACCCCGTCCGTGGGGATCGAGATCGCATCGCCCTGCGCGGCGAGATAGCCGCGGACGCCGCGCAGGGAGACCGCCGTGCGCGAGGCGGTGGAGCCTTCGCCGGGAACGAAGCCGTTGTCGGGCGAGGTGATGACCTTCAGCGGCGGCACGCACGTGGACTGACCGCCTTCCAGGCAGTCGCCGTACTGGACCGTGAACGCCCCGCTCGGATCGTGCGAGGCTTCGGTTATCTGCAGGCCGTGGAACCTGGCGCCGAGCCAGTACACCGGGTAGGGCGCGAGCACCAAGCCCTCGAGCTCGTTGTGCGGGATCGGCTGATCCTGGAGCGTGTCCCCGCACGCGTCGAGGCAGAGCACGCAGAGTCCGGCGGCGAGCGCCGTGATGGCTCGGACGCGTGGACGGCGCATGCTCAACCCCTGTATCTATTCGTGATGGGCATGCGCCTGTCCCGGCCGAACGCGCGCGTGGTGACCTTGATCCCGGGCGGCGCCTGACGGCGCTTGTACTCGGCGAGGTCGACGAGGCGGATCGTGCGGTCGACCTCCTCCGCGGGCAGGCCGTCGGCGATCAGCCGCTCGCGGCCGTGGTCGAGCTCGATGTAGCCGTGCAGGATGCGGTCGAGCAGCTCATACGGCGGCAGCGAGTCCTCGTCGCGCTGGTCGTGTCGCAGCTCCGCGGTGGGGGGGCGCGTGAGGACCGAGGCGGGGATCGGCGAGGGCGCGCGCGACGGGGCGCCGTCGCCGGCGGCGGCGCCCGCGGGCGAGTTGCGCCACTCACACAACCGGTAGACGAGCGTCTTGGGGACATCCTTGATGACCGCGAAGCCGCCGGCGAGGTCACCGTAGAGGGTGGTGTAGCCGACGGACATCTCCGACTTGTTGCCGGTCGTCAGCACCAGCCAGCCGAACTTGTTGGAGAGCGCCATCAGCAGGTTGCCGCGGATGCGCGCCTGCAGATTCTCCTCGGTCAGATCCGGGGGCAGCCCGGCGAAGTCGGCGTGCAGGGCGTGGGCGTAGGCGTCCATGACGGCCTCGATCTGAAGCTCGTGCACGCGCGCTCCCAATGCGCCGGCCAGCGCGTGGGCGTCGGACTGGGTGGCGCTGGAGGAGTAGGGGGAGGGCATGATCGCGACGTTCACGCGCTCTGAGCCGAGGGCGTCGGCGGCGAGGCAGGCCACGAGCGCGGAGTCGATGCCGCCCGACAGCCCGAGCACCACGCGGGCGAAGCCGTTCTTCTGCACGTAGTCGCGCAGGCCGAGCTCGAGCGCCGCGTACACCTCGGCCTCGACGGGCGCGAGCGGTGGTCGCGGGGGGCGCCCCGCGCCGGGCGCCGGGCGCCTCGCTGCGAGCGTGATGGGAGCGGGCGACTCCGCCGCGATCTCCGGTTGCTCGGATGGGCTCGACGGCGGATCCTCGACGGGCGGAAGGTCGAGGTCGCAGACGAGCAGCTCCTCGACGAACTGATCGGCGCGGGCGATCGTGGCGCCGGTCGGGTCCAAGACGAAGGAGTGACCGTCGAATACGAGCTCGTCCTGACCGCCGACGAGCGCGCAGAAAGCGATGTGGGCGTTGCACTCGAGTGCACGGGATGCGAATAGGCGCTCCCGTTCGGCGCCCTTGCCGGCGTGATAGGGGGAGGCGGAGATGTTCACGATCAGCTGCGCCCCGGCGCGAGCCTCCTCGGTCGCGGGCGGGCCTGGCTGCCACAGGTCCTCACACACGCTCAGGCCGACGCGATGCTCGCCCATCACGATCGTGACGCCGCCCGCGCCGGGCGTAAAGTAGCGTCGCTCGTCGAAGACGCCGTAGTTGGGGAGGTGAAGCTTGCGATAGACGGACTGGACGTCGCCGTCGGCTAGCACCGCGGCGGCGTTGTAGAGGAGGCCGTCCGCGAGCTCGGGAAAGCCGACGATTGCGGTCGTGCCCGTGACCTCGCGGGCCAGCTCCTCCAGCACGGCGCGGGCGTCGGCGAGGAAGTGCTCGCGCAGGAGCAGGTCCTCGGGCGGGTAGCCGGTGAGGGCGAGCTCGGGGAATAGGACGAGCTCCGCCCCGGCCGCGTGCGCCGCACGCAGGCCGTCGCTGATGCGCTGGGCGTTGCCGGCGATGTCGCCGACCGTGGCGTTGATCTGGCAGAGCGCCAGCCTCATCGTGAACGGCCTGCCGTCAGCTCCGCGAGGCGGCCTTGCGCCTGCCGGCGGTTTTGGCGGCCGAGCGCCTGCCCGGCGCTCGCACGCCGGCGGCGCGCGCCAGCGAGGCGATCGCCCGGTCGAGATCGCGCGCGATCGACTCGAGCTCGGGCACGGCGTCATAGTCGGCGAGCAGCCCGAACCCGAGCCGGCCGTCATAGCTCATGACCGCGATCCCGAGCGCCTGGCGGCGCGCAAGGGGCACGACCGGATACAGCCCGCGCAGGCGCCGGCCGAGCAGATACAGCGGGAACTGCGGGCCGGGGACGTTCGTGACGACGAGGTTGAAGTAGCGCTGGCGCGCCTGCAGGCGCGCCGCCTGGCTGAGAATCGTGGGCGGAGCAAAGCCCGCGAGGCTGGTGAGCACCTGCGCGCCCACGGCCTGGCCGGACTCCTTGAGATGCTCCATCGCCTCGCGGATCTGCGCCAGGCAGTCGGCGGGACTCTCGACGCCGACGGGCAGCGGCGCCCACATCGCGGCGACCTGGTTGCCGAGCGCGCCGCGCTGGGAGTCGACGCGCACCGAGACGGGGACCATCGCCTTCAGCACGAGCCCCTCCGTGTCCAGGCCCTGCCCGCGCAGGTAGCGCCCGAGGGCGAGGCTGACGGAGGCGAGCACGACGTCGTTGAGCGTGCCGCCCAGCGAGTCCTTGATCGCCTTGAACACCGGAAGCTCGGCGTCCACCCAGGTGTAGCGGCGGTGCGGACCGATATCGACGTTGAAGGGGCTCGGCGGCGCCGGCGCGCTGATGCCCGCCAGGGTGGTCGCGCCGACGCCGAGCAGGTTGTCCTTCACCTGCGCGACGGCCCGGCGCGGCGCGCGCAGCAGCGCGCGCGTGCCGCGGCCCATCTCCGCGGGGACCGTCGCGCGCTCGAGCAATGCCTCGCCCAGCAGCTTTGCCGGTCCCGGCAGCGGCTTGGCCGTCCACGGCGCCGGCGGGCGCGAGGTTCCGGTGGGCTCGGGGGAGGTGTCGAACAGGACGGTCGTGATGTCCACGCCCGAGATGCCATCCACGAGCGCATGGTGGGTCTTGGCGATCAACGCGAACCGTTTGCCCGCCATGCGCTGCACGAGCCAGATCTCCCACAGCGGCTTGGAGCGGTCCAGGCGCTGGGAGAACAGCCGACCGGCGAGTCGCTTGAGCGCCGTCTCGTCGGCGGGGCGTGGCAGCGCGGTGTGGCGGATGTGATAGCGCGGGTTGAAATGCGGATCGTCCGTCCACAGCGGCCGCCCCTGGTCAAGCGGCACATACGCCAGCCGCTGGCGATAGCGCGGCACCAGGTGCAGGCGGCTGAGCACGTGATCGATCAGCTCCCGGTGCGTCGGCGCGAGCCCCTCGAACACCATCACCGAGGCGACGTGCATGTGCGCCGTCGAATCGTCCTCCAGGTGCAGGAACGCTGTATCGAGGGCGGACAGGCGGTCGGGGTTGGCCATCGAGGTTGATTGTCGCCGCTCGGAGCGTCCGCGTCAACGCGGGCGATATGCCCGCCACCGAAGAACGCTCCCGCAACGCCAACCGCTGCGGTGAGCGGCGCCGACTGCAGGCCGATGCAAGGACCGGCTCTGGCTCACCCACCCATACCACCACTCGCATGACGACCGAACGGCATGGTCAAATGCACACTCGCCTCGGATCGGGTGTGATGCACCACACATAGAACCGCCCTCACGAGCGGTTAGCCTCAACCACGTTCGACCCTGCCGAGTCGTGTCCGTGGATGGATGCGAGCGGGGGACCCACTGCCGGATCGCCTCGCGGACGAGGCCGGTCTGGATGGGGCGAATCGGCCGCTGCTGCGGCTGTAACGCCCGGCCGACGACCGCTCGTGCGGGCGTCGCCGCGCGTGAGCCCGACAGCTAACCCCGTAGGCGGACACCCAGGAGGTTCCCCCTCGATGTACGTCCCCGCGACGTCAGCGCAGCCCGCTGCGCCCGCAACGCCGATGCCGCTCGCAGCCGCCGTTATCGCAGGCACGACCGGCGGGTCCGCGCCCGGCCTCGTCGGATTCGCCGGGCTGGGCGCCCCGCCGGCTGCGCACGTATCGCTCACCGTGCGCCGCCCCGATCTGAACGTGCTGGCGAACCACACGAGCACGATCGCCGGCGCTCTGCATCCCGGTCTCGCCGGCCGGGTGGTCTCGTTGCAGGCGCTCGGCGCACGCGGCTGGAGCACGCTCGCGAGCACCCGCACGGGACGCGCAGGGCGCTTTCGCGTGCGCTACGCGCCGCATGCCGCCGGCAGCGAGCGGGTGCGGCTGCGGTTTGCCGGAGACGCTACGGACCGCGCCGCGCGTCGTGCGCTCGGGCGCCTGAACGTCTATCGCCTCGCGCAGGCATCCTGGTATGGCGGCGGCGGCGGGCTGGCGTGCGGGGGTCAGCTGACGAGCGCGACGATGGGCGTCGCCAACAAGACGCTTCCGTGCGGCGCTCTCCTCACGCTGCGCTACGGCGAGCGCACGGTGCGCGTGCGCGTGATCGACCGCGGGCCATACGTGGCGGGGCGCGAATTCGACCTCACCGAAGCGACCAAGCGGGCGCTCGGGTTCGGCGACACGGGGCAGGTGTGGAGCACGCGCTGAGCCTGATCGGCGAACGCGCGCAGGCGACTGAGCGCGCCGTCGCGAGGACCCTCGCGACCGCTCCCGCCTGCTGGGAGCGTTCGTGCAGAACTTGGCATCGACGTCCACCGGCCGTTCAATGCACGCAGTGAGACCTGCGCGCGCACACGTATGGCTCGACGGGACCGGCGACTGGGCCTGGCCCGGCAGTCGCGGGAGCGAAGCGGCCGTCGCGGAGCTGCTGCCGCCCGCGTGGGTCCCCGCGTTCCCGCGCCGCACGCAGGCAACGGGCGACGCGAGCGTGGCCGGGGCGCGACGTTCGCAGCGCGCCCTGCAGTGGCGTTATGGCACGAGCCTGCTGCTCGCGGCGCTGGCGGCCGTGTGCGTGGGGCTGGCGCTGGACGGCCGCGCCGACTTCGAACGGCTCATGGGCGTCCGCGTCGCGGCGAGCCGGTCCGCGACGGCGCTCTCGCTCGCGCGCTCGATCGCGGCCTCCCCGCAGCCGCTGCCGACGGTGGCGCTCGTCAGCCGCGACGCGGCCGGCAGCTCGATCGACTCCAGCAGCTACGCCTCCCAGGCGCTGCGCGGCGAAGGCTCCTTCCTCGTCTATCTCCCGCCCGGCTACGCGCGCACGACCACGCGCTACCCGGTCATCTACCTGCTGCACGGCAACGGCGAGTCCGACGGCTCGTTCGTGCAGATCGGCGTCCAGAGCACGCTCGACCGGCTGATCGCCCGGCACGCGATCCCGCCGGCGATCGCGGTCATGATCCAGGGCGGGCCGGGCACGAACAACTGGCGTAACCACGGCGAGCGGAGCTACGAATCCTACGTGCTCGAAGTGCAACGGCTCGTCGACCGCATGCTGCCCACGATCCCAGACCGCGCCGGCCGCGCGATCGCCGGCTACTCGATGGGCGGCTACGGCGCGATGCACCTGGCCCTCACCCACCCGCAGACGTTCGCGACCGTGGAGAGCTGGCTCGGCTTCTTCGACGGCCTCGCCGGTCGGCTGCGCGCCGACCGTCGGACGATCTCGCGCCTGGGCCTGCGCGCGTTCGTGTACGGGGCCGCCTCGGATCACATCGCCGCCTCCGCCGAGAACGCCCCCTTCGCCGCCGCCCTGCGCGCCGCCGGCGCCGACGCCCACAGCGCGATCTATCCGGGCGAACACAGCTTCGAAACGCTCGAAGCGCATCTCGAAAGCATGCTTGCGTTCGCCGGCCGAGACCTTTCGGCGCAATTCTGAGCCGGCGATCGCGACACTGGTGGCGAGCGTGCCAGGACCGGCGCTCGCCGCTGACACATCGCTCCAGCGCCGCTGCGCGTCACTCGCCCTCGGCCACCTGCAGCACGAGCTTGCCGATGTTCGCGCCTTCGTACAGGCGCAGGAGCGTCTCGGGGAAGCGCTCCAGGCCGCCCTGGGCGATGTCCTCGCGGGAGACGAGCTTGCCGGCGGCGAGCCAGCCGGCCATCTCGCGGGCGCCCTCGACGTAGCGCTCGCCATAGTCGGAGACCACGAAGCCGGTCATGCTCGCGTGGTTGACGAGCAGCGACATGTAGTTGGACGGTCCCCGCATCCCCCCGCTGGCGTTGTACTGCGAGATCGCGCCGCAGATGACCACGCGGGCATGGCGCGCCAGCCGCGTGAGCGCGGCGTCGAGGATCTCGCCGCCGACGTTGTCGAAGTACACGTCGATCCCCTTGGGGCAGTGCTCGCGCAGGCCCGCGGCGACATCCTGGGACTTGTAGTCGATCGCGGCGTCAAAGCCGAGTTCCTCGACCACATAGCGGCACTTCTCGACCCCGCCGGCGATCCCGACGGCGCGCGCGCCCTGCAGCTTGGCGATCTGTCCGACGACCCCCCCGACGGCGCCCGCCGCGCCGGAGACCACAACGGTCTCGCCCTCGACGGGACGGCCGATGTCGAGCAGGCCGAAATAGGCGGTCATGCCGGGCATGCCGAGCGTGCCGAGGTATGTCGGCAGCGGAGCGAGCCCCGTGTCGACCTTGCCGACCGCGTCGCCGCTGACCACGGCGTACTCCTGCACGCCGAGCAGGCCCGTGACGTGGTCGCCGACGGCGAGCCCGGGATGGTTGGAGGCGACCACCCGGCCGGCGGTCAGCGAGCGCATCACGTCGCCTATACCCACCGGCGCGATGTAGGACCGGCCCTCATTCATCCAGCCGCGCATCGCCGGATCCAGCGACAGGTACAGGATCTTGACGAGCACCTCGCCCTCGCCCGGCTCGGGGACAGGCTCCTCGGTGTGGGCCCAATCGCTCGGCTTGGGCAGCCCGACGGGGCGGGCGGCGAGTCTGATCTGGTGGTTTACGGCGTCCATGTGGTTTGGGGCCCTTCGTCGGTGGTATGTGCCCGCGAACCATACGCGTCGGGCGCGGGCGACACCGGCGGCGAGGCCCGTAAGCGCGACCTCCCGAGCCCGCCGCGCGCAGCGCTAGATTCGACAGACGGTGCCTGTCGAGCCCAGCGAGTTGAAGGTCGCCCACCTGGACGCCGATGCGTTCTACGTCTCGATCGAGCTCAGACGTCGTCCGGAGCTGCGCGGCATGCCCGTGATCGTGGCGGGGAGCGGGCCGCGCGCGGTCGTGACGACCGCGAGCTACGAGGCGCGCAAGTACGGAGTCGGCTCGGCGATGCCCGCCGCGCGGGCGCGGCGGCTGTGCCCGCAGGCGGTGGTGCTGGCGCCGGACTTCACGACCTACCGCGAGGCCTCGCGCGAGGTGATGGCGATCGTGCGCGCGCACGTCGAGCGCGTGGAGGTCGTCGGTCTCGACGAGGCGTATCTCGACCTGGGCGGGCTGTTCTCGCCGCGCGCGGCGATGCGCCGGCTGGTCGCGGAGATCGGCGCTCGCACGGAGTTGACGTGCTCGGTGGGAATCGGCCCGAACAAGCTCGTCGCGAAGGTCGCCTCCGACGCGGAGAAGCCGGCTGGGTTCGTCGTGCTCACGCGTGCGCAGGCGTGCGCGCGCTTCGCGCAGTCCTCGCCGGGGCTCGTGCCGGGGATCGGGCCGAAGACGACGGCGCGCCTGGCGCAGCTGGGGCTGACGACGCTCGGCGCCGTCGGCGCGGCGCCCGAGCGGATGCTCGTGCAGCGGTTCGGGGCGAATCTGGGTGTCGAGCTGGGCCGCCGCGCGCGGTTCGAACACGACGGCGTCGTCGGCGCCGCGCGCAAGGTCGTCTCGGAGTCGCGCGAGCGGACGTTCGACCACGACGTCTGCGACCCGGTGCAGCTGCGCGAGTGGCTTGCGAAGATGGCCGGGGAGCTGTGCGCGAGCCTCGTCGCGCACGGGCGCAGCGGGCGCACGATCGGGATCAAGATCCGCCTCGACGACTTCAGCACCGCCACCCGCGCGCATACGGTCGAGGCGCCCACCAACGACGTCGAGCGGGTCACGGCGGTCGCGCTGCGCCTGCTCGCCGAGTATGCGCCCGCCCGCCCGGTGCGCCTGCTGGGCGTGCGCGTCGCCGGATTGACCTCCGACGCGCCCGCGACGCCCAGCTCAGACGCCGTCGCAGACTCCGCGGGCGGCGAGGACTCACGCGAAGCGCTGGACCAGCTGTCCCTGCGGGTATAGGATCAATCGATTATGCCGCTCGCGCGCGTGGGGGAGATCCAGTTGAGCTATGAGCGTGCGGGCTCGGGGCCGCCGCTGCTGATGATCATGGGGATGAGCGGCACGTTCGACCACTGGAACGCCGCGTTCCTGGACGATCTGCGCCGGGACTTCGAGACGATCGTCTATGACCATCGCGGTGTTGGCGCCGGCAGCCGCCTGCAGGGGCCGGTCACGATCGCCCAGCTCGCGCAGGACGCCGCCGGACTGCTGGCGGCCCTGGAGGTCGACTCCGCGCACGTGCTGGGCATCTCGATGGGTGGGATGGTCGCGCAGGAGCTCGCGCTGGCCCACCCCGAGCGCATCCGTACGCTCGCGCTCGGCTGCACCTACTGTGGCGGTGAGGGCAGCGCGCTCACATCCGAAGATGTGATGCGCAGGCTCGCGGAAGGCATGATGTCAGGCGACCGTGAACGGGCGATTCGCACCACCTGGGAGGTCAACGTCTCGCCCGAGTTCACCGCGAACGACGACGCGTACGCCCGCTTCCTGGAGATCGGGCGTCGTCGCGCTGTGCCGATCGAGGTGATCATGGAGCAGATGCGGGCGATCACGAGCCACAATACGTCGGCACGACTGCCGGCCGTCGTGATGCCGACGCTCGTCTTGCACGGCACGCTCGATCAGATGCTTCCGGTCCAGAACGGCCGCATGATCGCCGGACTGATACCGAACTCGCGCCTGGAGATCATGGAGGGGATCGGGCACATGTTCTTCTGGGAGCTGCCCGAGCGCTCAGCCGAGCTCGTGCGCGCGCACGCCGCGGTGCATGTCTAGCCGGACGCTCGCCCTGATCGTCGGCGTGGCGCATGGCGTCCAGCACGGAGCGAGGCGCCTGAAGCGGCGACTCGATCTCCCTGATTGGACGGCCGACGAGACCTACGTCACGAAGCTCATGCGGTGGCGTCGGAGCAGCTGAGCGTCCTCACCGACGACGGGGTCGAGCTGTCCGGCGAGCAGGCCGGAGAGGGGTCGCCGATCGTGCTGCTGCACGGATTGACGGCCACACGCAGGTATGTGGTGATGGGCTCGCGCCTGCTGGAGCGCTCGAGCCGTCGTGTCATCGCCTACGACGCACGCGGCCATGGCCGTTCAACGCCGGCCTCCGATGCGGGCGCCTATGAGTACGACCGCCTGGCGGGGGACCTGTTGGCGGTCATGGACTCATTGGCTGTCGAACGGGCGACGCTGGCCGGCGCCTCGATGGGGGCGCAGACGGTCGTGCGCTTCGCGCTCGAGCACCCCGAGCGCGTGGCGGCGCTGGGGCTGATCACGCCCGCGTATGACCCGGACACGCATATGGCCGACCCGGACGAGCTCGCCGCGTGGGATGCGCTCGCGCGGGGGCTGCGCCTGGGTGGGGTCGAGGGATTTCTGGCGGCGTATGACTTCACGCCCGTGCCCGCAGCGTGGCGGGGGACGGTGGAGAAGGTCGTCCGCCAGCGGCTGTCCGCCCATGATCATCCGGAGGCGGTCGCCGACGCGCTGGAGACCGTGCCGCGCTCGCGCCCGTTCGAGCGCATGCAGGAGCTGGCGGCGATCGCTGCGCCCACGGTCGTGATCGCCTCCCGCGACGAGGCCGATCCCGGGCATCCGCTGGCCGTGGGCGAACGGTACGCGGAGGCGATCGCGGGCGCGAAGCTGCTCGTCGAGGAGCCCGGCCAGTCGCCGCTGGCGTGGCAGGGGGGACGGGTCTCGAGAGCGCTGCTGGAGCTCACCGCCGGCGGGTGACGCGCCCGGCCTGCGACGCGCCCTGGGACTGCTCGCTCGCGAGCTGCCCTGCCCTCTGCGTCCGTGATAAACGTACGGACCTATGCCAGAGGTGCGCGAGTGGGACGGCCGGACGTATGACCGTATCTCCGGTCCGATGCAGGCGCTGGGCCAGGCTGTACTCGACCGGCTGCCGCTGACGGGCGATGAGACGGTGCTCGACGCGGGCTGCGGCTCGGGGCGGATCACCGAAGCGCTGGTCGGGCGACTGCCACGCGGGCAGGTCATCGGGGTGGACGCATCGGAGTCGATGGTCGCCGCCGCGCGCGAGCGGCTCGGCCCCGAGGCGGACGTCCGCCGAGTCGATCTGCTGGAGCTGGAGCGCGCGCTGGAGGAGCCCGTCGATGCGATCCTGTCGACCGCCACGTTTCACTGGGTCGCCGATCACGCGGCGCTGTTTCGCTCCCTGCACGGCGTGCTGCGCCCCGGCGGGCGGCTGGTCGCCCAGTGCGGGGGCGAGGGCAACATCACGAGGCTGCGCGCGTGGGCGCGCGCGGTCATGGAGCGCGAGCCCTACGCCGAGCGCTTCCGCGCGTTCGCGCCGCCGTGGAATTACGCGAGCGCCGCCGATACGCGATCGCAACTGCTGGCGGCCGGGTTCGCGAGCGCCGAGTGCTGGCTTGCGCCGGCGCCCACAGAGCCCGAGCACCCGCGCGAGTTCCTGTCCACGATCGTGCTCGGCCCGCACGTGCAACACCTGCCCGAGCCGCTGCGCGAGCCGTTCATGGACGAGGTCATGGCCGAGCTGGGCGAGCCCGTGGTCGTCGACTACGTGCGGCTGAACATCGACGCGATCGCCTGACCGCACGTTCTCACGCGAGCGCCGCGCCCGAGTCAGCGATCCGGCCGTCGCCGACCTCGGCCCCACTCAGCAGCGCCGCATAGCGGCCGTCGCGCTCGAGCAGCTCCTCATGCGTGCCGCGTTCGACGATCCGGCCGGAGTCGAGCACGAGGATCTGGTCGGCGTCGCGGATAGTCGAGAGGCGGTGGGCGATCGCGATCGTCGTGCGCCCGCGCGCGAGCTCGTCGAGCGCCCGCTGGACGGCGCGCTCGGTCTCTGTGTCAAGCGCGGAGGTCGCCTCGTCGAGGATCAGCACGGGCGGGTTGCGCAGCACGGTGCGGGCGATCGCCATGCGCTGCTTCTCGCCGCCGGAGAAGCGGTAGCCGCGCTCGCCCACGGGGGTGTCGTAGCCGTCGGGCAGCGAGGCGATCAGCTCGTGGATCTGCGCCGCGCGCGCGGCGTCCTCGATCTGCTCGTCGCCGGCATCGGGGCAGGCGAAGCGCAGGTTCTCGCGGATGGAGGCGTGGAACAGGTAGGTCTCCTGGGAGACGAGTCCGACCGTGGCCGCCAATGAGGCCAGCGTCATGTCGCGGATGTCGCGCCCGTCGATGGACACGCAGCCGCGCTGGGGCTCGTACAGCCGCGCGACGAGGTAGGCGAGCGTGGTCTTGCCCGAGCCGGTCTCGCCGACGAGCGCGGTGCGGGTGCCGGCCGGGATCTCGGCGCCGATCCGCGCGAGCGTCCAGGGCGCGTCGGGGGCGTAGCGAAACCACACGTCCTGGAGCCGCACGTCGCCGCGCACGCCGCTCAGCGGGCGGGCGTCGGGGCGTTCGACGATGTCGATCGGCAGGTCGAGGTACTCGAAGATGCGGCTGAAGAGGGCGAGCGAGGTCTGCACTTCCAGGCCGACCGAGAGCAGCGACTGGATCGGGAACAGCAGCCGCGTCTGCAATGTCGTGAACGCGACGAGCGTGCCGATCGTGATCGCCTGGCTTCCAGAGGCGATCGACTCGCCCGCGAACCAGTAGACGGCGGCGGGCATGATCGCGAAGCTCATCTGCACCGAGGCCATGCGCCAGCGCCCGGCCATGCGCGCGCGCACCTCGAGGTCGGCGAGCTCGCCGGACTCATCGCCGAAGCGGCGCACGAGCTCGGGCGAGCGGCCCATCGTCTTGCCGAGCAGGATGCCCGACACCGACAGCGACTCCTCCACGAGCGTGGACATGTCCGCCAGGCGCGACTGGCGGACGGACTGGATGCGCCGGCGCTCGTTGCCGACGCGTCGGGTCAGCCACACGAAGAACGGCAGCAGCACGAGCGAGAACGCGGCCAGGCGCCAGTCGAGCAGGACCATCGCCACGACGACGGCGACGACCGTCGTCACGTTCTGCACGATCGAGGTGGCGGTGGAGGTGACGACGCTGTCGATGCCGCCGATGTCGTTGGCGATCCGCGACTGCACCTCGCCCGTGCGGGTGCGCGTGAAGAACGCCAGCGACATGCGCTGCAGGTGCGCATAGACGGCGGCGCGCAGGTCGTGCATGACGCGCTGGCCGACGAGGTTGGAGATCCACGTCTGCGCGACGCCGATCACGCCGCCGAGGATTGACAGCGCGATCATGCCGCCGACGAGCAGGCTCAGCAGCGTCGTGTTGTGCTGAGGGATCGCCGTGTCGAGCACTTCGCGCAGCAGGAACGGGCTGATCACGCCCAGGCCGGCGGACAGGAAGATGAGCGTCAAAAGGCCGCCGAGCCGTGCGCGGTAGGGCCTGAACAGCGCGCCGATCCGCCGTAGCTGGCCGATCTCCGATCGGTCGGGCGTCGCGGGGCTGTCCTCGGGGCGGAGCTCAGGCTGCCGGGAGCGCCGTCCGTCGCCGTCGCCGCCGTGTCCCTGGGCGAACGGCCGGCTGCTCACGCGGGCGACTTTCTCATGGGCTGACTTTAGAACGTGCCTTCAGAACGTGCCGGAACTTGCCGGCCCGATCGGAGATCCCGTCGATCTCCGATCGGTGGCGCGGGATCGCTCTCCCAGCCGACCCGGCGGCGGCCCGCGGCGGCGCGCGGCTTTGAAACACCGGGCTGGGGTCGTAGGGTTAACACACGATGAACCTGTCCGCCTCGGAGACGCGCGTGCTCGGGTGCATGCTGGAAAAGCAGCTGACGACGCCCGACATCTATCCGCTCACGCTCAACGGCCTGCGGCTGGCGTGCAACCAGTCGAGCAACCGCGATCCGGTCGTCGACTACGACGAGACGACCCTGCGCGACGCGCTGCACCGGTTGGAGCGCCGCGGGTTCGCGCGCCTCGCCAGCGGGCGGGGCAGTCGCGCGCCGAAGTACCGCCATCTGCTGGCCGAGGCGCTGCCGCTATCGAGCGATGAGCACGCGGCGCTGTGCGTGCTGCTGCTGCGCGGGCCGCAGACGCCGGGCGAGCTCAAGCAGCGCGCCGAGCGCATGCACGCGTTCGCCGACCTCGACGCCGTGCACGAGACGCTCGAGCGGCTGATCGCGCGGGGACTGGCGATACGGCTGCAGCGCCGGCCGGGGCAGAAGGAGGAGCGCTACGAGCACCTGCTCAGCGCCGATTTCGCCGAGCCCTCGACGGCGGAGGCGGTCACGATGATGTCCGCCTCCTCGCCAGCGTCGCCGAGTACGTCCGCGCGCGAGCCCAACGGTGGACCCGCGGTCGCGTGGGCGCCGAGCGCGCCGCAGAGCGACTTGGAGGAGCGGGTGGCGAGGCTGGAGCGCGCGGTGGAGGAGCTGCGCGCGACGGTGCGGACATGATCGCCATCGCGACCGACGCAGCCGGTGGGGTTGGCATCCCGATCGCGCTGGCGGCGGGGCTCGTGTCGTTCCTGTCCCCGTGCGTGCTGCCGCTCGTGCCGGGGTATCTGTCGACGGTCGTGGGGGTGGCGCCCGCGGACATGCAGCACGCGGGGGCGCGGCGGGTGCTCGTGCCGAGCCTGCTGTTCATCGCGAGCTTCTCCTCGATATTCATCCTGCTGGGCCTCGGCGCGACGGCGATCGGCTCGACGCTGAACGACCACAAACAGACGCTCGAACTCCTCGGCGGCGCGGTGATCGTGGCGATGGGGGTCGTGTTCCTCATGACGCCGTTCGTCGATCGGCTCAACTTCGAGTGGCACTCCGAGTCGCTGCAGCGGCTTGCCGGCCGGGGCGGTCCGCTGATCGCCGGGGCGGCGTTCGCGATCGCGTGGACGCCGTGCACGAGCATCACGCTCGGCGCGATCCTCACGCAGGCGGCGGTCTCCGGCTCGGCCGCACATGCGGCGCTGCTGCTCGCGTTCTACTCGGCGGGCCTGGCGATCCCGTTCCTGCTGATAGCGCTCGCGTTCGAGCGCGCGACGAATGCGCTGACGGTGGTCAAGCGCCACTTCCCGATCGTGATCGGCGTGGGCGGAGCGATCATGATCGCGCTCGGGCTGCTGATCCTGACGGGCGAGTTCACGACGCTGAACTCCCAGGCCAACACCCTGCTGCAGGGGACGGGGCTGGACGTGTCCGGCATCTGAGCTCATTTGGAGCGAGCCCGCGCAACCGATCGGAGATCGACGGGATCTCCGATCGGCCGGCGAGTCCACCGGCCGGGTCCGTCGCCGATCGCGTGCGCTGATGTGAGCGCTTTCAACACGGGTCCTGCTGAGCGGAGCGGGCGGGCGGCGTCACACGGTCGTCACTAATCTCGCACGATGACTCGACGCCCGTTGCCGGCCCAGCAGCGCACCGCGCTGATGTCGGTCGCCGCCGCCGCGGCGCTGGTGGCGATCAAGCTCGTCGTGGGCTTGCTCGCGCACAGCTTGGGATTGATCGCCGAGGCGATTCACTCGGCGACGGACCTGGTGGCGGCGCTGCTGACGTTCTTCGCCGTGCGCGTGGCGGGACGGCCGGCCGATCGCGAGCATCCCTACGGCCACGGCAAGGCCGAGCACCTGTCGGCGCTGGGGGAGTCGGCGATCCTGATCGCCGCGAGCGCGGCGATCGCGTACGAGGCGATCCGCCGCCTCGCGGGGCACGGCCCGACGGCGGACGCGCGCTGGTACGTGCTGGCGGTCGTGGGCGCCGTGATTCTGATCGACGCGGGCCGCTCGCGCACGCTGCACCGCGCTGCACACGAGCACGCAAGCGCGGCGCTGGGCGCGAATGCGCTGCACTTCACGCTCGACCTCGTCGGCTCGGTCGCGGTGCTGATCGGGCTCGTGCTCGTACGCGCGGGTCATCCCCAGGCCGATTCGATCGCGGCGCTGCTCGTCGCGGGGCTCGTGCTCTACTCGGCGGGGAGGCTGATGCGGGGCAACATCCGCGTGCTGATGGACACCGCCTCGGGCCCGGCCGAGCGGACCGCGCGCGCGGCGATCGCCGGCATCGAGGAGTCGGTTACGCTGAGCCGTCTGCGCATGCGCGAGTCCGGCGGGCGCCACTTCGTGGACGTGGTCGTCGGGGTGGAGCCCGACGCGGATCTCGCTCATGGCCACGCCGTGGCCAGCGCGATCGAGGAGGCGATCGCGCGCGATCTGCCCGGCAGCGACGTGATCGTCCACGTCGAGCCCGACGTCGCGCTCGGCTCGCGTCACCTGAGCCACGGTCCGCGCGCGGTGCTGACGGTGTGCCTGGGACCCGAGCGCACGCTCGCCGATGCGCGCGCATTGGCGGATCGGCTGGGGCGCGAGATCAGGGACGCCCACCCGGACGTGATCGAGGTGTCCGTGCACACCGACCATGACTAGCGGCCCCTTCGACGCCGGCACCCGGGCTTTCGACGCGCTTAAGGACCGCAGACTAAGCTCACGTCCTGATGCATGGAGGGGTTCTGAAGGAAAGGGTTTCGCAGAGAGGCGCGCTCGTGGCCATCCTGGCCGCGCTGGCCGGCGTGCTGGTTACGGGCTGTGGCGGCGGCTCGTCGACCGCCACCACCTCGACGGTGCCCAGCTCCCCCGCGGCCTCCACCCAGGGCTCCGCCTCGAGCGTCGATGCCGTCGCGCTCGTATCGACCACGCCGATCCCCAGGGCGAGCTACGAGCACTGGCTCGCGGTCGAGAAGGCGCTCGGCTCAGGCGCCAATCCGAGCCATGAGGCGCTCGCGTTTCTGATCACCTCCGAGTGGGTGCTCGGCGAGGCGGCAGCGCGGAAGGTCGCGGTGTCCGAAGCCGAAGTCAAGCAGCGGTTCGGGCGGATCAAGCAGCAGAGTTTCGCCAAGGCGGGCGCGTTCGCGAAGTTCCTCGCGAAGTCGGGTGAGACCGAAGGCGATCTGCTCGCGCGCGTGCGCCTCGAACTGCTGCAGGCACGCATCGTGGCGCAGGTCAGCGCCGGCAAGAGCGGCTCGCAGGGCAAGGCTGCGCTCGCGGGCTTCGAGCGGGCGTTTCAGCGGCATTGGCGGGGCTATACGACCTGCAAGCCGGGCTACGTGATGGAAGACTGCTCAGAGTACAAGGGCGCGCCTGAAAAGCTGACCGCCGCCGGCTCCTCCTCCAGCGGCTCGGGCTCCGCGTCGAGCTCCGGCACGGACTCCTCCGCCGCGGGCGCCTCCAGCTCCCGCGGCGAGCTTCCCGCCCCTGCCCCCGGCAAGATGGCGATCTCCAGCCCGGCGTTCGCACGCAATGGGGCAATTCCAAAGCAGTACACGTGCGACGGCGCCGGCGTCAGCCCGGCGCTGGAATGGCGCAACGTCCCCGCCAAGGCCGCCGCGCTGGTGCTGTTCGTAATCGATACCAGCTCCACCGGCTCCGCCGGCGGCATCCGCTGGATCGTCGGCGACATCAGCCCCACCAGCAGGGGCGTGGCTGCCGGGAAGACGCCCGCGGGCGGGATCGTCGGCTCGGACACCCAGGGCAAGAGCGGCTACGGCGGCATCTGCCCGCCGCACGGCAGGACCGGCACGATCGAGCTCGTGCTGTATGCGCTGCGCAAGCAGATCCCGCTCTCGCCCGGTTTCCAGCCGGCCGTCGCCGAGCGCGAGTACGGCGCCGGCAAGCTGCTGATGGGCGAAGCCGCGGTCACCTACGCGGTCTACCACCGGCCGTAGGCCGCCCGGCGCCGCTGGTTAGGTCAGGCGTCAGTCGTGCGATATGGAACGGGAGCGTAGCGACGACTCCCGTGTGCGACTCGAGCCCGGTCTCCGGCAGTCACCGCGTCGTGTGATCGAGGGAACTCCCTCAGCCGTCAAGCGGGAGACGCGCCGCGCTTGCACGTAGCCTCGTGGACCTCCTGGGTGAGGGTGCTCATCCGCTCGCTCAGCGTGTGGATCTGCTCGGTGAGGTCGGTGTTCTTCTTGAGCAAATCGGTCTGCAGCTGTGCGAGCTCGTCTCTGTGCTTCGCCGCGGCTTCCTCGTTGGCCTTGTCGGTCCTCGTCTGTGCCTTCTGGGCGATGATGACGAGCGCGCCCGTATAGAACGCCACCGCCGAGAAGACGAGGTTGAGCAGGATGAAGGGAGCCGGATCGAAGCCCGTTCCGTTGAGCAGACCTGTCCACGAGTTGCTCAGAAAGTGCACGACGTGGTTGGCCAGCACCCATGCGACGATGATCCCGGAGCTGATGAGCAGGAAGCCGACGGTGCCCATGCCGCTCGCGACGGCCTCTGACACGCGCTCCATGAAGCTGCTCCCCCCGGCGTAGGGAGACGTCCCATCCGTGCTGTCCTGGTAGTGCTCATAGTGGCGCAGGGGATCCCTGCTCGCCTGCATCGATTGCTGGGTGCTGGCCATGGTGACTTCGTCTCCCTCTCGAGGATCTGATCTGTGGGGGGAACCATTCTGTCGTCGCGATCGGCGGGATCGCCGACGCCGTGCGGAGCACGCGATCGCTCGATGGCGGTTTCCGGGCGAAAGCCACACGCGACGTTCGCGCGGCGAGGCATCCCTCGACGTACCCTGCCCGGTAGGGCAATCGCTGCATTTCGCTGACGCGATCCGCGACGGACACGCCTCGCCGGCTCGCTGGCCGATCGGAGATCCCGTCGATCTCCAATCGGTAAGCCCGGTCTCGCCCCAGACAGCCCGCGTCAGGTCGTCGTCGTCGCGGCCTGCTGCTCGCGCTTGCGCTCCCGGTAGCGCCGTTCCCACGCCTCCTGGTTGCGCCTGGCGTCGAGCACGAACGGCGAGTAGCCGATCGCCTTGACGATCGCGCGGTTGACCTGCGCCCAGGGGGAGGGGAGGGGGCGCAGCACGTCCACGAACAGCACCACGCGCGTCTCGTCGGTGTCGTTCCAGACCTCGTGGTTGAACGTGTCGTCGAAGATCATGCTCTGGCCCTCCTCCCAGTGGCGGAAGTCCTCGCCGACTCTGATCCGGCAGGACTCGGCGTCTTTGGGCACGATCAGGCCGAGGTGGTAGCGCAGCACGCCCTTGTAGGGGCCGCGGTGGTCGAGGATGTGCTTGCGCGGCGAGAGGATCGAGAACATCGCGGTCGTCATCCCCGGGATTTCGCGCATCAGCGCCGCCGTGCGCGGGCACGTCTCGGTCCCGAGCTTTGCCTCGAAGCCGAAGCCGTACAGGAAGTACGTCTTCCAGCGATCGTCGTCGGTGATCTCGATCTGGTCCTTGGAGATGTCCTGGAAGTTGGGCAGCGCCTCGCGGTCCTCGAGCACGCGCAGCAGCTCATCGCGGATCACGGTCCAGTTGCGCTCGGTGTGCTCCACCCAGGCGAAGCGCTCGAGCGCGAAGAACGTCGCGTCGCCCACCAGCGAGCGCCGGCCGATGAACCGCTCGATCGGCGCCAGAATGCGTTCGCCGACGGAGATCGTAAGCTCGACCGTGCGCTCCCACATGGACTTCGACTCGTCTGCCATCGCGCCTGCTCCCATCCGTCCAGTCGGAACTTCAGCCAGCAGTCTAGGGCCCCCGCCAGACGCACGCTGCCCGGCGAGGGCCCTTACTGCAAACCTTCCTGACGTTCGAGGGTCGAGCGGATCCGAAGGACGCGGAGAGCGCTTGTGGCGTACTACGTACGCGTGACCCAGCCCTTCGGGCTGTGTGCCCCCGATCGGAGATCCCGTCGATCTCCGATCGGTGAGGACGCAGAGAGTCCGCGTAGGCCGTAAGCGGACGTCAGGCGGCCTCGCGCAGCGCGACCATCTCCGGCGACTCCGCGAGCTTCTTGAGCGCACGCTGCTCCAACTGGGAGGCCCGCTCGGCGGAGAACCCGAGCCGCTTGCCGATCGCGGTCAGCGTCTGGGGCTCCTCGCGCCCGGTGCCGAAGCGCAGCGTCAGCACGGTGCGCTCGGTGTCGGGCAGCTGGGCGATCGCCTCGTGCACGATCCGCTCGCGCTCGTTGTCCCAGGCGGTTTCCTCGGGCGCCTCCTGTTCGGCGGGCAGCAGATCTCCGAGGGCGGTGTCGCCGTCCTCGCCGACCTGCTGGTCGAGGCTCACGAGCGCGGCGCGCTGGTGGCGCACCTCCTCGACCTGCTCGATCTCCAGGCCCGTCTCCGCGGCCAGCTCCTCGATCGTGGGCTCGCGCCCGAGCCTGACCGACAGCTCGCGCTCGACCCGCCCGACCTTGCGCGAGCGCTGGGCGACGTGCACGGGCAGCCTGATCGTGCGACCGGAGTTCTCCAAGCCGCGCTGGATCGCCTGCCTGATCCACAGCGTCGCGTAGGTCGAGAAGCGGAAGCCCTTGCGCCAGTCGAACTTCTCGCTGGCCCTGATCAGCCCGAGCATCCCCTCCTGCACGAGGTCGGCGAGGGGCAGTCCCTGGTTCTGGTAGCGCCGCGCATTGGACGCGACCAGGCGCAGGTTCGAGTTGACCAGCAGTTCCTTGGCCTGCAGGTCGCCGCGCTCGATCTTCTGCGCCAGTTCGATCTCCTGAGCCGGCGTGAGCAGGGGGTAGCGCCGCGAGTGCGCCAGCAGCTGGTCGACGGACTCGGGGATGAAGCTGTCCAGCGCAGCGCTGTCAGCCGGTTTTGCTGGAGTTTTGGGGGTTTTGCGAATGATGTTTGCCATGTGAGGCCTTCTAATCCGATGCTTGCAGTCGGAATTATACGCCGCGATAGTTGCGTTGTCAATTATTCTTTCCGGACTGCCGCTCGGGGTGTCGTTCGACGCGATGTACGCCACTCCCTGCCGTCGGTTTTGCCTACCACACTCTTTTCTGTCGGCTTTTCTTCCCTCAGGGCCCATCTTTCGGGCCATGTTTTGGACGTCCGTGCCCGTCCCGCTCGCGCGCGTGCACGTCGCGGGAGCACCTAAAACCCGTCAGACCGGCCCAAGTCTCGTCCTGTCTACCCGGATTCGCCCTGTTCTATCGTCCCTCTGGTCTGAGGCCGGGCCGGCGAGGCCGACCCTCGCGCGGGCGCAGCCCGTCGGGGCGGGCGGGCGGACAATCGACGCCCACCCCGATCGTGCCCGTCGTGTACGGGACGGGCGGCGAGTGGAGGTCCTACACTCTCGACCGATGAGCTCCGCCGACCTCTCTGGCCAGGTCGTCGCCGTCACCGGCGCCTCGTCGGGCATCGGCGAGGCGACCGCCCTGGCCTGCGCTCGGGCGGGTGCGGCCGTGGCGCTCGCCGCCCGCCGTGTCGATCGCATCCAGGAGCTGGCCGAACGGATCGTCGCCGGCGGCGGCCGCGCCGTGGCGATCGCCACCGACGTGGGGGAGGAGGAGCAGGCCGGCGAGTTCGTACGCCACGCCCACACAGAGCTCGGCCGCCTGGATGTGCTCGTCAACAACGCCGGCGTGATGCTGCTCGGCCCGATCGCCGACGCCCCCACCGAGGAGTGGCGCCGGATGATCCACGCCAACGTGTTCGGCGTGCTGTACTGCACCCACGCCGCCCTGCCGCTGATGCGCGAGCAGGGCTCGGGACACATCGTCAACGTCAGCTCGGTCGCCGGCCGTGTCGCGCGGCTGGGGTCGGGCGTCTACAACCTCACGAAGTTCGGCGTCGGCGCCTTCTCGGAGTCGTTGCGCCAGGAGGCCGTGCCGCTCGGCGTGCGCGTGACCCTGATCGAGCCCGGAGCCGTCGCCACCGAGCTGGCCGGTCACAACCGCCCCGAGGTGCTCGGGCAGATGGCCAAGCGCTTCGAGGGCGTCACGCCGCTGACCTCACAGGACATCGCCACCGCGATCCTCTATGCGATCGGCCAACCGCCGAACGTGAGCGTCAACGAGCTGCTGATCCGTCCGTCCGGGCAGGCGGGGTAGCGGCTTCACGCCGCGTCGTCGCCCGCCGACTCAACTCCCGCAGTCGACTTCGACGCCCTCGACCGGGGCGGGCCGACCGGGCGAACAACGCGCAGCCGAGCTCGACTGACCGGTGTGCGAACATATGTTCGTGCGCTGGTCGAACCTAACGTTGAACGAGGACGAGCAGCGACGGCTCCCGGGCTACCGCGACGAGGCGGTCGTGCGTCGCTTCGACGCACCCGAGGCGCTGGAGACGCGCTTTTACGAGGTGCGCGCCCGCTCGGTGCTCAACCGCGTGCCGGGCAGGTCGCGGATGCCGTTCCGCTGGACGATCAACCCGTACAGGGGATGCGCTCACGCGTGCGCGTACTGCTTCGCCCGCCCCACGCACCGCTACCTCGACTTCGACGCAGGCCGGGACTTCGAGCGCGAGATCGTCGTCAAGGTCAACGCGCCGGAGGTGCTACGCGCCGAACTGGCGCGGCCGTCGTGGCGAGGCGAGCACGTCGCGCTGGGCACGAACACCGATCCGTATCAATGGGTCGAGGGGCGCTACCGGCTGATGGAGGGGATCTGGGAGGCGCTGCGCGACGCTTCGAACCCGTGCTCGGTATTGACGAAGTCGCCGCTGCTCCTGCGAGACCTGCCGCTGATGCTGGAAATAGCGCAGCGCGCGCAGATCAGCGCGAGTCTGTCGATTCCGACGCTGGACGAGCGCGCCTGGCGCGCCACCGAGCCGCATACCCCGAATCCTCGCGCGCGCCTGGAGGCGGTCGCCGAGCTCAACCGCGCGGGCATTCCCACGGGCGTGCTGATCGCGCCGCTGATGCCGGGGATCAACGACGCGCCCCACCAGGTAGAGCCGCTGCTGGCGCGGGCCGCGGAGGCCGGCGCCACGAGCGTCGGCGGCGTCGCGCTGCACTTGCGCGGGGAGGTGCGCGACGTGTTCATGGGCTGGCTGCGGGCTCAGCGTCCCGACCTGGTCGAGCGCTACGAGCAGCTCTACAGGCGCGGCGCCTATGCGCCGCGCGAGGAACGCGAGCGCCTGGCGGGGCTCGTGCGTCGCGGACGTAATCCCCTCGGCGGCTCCAGGCGCGTGCGCCAACAGACCCCGCGGGTGGCGATCGAGCCGGACGCGCCGCACCCACCAGCGCAGGAAGCTCTGTTCTGAGATCGCGATCAGGCGCAACGTCTCGACCGCGGGAAGATTCTCCGACGCGCGGCGTCTGAGGGCTTGGACGCGCTCGCGTCGATACCCCGAGGATCAGGAGACCACCGTGAGAAGTCCATTTGCGCCTGCCGCCGTCGCCTCGACGATCGCCCTGCTGGCCGCCGGCTGTGGCAGCAGCGGCACGAGCACCGGCAGCGGCGCGAAAAGCACGAGCGCTGCGAGCAACTCGTCCTACGGCGAAACGCAGAGCACCACGGCGCCCGCCGGCACGACCGGGTCCAGCTCGACCCCCGCTGGCCGATCGGTGGGAATGCTCGTCATCAGCAAGCACAGCCACGACGGCACGATCCTCGCGGCCGGAGCCAAGCGGCTCACCGTCTACCTGTTCGAAGGCGATCACGGCTCGACATCCGCCTGCACGGGGACCTGCGCGCAGGTGTGGCCGCCCGTCACGACCACGGGCGCCCCCACCGCGAGCGGCGCCGCGGTCACCGCCGACCTGGGCACGATCACGCGCTCGGACGGGACCAAGCAGGTCACCTACAGGGGTCACCCGCTCTACTACTACGCCAAGGACAAAGACAACGGTGACGCCTACGGTCAGGGCGTCCACGGCTTTGGCGCGGACTGGTACGTGCTGAAGCCGAGCGGCGTCAAGGTCGACAAATCCTGAGCGCGAGCGAGCCGGCGGGGCGTCAGGAGGCCCGATTCACATGTATGAAATGATGGCGGAATCCCGCCGGACAGCGACGATAAGGAGCAGACACGATGACGAGCGCAACATCAACTGACAGGCCGGTCGCACGGACGCTCCGAGGCCGCTCGCTTGTGGTGAGCGCCGCGCTTCTCGCACTGCTCGCCGCGGGCTGTGGCTCCTCCAGCAGCAGTTCGACCTCGAGCTCATCCTCCACGCCTGCCGCCCCGGCCACGCCCACCACGTCATCGTCGTCGAGTTCCTCCTCGACCGGCGGCGCCACGTCCAAAGGGGCGGCGCTGAGCCTGGAAGCTAGTCCCGCAGGCGAACTGAAATACAATACGACCTCACTCACGGCCAAAGCTGGGAACGTGTCGATCGACTTCACGAACACGTCCTCGCTGCCGCACAACGTCACGATCGAATCGTCCTCCGCTACGCAGGTCGGCGCCACACCGACGTTCCAGGGGGGCTCCAAGACGCTTTCGCTGAACCTCAAACCCGGCACCTACAAGTTCTTCTGCTCCGTCCCCGGTCACCGCCAGGCCGGCATGGAAGGAACGCTGACAGTGCAGTAGCGGTTAGCGCTACGGTGAGGACCGTATGCGCATACAGTGGTATGGCCAGTCCGCGTTTCACCTGAGCGCCGCCGAGGCGTCCGTGGCGATCGACCCGTTCAGGGACCTGTCGAGGCTCACGAGCCGCGGCATGCACTTCGACTATCCAGCGATCGTCGGCGTCGAGGCTCAGCTCGTGCTCGTGACTCACGAGCACGCCGACCACAACGGGGTGGAGGCGATCGGCGGCGATCCCGCGATCCTCCGTTCGACCGCGGGGCAGCTGCGGTCCCCGATCGGCGAGGTCACGGCGATCGCCTCCGAGCACGACGAGCAGGCGGGCACCGCGCGTGGCCCGAACACCATCTTCGTGTTCGAGCTCGACGGGCTGCGGGTATGCCACTTCGGCGACTTCGGACAAAGCAGCCTGCGCGAGGAACAGCTGGCGGCCATCGGCGAGATCGATCTGCTGTTCGTACCCGTGGGTGGCGGCCCGACGATCGGCGCGGGGCAGGCGACTGCGATCGTCGAACGCCTGTCCCCGCGCTGGATCGTGCCGATGCACTACCGCACGCCGCGCATCGGCTTCCTGGAGACCGCCGATGTGTTCCTGGAGGGCTCCACCCACGTCGAGCGCCTGCCCGAGGCCGCGTTCGACACCGAACAGATGCTCGTCGCCGACGGCCCGCTCGTGCTCGTGCCGGCGGTTCCCTGAACCGTGCGCCGAGATGCCCGCTCGACGTGCTAGGCCGTCAGCACCGTCTTGACGCTATCGCCGCTGAGAAAGTGCTCGCGCAGCACGCGCGGGGCGTCGTCAAGTGCGGCGACGGTGGTCGTGATCTGCTCGGGATGCAGATCGCCGCGCGCCATCAAATCGAGAACGGCCGGCATCAGCGCGCGCACGTGCGCGCGACCGATATGCAGAGTCGCGTTGCGGATGTACATCTGCAGCATCGGGATCTGCGCGCTGCGGTGCAGGCCGCCCGAGCTCGAGCACACGCCATCCGGCGCGGCCGCCGCCAGCGCACGGGGGAGGCCGTCGACGCTGACGTCGGCGACGAGCGGAAACGGAGGCCGACGCCGCAGCGCGCGCGGGTGCAGCGCGCGCATGCCCAGGCGCTCGGCGTGCGCACGCACCCACGGGCGACTGTCGGCGAAAACAACGTTGCGAGCCCCCATCGCGAGCGCGATCATCCCCGTGTAGAGGGGACAGCTGGGCGTGAACAGCGAGCTGGGGCGGTGCGCGGCAAAGATCAGCACCTCCGCCTCCGGGTCCTGCGCCAGCAGGGCGGGCAGGTGCGGACCGATGTGCCGGTAGGCGTCGCACACGTTGTCGGCGACGCTCGCCGCGGCCACCGGGTCGATGCCGTCGGGCAGCGCGACGAGCATCGCGTCGGCGTAGGGCACCGCCAGCTCATCGGAGAAAGCGCCGCCCCAGTGTCCGGCGGCGAGACCGAACCCATACATCGACACCGGCGGAACGCTCGTGCAGCTGGCGGTGTGCCCGCTGCGGCAGGGCTCGCACGCGCCGCAGTTGATCTCGAACGGGACGATCACCCGGTCACCGGGACGCACGCTCTGAACCCGCTCGCCGACCGAGAGCACCTCGGCCACGCATTCGTGCCCGAGATGCAGCGGCAGCAGGATCTGCGTCGCGCCGTGCACCACGGGGCAGTCCATGTCGCAGGTCGAGGCGGCGATCGGGTGCACCACCGCACCGAGCGGAGCGGGCGGGGGAGGGGCGGCGACCTCGCGCCAGCTCAGCTTCGCTCCCGGTGCGGCCAAGAGCGCGCGCATACGTGGGCGCCGTCGCGCCCGCAACGCCCGATCGCCGGCGGTCGCGCCCACCCGGCGCAACCGCCGGCCGGCATCGCGCTCCAGCAGCGTGCGCATCGCCGTAGCGGCGCCCGGCGAGAGCATGCCCCCGTAGTGGCGCACCCATCCCCGCGGGCGATGTCGGCGGCTCCCGCTCACGGCACCACCACCCGACCTCAGAGTCCTCGACGCTCAATGCAGGCGTGTAGCCGGTGGATCACGGTCCTGACACTACTCTCCGGGCAGACCGTCTTCCTCACCGCGGTTGTGACCGAGCCGATGCGCTACATCGCGGTCGATCGAGAAGTGCTCAGACGGCTGCTCTTCGAGGACGGCTCGCTCTCGGACCTGCTCCTCTCCAGGGTCGATCAAGCGCTGCGCGACAGCGGTGGGAAAGGGCGCGACGGTCGTGCGATGCGTGCACGAGCAACTGGCGCCCGTCGCTGCCTCGCATCGCTAGCGTGATGTCACCACGATCGGGCGATGCGTCGTCCAGGTCGTCGCAATCGCGCTGCGCCGCAAGGACTGCTTCGCTTGCAGGAGACTCGTGATCGTTCTGTATGACGCAGACTGTGGCTTTTGTCGCTGGGCGATGGCTTGGGCCGTGAAGCGCGACCATCGCCATGTGCTCGTGACGGTGCCGATACAGTCCCCGCTTGGCTCTGAGCTACTGGTGGACGTCCTCCCGGGCGACCGTCTTCGTTCGGCTCATGTCGTCCGGAACGACGGTGGCCGTAGCGCGGGAGGCGCCGCTGCCGCGGACGTGCTGAGCGTGCTGCCGCCGACGCGGGCGCTGGGTCAATTGGCCCGCAGCTTGCCCAGGACTACCGCCTTGCTCTACGGCGTGGTCGCAGCGCGACGAAAGAGCTTCGGACGGCTCGTGGGCAAGGAGGCCAGGCGGCGCGCCGATGACCTGCTCGCAGCCACGAGCGCCACCACCGCGGCGGAGCTGGAAGTCCAGTCGCGATCGCAGACCTAACGATCTGCCGGTGCCGTGAACGGATCGATCCCCCGGTGTTGCGCCAGGCGGGCGTTCCCGCTCGATCTGTCGCATCAGGGCCGGTATACGACTCGATGCCGGAACGGCGCGATCATGGCCATGTATGCCGCCCCGAACCTTCCCCGCGGCGGGATAGCCCTGTCCCGGCGAGCCGCAGGCGACGGCGGTCGTCGCGGACACTGACGTGGGGCGCGGTGCCCGCAGGTGGTATAACGACTTCGTGGAGCCTCGCGGGGCAGAGTCTTCCACCACGCAGGGGGCTCCCGACGGGCAGGCTGGTGGTTGTCGTGTGAGCACAGACGCAGTGGGAGCGCCTGACCAGAGGATCAAGGTCGTGGGAAGGACGACCGCTTTCTCGGTGATCGCGCGGCGCCAGATTCGTGCGCTCTACGGCACCGCAGTCGATGGTCTGCAACTGCTTGTCGGCCTGAGTCTGCTGATCGCGCTGTTCGCCCTGCCGGCGGTGCTTCTGAGACTCCTCGCTCCCGGGGTCTTTGACTGGATTCTCAACAACGACAGTCGCGGCATCGTGTTCCTTCTTTTGCCCGTGGGGATTTTGGGGGGGCTCACCCTCGCGTTCCGTGCATTCCAGAGGGCGACCCGCTGGCTTTTCTCGACGTCCGGCACGTCGTTTCGCCGCCGGCTATCTTGGCGCACGGGCCGCGGTAGAGGACCTGCTGCCCCGATCGGCTATGAACCTGCAGGGCGGCTCGGCGGGAGACGTGGCGAGGGGGGAATCCCGCGTATCGACACGCCCGGGGTGCAGCGCGGGATGGCACCCCGGAGCATAAGGCGTCTCAAGGCGGTAGGCGGTGCGGTCTCGAATTGGTTTGCCGAGCCGAAGCTCGAGGACGCCACGAAACGTATTGAGCTCGCTGAGGGGGAGCGCGAGCTGTTCTCCTGCTGGCTTGACGAACGACATCGCGCCAAGGGCGTAGTCCTCGCCACCGATCGGCGGCTTATCATCGCCCAGGGGCCAGGGACCGATGTTCTGAAAGATCGTGGCCCTGCTTCCCGGGTACCCGGGAAGATCATAAACGGCATCGACTACACACAGATCGCCACGGTCAAGGGGCGATATCTCGACCCGTTCAGCTCGCTGGTCAGGATCCTCACATTTGTCCTCACGTTCGAGGACCGGGAAGGCCCGCTTGGGCCGGTGCCGAGAGTCCGGATCGAAACCAGCGAGGCCAAGAGCGTCGAGGTTGCGGTCGATACGCCGCACGTACGCAGGTTGCTGTTCCTGCTGGCCAGCCGGACTGCCCTCGATGTGCCGTCCTCATGGATCGATCGTCTACCATGGACTCCGCTGAAGCGATGAGCAATCGGCAAGGGCTTGGGATGGATGAACGAGCATGACGTCGGCGTGCATCCGGCATCTCGACGCGCTCGACTCGATCTCAGCCTGCGACGTCTCACTGATGTGAGACAGCCAAATCTCACTCATGTGAGACTGGTGGTGTCTCATCCATATGAGACCGGGTGAGCGGATGGCGGTGCGCCCGCATGCACTCCGTTTGACTGGTGGGCACCCTCGTGCGACGTCTCATGCATGTGCGATGGCGGGTCTCAGCGGCGAGGGGCTGACGATTCTGATCGCAGAATGGTGCAGCGGGGCGCTTTATCCTGCTCGAAGCCGGTAACCCACGCCGCGCACGGTCTTGCGGCGTCTCGCCGATGTGTGGGACAGGCCGATCTCACTCATCTGAGACCGCTGGCGTCTCATTCAGGTGAGATTGACCGCGGCCGGAAGCTCGGTGCGTGCGGGCGAGCAACTCGGTGATCGCGTCGTCGATGTTGTGGGCGAGCGTGTCGGCGTCGGGCAGCGCTTCACGGTCGGCGTAGACGCCGAAGCAGGCGCGGCCGTGGACGGTCGTCATGCCGACGGAGACCGCATGGCGGTCGGCGAGCGGGACGACCGGGTAGGTGGCCTGCAGCGGGCAGCCGAGCATGTAGAGCTGCTCTGAGGGGCCGGGGATGTTGGAGACCACGAGGTTGAAGGTGCGCGGGCTGGCGATGATCCGCGAGATCGCGTGTTGGACGACCCCGGGCGTGTGCTCGGCGGCCTTCAGCGCGAGGTCGGCGCCCTCGGGCTCGCCGTCGCGCTTGCGGGCGCTCATCGTGGCGTGCACCTGGTACAGGCGGCCGAGCGGGTCCGGGTCGTTGCAGGGCAGCTCGGCGAACACGAACGAGATGTGGTTGCCGAGAACATCGTCGGGGCTGCGCACGCTGACGGGGACCATCGCCTTCAACGCCAGCGGCTGCTCGCCGTGGCTTCTCAGGTAGGCGCGCATGCCCCCGGCGACCGCTGCGAGCATCACGTCATTCACCGTCGTGCCATGAGCGCGCTTGACGGCCTGAAGGTCGGCGAGGGGTCGCTCGGTCCATGCCAGGCGGCGCAGGGGGGAGAGCGGCCGGTTGAGCGGGCTGGCGGGCGCGGCGCGCAGCAGCGAGCGGGTCAGCGCGCGGGTCATACGCAGCGTGTCCGTCGCAGTCTCGCGCGCTACGCGGGCGGGCGAGGTCACGGCGCGCAGCGGCCAGCGCAAAAGACCGAGTTGCTCGCCGAGCAGGTCGCGCACACCCCGGACGAGCAGCCGCTCAGCCCCCGGCTTGGGCGCGGGGAACCAGTCGTCTGGTTCGCAGACGGCAGGCTCAGGGGTCGGGTCGAGCAGCAGCGAGCCGAGCTCGACGGCCGCGATGCCGTCGACCATGCAGTGATGGACCTTGCCGACGAGACCGATCTGCTGGTCTGGAACGTCCTCGCAGATCCAGATCTCCCACAGCGGGCGGTCGCGGCGCAGCGGCATCGACATCACCTCATCGGCGAGCTCTGAAAGCGGGCCGGGCGCCCGGTAGACGTGACGATCGACAGAGAAGTTGGCGTCGTCGATCCACTCCGGTGCGTGTAAGCCGAGCGGGATGCTCGCGAGCTTTTGGCGGTAGCGAGGCGCGCGTCTGAGCCGCAGCTCGATGTGATCGCGCAGCTCGGCGAAGCGCGGCAGCCGACCTTCGGCGGGCGCGGAGAGCACCGCGGCCCAGCCGACGTGCATGTGCGCGGTGGGCGTCTCCACCGCGAGGAACGACGCATCCAGCGCCGACAGACGGGCAGTGGTCATCATCTCACCTCCGATCGAACTGCGGTTGAGAGGACTCGCGGCGCCCCGCCGGGTAGACGACGGCGCCCTGGCTTGCTCTGGCCTTGGCGCGTGGTATCGGCCGCCGTCCCCACTCGGCGGCGAGGGCGAACTCGACCAGCCGGTCGAAATATCCAGGCAGCGACGGGGGTTTGATGCCGGCCCCGCGAAGCGCCGCGCGGGAGCGACGATCGTCGTAGACGACCGCCATCGAAAAGTACGGAAAGTAGACCTCGCTGCGCGCCAGCACCCGGCGATAGCGCCGGTCGCTGCTTGCGCGGACGAGCAGCGGGTGCACCACACGGCGGTACAGCCAAGGCGCGATCAGGCGCGGCGAGGGGCGCTGGAAGCGAGCCGTCGCGAGCTCCACGAGCTCTCCGACGCTGGTCGTCTGCGGTCCGGCGGTGAGATGAAAGGTGCCGCCTTCGGCCTCTGGAGCCTGGCTGAGCGCGAAGATCGCGTCGGCCACGTAGTCGACGGGCACGACGTCGACCGGCGCCTGCGCACGGGCGGGCAACGCCGGGTAAGCGCCTCGGGCGAACGCTCGCAACGGCCAGTAGAGAACGTTGAAGGACGCCGTCCAGCCGCTGTCGCGCTCGCCGACGACGATGCTGGGACGCATGACCGTGATCGGCAACCGCGGGCGTGAGCGGGCCACGAGCGTCTCGGCCTCGAACTTTGACTGCTCATAGGCGTTTCGGAAGCGCTGACCGACGTCGAGCTCGTCCTCGCTGAAGCACCCCGAGTGCTCGCCGGCGACATACGCCGTGGAGATGTGGGAGAGGCGTCGCAGCCCGCCGCGTGCGTGGCATCGCTCCGCGAAGTCGAGCACCCGCCGCGTGCCCTCGACGTTGATCGCGCGCGAAGCCTCCAGCCCAAGCTCAAAGGACACCGACGCCGCGCCGTGCACGATCTCGCTGACCCTCTCAGCGAGCCCGTCGCGCTCGCCCCGCAGGCCGAGACCCGGGCGCGTGATGTCGCCACGAACCGCGACAACACGCTCCGTATACGGATGATCGGCGCCGAACAGCGAGAGCAGCGTACACCGCACCCGGGCGGCGACCTCGTGGTCATCGGCGCCTCGCACAAGCGCGTACACGCGACGGTCGGTGCGCTCCAGATACCGGGTCAGCAGCTCCATGCCAACGAACCCGGTCGCACCCGTCAACAGCACGCCGCCGGATCTCAGATCCTCCGCTGCTTCCTCAAAACCGCGCGCCCTGCCGGGGATCGCGCCAGCTTGGCGGCGGCTCGTCGCCGGAGCTCCACTTACCATCTCGTCAACTCCTCTCGATCCTTCGAGCGACGGCCCGTCGCGATGCCCAGGCGGGCCCTCTCGGTCCTGGTTGATGAAATATCGACTCCTACGGGGTTAGCTGACGGGCTCGCGGTCTCAGCCGCTACGGCCAGATCACCAGCCGATTCGCCCCATCCCGGCGGTGCGATCGCCGCCGGGAAACGGTTCCCCCGCCCGCCCGCGCACACGACGCCGACAGCTCGGGTATCCAGTTCTTGTTCCCAGTCTCTGCGCCCGTAAACCCAATAAACCCGCAAATAGCGAAACGTTCGGCAGCTCGTGCGGCGTCCCGGGGCAGAATCGGACGGCTCTTTCTACGCTCGATAATCTATGTTATGTCAACTAATTACGCGCGTCTCCGGATGAGGAGGCGGCCGCGATGCGCAACGCTCGGCGGACCGGTAAAGCACATCCATGACGCCGTCCGTCGGTGGGAGATCCAGGTGCACAGCAACAGCGATCACGAGTCACAACCCGCGATCATCGAGCGCAGCGCCGAAAAGGCGAACATCTGGCTCAAGGACGTCGCCAGCGAGTTGGGCGACGGCGATCGCCAGTACGCATACCGCGTGCTGCGGGCTGTTTTGCACGTCCTGCGCGACCGGCTGACGATCGTCGTGGCGGCAAGGCTCGCCGCGCAGCTGCCGACTCTGATTCGCGGCATCTACTACGAGGACTGGGACCCCAGTCGCAGGCCAATGCCGGCTCATACCGTCGATACGTTCCTGGAGCACGTCGTCAGCGAGGGCCGCTTCTCCGGCGAGGCCGAGGCCTCCGTCGCCGTCACAGCCGTCGCGGCGGTCCTGCGCAAGCGCCTCTCCCCGGGCGAGATCGAAGCGATCCTGGCGATTCTGCCCGAGCAGTTCCGCGTGCCGATCGAGACCTGACCAAGAGCTGCGGCTCTATCCGCGCCGTCGGTCGGCCAGAACACGGGCGCGCGCGAGCACGGCGTCGATCATCGGCTCGGTCAGCCTGCCCGTGAACGTGTTTTGCTGGCTCGGGTGGTAGCAGCCGAGGAGCGTGTATCGCCCGCTCTCGTACTCGGCGCCGTGAGCGAACCGCGGGCGCGGGCGCGGCAGGCTCGCCGCCGGCGCTGACTGCGACGAATCGCCCACGCCGCCGGTTGCGAGCGCGCCGTTCAAACGCAGCGCCGCGTCCCACGCAAAGGCGCCCAGACAAACGATCACCGATACCCGGCGCAGCAACTCAAGCTCGCGCACGCTCCAGGGCAGGCACGCGTCGCGCTCGGTCGGCGTGGGCTTGTTCGCCGGCGGCGCGCATCGCACCGCCGCGGTAACCCACGCGTCGCGCAGTCGCAGGCCGTCATCGCGCGCCGTCGAGGTCGGCCGGTCGGCCAGACCGGCGCGCCACATCGCCGCGTACAGAAAGTCGCCCGAGCGATCTCCTGTGAACATCCTGCCGGTTCGGTTTGCGCCGTGCGCGGCCGGCGCGAGTCCCAGCACCAACACACGCGCTCGCGGGTCGCCGAAGCCGGGCAGCGGTCTGCCCCAGTACGTTTGATCGGCGAACGCGGCTTTGCGCTCGCGCGCGCTCTGCTCGCGCCAGGCCACCAGCCGCGGGCAGCGGCGGCACTCGACGACGTCCCGTCGCAGGATGTCCAGATCCTCACTCACGACGACGACCGCCGCGCCGCCGTTGCCGCGCCGCGCGCGAGCAGATCCTCAGACATATGCGCCGGGCGGTAGTAGCATCGCAGTGAGTATGTCGTTGTGGATGGTGATCGTCCTGCTCGGGCTGGTGAAGCTGCCGGTGGCGGCGATGATGCTGTGGATCCCGTTCCGCAACGACCAGGCGATGAGCGTTCCCGCCACCGCCGACGCGGACGCGGCCGGCGACACCGACGACGATGGGGGGAGCATGGCGCTCGGCGCCTGCCCGCTGGATCCGCGCCCGCGCTCTCCCCGCCCCCGTCCGCGCCGGCGCGGACCGCACGGTTCGGACACCATGCCTCCCCCCTCCCCATGCCGGATACGCCGACCGGCTGTGGCCGCGCGATTCAGGATCGGAATGACGCCCGCGCATGGACGCGGCGGCGAGTCTCAGCGGTCGCCGGCTCAGCGGTTGCGCTTGCGCTGACGCCGCGCGGCCTTCGCTTTCGCGCGGCGCTTGCGCATCATCGCGGCGACATCGCGGGCGGGACGTCCCTCCGCTGTCACTTGCCCGTCGGGAACCGGCGCCACCCGGCGCGCGTCGCGCAGGATCATGAACGCGATCCCTGCGATCAGCGCTCCAGAGGCGATGAGCCCCAGCAGCAACACGCTGCTCGAGTTCGAGTTCGACGTCGCGGTCGACGTCGTGGATTCTTTCGGGGCAGTCGGCTTCGGCGTTGTCGCAGTCGATTCCTGCTTGCCACCTTTGGTCAGTTCGCCGAACGCGCTCCCGCCGGCAGCGCTCGCCGCGATCGCCGAGGGCGCGCACACGGCGGCAGGGACGAGCGCTGCGACGGCGCACAGGCAGCCGAGGCGAATCCGGGATCGGCATGCGCGACTGACGATCATGCAGCCGAGAATATCGCCTGAAGCGCTCCTCCGAGCGAGTCTGGTGGCGGCTCCCAGGGCACGCTCGTCGCGCTGAGACGGTGCTCGTGACCCTTGCCGGGAAGTGCGCGGTCGTCGACCGCCCCGCAGACCGTAGAATGACCGCGCGCATGGCACCCAAACAACGTCAGATCAGGATGGAGCAGCGCGGCGCCTTGGAGGCGATCCAGGCGCTCGAGCAGCGCTCGGACGAGGAGCTCCAGAACGAGACGAAGTACAGGTCCGCCGCCCTGGCGATCCTCGGGGCGCGCGCATCCGAGCGTTTCGACGCCGAGGAGGCGCGCGGCTACTTCCAGCGCGCGATCGCCGCGGCCCGCCCGCAGGAGCGGATGCAGCTGCGGCGGATGGCCGATGCCTCGCTGGCGTTGGCCGAACGTCGCGCGGGGGATCTCAAGGAGGCGGTCGAGCGCCTTGGACAGACCCCGCCGACCGGCCGGCAGATGTTCGCGCTGCGCACGATGGGCCTGCTCATCCCCCCCGGCTCGGCCGGCATCCTCGCGCGTGTGCGCGGGATCGTGTTGATCGTGATCTTGATCGTGGTCCTGCTGGCGATCGGGCTCGGCCTCGTCGAGCTGATCTCGCTGCCGTTCGGCGGGCTGGGCATCGCGCCCGGCGTGCTGCTCGGCTTCTTCCTCGTGGCGGCCGTCCTCGCGGTTATCGTCACCATCGGCCGGCGCCGGCGCAACCGCGCGCAAGCCGAGGCTCGCGGCACCTGAACCCGCCGCCCGGGATGCATCGGGGAGTTGCGCGAAGATGTCTCCGATGGCCAAACAGACCCATCACAAGCACACCTCGCGCAAGGACTATCGTCGCCTGCTCGACACGCTCGCCCAGCACGTGGCGGTGCACCGCGTGGCGACCGGTCGCGTGAAGCCGCGGATGGGCGCCGGGCGTCCGGTCGCCGCCATCTCGAAGGTGCGCCGGGTCGACTCGGGCCTGTCGATCACGATCAACTCCGCGGGCGCGATCATCGACGCGTATGTCGTCACCGACCGTCCAGACGAGGTGATTGCGTTCATGCGCTCGCAAGGCTGGACGCGCTAATGGTGTCGCGATTCAAAAATTCGACGGCGTTTCCCGGCGCCTACCCGGGCCCGACGCCCGCCGTCGTCGGCCCACGTGCCGCCAGCATGCGGATCGCCGCCATCGAACGTCAGATCGCGATCATCCGCTCGGCAAACCCTCACCGACTTTTTGAATCGAGACACTAGTTGCCCGCACCCGTATGTCTGCTGGTGAACCCGTCCGCCGGGGGTGGTCGGGCGCGCAAGGCCGCTCCGGGCGTCGAGCGCCGGCTGCGCGAGCTGGGACTGGAGGTGCGCCGCGAGGACACGCGCGACCTCGAGCACGCGCGCTCGCTCGCCGGTGACGCCGCGACCGCGGGCGAGACGGTGGCGGTGCTCAGCGGCGACGGCATGATCGGCGCCGTCGCCGACGCGCTGCGGGCGATCCCCGGCGCGGTGCTGGGCGTGCTGCCGGGCGGGCGCGGCAACGATCTCGCGCGCGTGCTCGCGATCTCTCAGGATCCGCTGCAAGCGTGCACGACGATCGCGCAGGGAATTCCACGTGCGCTGGACGTGGGCGAGGTCGATGGGCGTGCGTTCGTAGGGATCGCCTCGGTGGGGTTCGACTCCGACGCCAACCGCATCGCCAACGAGGCGCCGTCGTGGCTGGGCAACCTGGTGTACGCGTACGGCGCGCTGCGCGCGCTGATCGCGTGGCGTCCGGCGCGCTTTGAGATCGAGCTCGATCCGCCCGGCGAGCGCGTCGCCGTCGCGGCCTACACGGTCGGTGCCGCCAACTCACGAGCCTACGGCGGTGGGATGCGCGCGGCGCCGGACGCACTGCTCGATGACGGCCTGCTCGACGTGCTCGCCCTGGAAAGCGTCAGCAAGTTCGCGTTCGTAGCGAAAATACTGCCGAAGGTGTTCAGCGGCAAGCACGTGCGGGAGCCCGCGGTGCGTGTCTGGCGCGCGCGCGAGATATCCGTCAGCGCCGACCGCCCGTTCACGATGTACGCGGACGGCGATCCGATCGGGCAGCTACCCCTGCGCGTACGTGCCCTGCCGGGCGCGGTCACCGTGCTCGTCCCCGACGGCGCGGCGGCGGGCGCGGCGTTCGACACGCCGGTGTCGTTGCGCTCCTCTGCCCCTGCCTCGCCCGACGCGAGCCCCGTCTCCGCCGCCATCCCGTCGTCGCCTGCCTCCTCGCTGCCTGCCTCCCCGTCCGGCTCTCCCGTCTGCGCCCCGTCCTCCCCGCCCGACGTGCGAGCAGACCCTCCTCCACACGAGGAGACCTGATGGCAGTCCCGCTCGTGCCGAAGCTCGCGCTCGCGCGGGCGGCCGGCGCGCTGTCGCGCCTGCGCGGAGGCGGAGCGACGAGCGTCCCCGGCAAGCTGCTGTTGAAGTTGGAGCCGGACGCGATCGGCGCGCTCGCATCGCGCCTGGATCGAGGCAGCGTGCTCATCTCCGCGACCAACGGCAAGACGACCACGGCCGCGATGGTCGCCTCGATCCTCGAGCGCCGCGGCCTCGGGCTGGTGCACAACCAGGCGGGAGCGAACATGGCGGGGGGAATCGCCTCGACACTCCTGTCGGCTGCCCGTCCACGCGGTCGGATCGCCGGTGAGCTGGGCCTGTTCGAGGTCGATGAGCTGTGGCTTGCGCCCGTCGCCGCGCAGTTGAGCGGCCTGCGCGCCGTGCTGCTGTCGAACCTGTTCCGCGACCAGCTCGACCGCTACGGCGAGCTCGAGACGATTGCCGACAGCTGGGTCTCGGCGCTGCGCGACCGGCCGGCTCGCGAGGCGATGCTCGTGCTGAACGCCGACGATCCGCTCGTGGCGGATCTCGGTCGCGACCGGGAGGGCTTTGTCGGCGACGGCGAAGACCGTGTTGGTGATGTCAGGGGTGATGGTAACGGCCGGGTCGTGTACTTCGGCGTCGAGGACGACTCGCTCGCGCTGGCCGGGATGGCGCACGCCGCCGACGCCACGCACTGCCGCCGCTGCGGCGCGCCATACGCGTTCGACGCGGTGTACCTGGGCCATCTCGGTCACTACCACTGTCCGAGCTGCGGCCGGCGGCGGCCCTCCCCCACCGTGCGGGCGGGCGCGGTCACACTCGAAGGCGTGCGCGGGGCCCGGTTTCGGTTGAGCGTCCCCGAGGGCGCGGCCGAGGTGAAGCTGAGCTTGCCCGGGCTGTACAACGTGTACAACGCACTCGCAGCGGCCGCGCTGGCCGTCGCGCTGGAGATCCCGTTGGCAGCGATCGTCGCCGGACTGCAGGGCAGCAGGCCTGCGTTCGGGCGGGCGGAGACCGTGACGGTGGACGGGCGCGAGACCCGGATCCTGCTCGTCAAGAACCCGGCGGGCTGCAACGAGGTTCTGCGCACGCTCGCGCTGGAGCCCGGTGAACATGACGTGCTGGGCGTGCTCAACGACAACATCGCCGACGGGCGCGACGTCTCGTGGGTGTGGGACGCCGACTACGAGTTGCTCGCCGGGCGCGTGCGCAGCGTGACGTGCGCGGGCACGCGCGCACCCGAGCTGGCGCTGCGGTTGAAGTACGCCGGGGTCGATCCGCACCGCATCAGGGTGATCGACGATCTGGCCCAGGCGCTCACCGCGGCGGCGGCCGACCGACCGAGCTCCGACGGCGCCGAGCCGTTGTACGCGCTGCCGACATACACCGCGATGCTTCAGCTGCGCGAGTTGCTCGTACGCCGCGGAGAGGCGAGCAGCTCATGGCGCTGAGCACGAGCACCGGACGCACCCTGCGAGTGTGTGCGCTGTATCCGGAGTTGCTGAACATCTACGCCGATCGCGGCAACCTGCTCCTGCTGCGGCGCCGCTGTGAGTGGCGCGGGATCGGATTCGAGCTGACCGGCAGCAGTCTGGGCGATTCGCTGGATGGCCGCGGGCATGACCTGTTCTATATCGGCGGCGGCCAGGATCGCGACCAGCAACTGTGCGCCGAGGACCTGCTGCGCACCAAGCGCGCGTCGCTGCACGAGGCCGCAGCCCGCGGGGCGGCGATCCTGGGGGTGTGCGGCGGCTATCAGCTGCTGGGGCACGCATACGCGATCGGCGATGAGGAGATCGAGGGCGTCGGGCTGCTGGACGTGCGCACGGTCCGCGATCCCGGCCCGCGGTTGATCGGCAACGTCGCGATCGAGGTCTCGCTCGAGCACGAGCTCGAGCCGCGGATGCTGGCGGGGTTCGAGAACCACGGCGGGCGCACTCGTCTCGGCGCGGACGCTCGCCCGCTGGGCCACGTCCTGAAGGGCCACGGCAATGACGGCCGCTCCGGCCATGAGGGAGCGCGGCAGGGCGCCACGATCGGCACGTATCTGCACGGGCCGCTGCTGCCCAAGAACGCGTGGTTCGCGGACTGGCTGATCGCCACCGCCCTGCGCATCGATCCGAGCGAGCTGAGCCCGCTGGAGGACGGTCTGGAGCGCGAGGCGCATCGCAGCGCCCGCCGTGCCGCGGGGGTGTAGGCGGACGGGCGGCGACGGCCCACGGACATGCGTGCGATGGGTGTGGGTTGGGGTTGGGCGAGACGAGGGTGAGACGGGGAGTCGAGCGGCCGAGTCCGTCGCGGATCGCGTCACGAAAAAGCGAGCGATTTCAAAAGCGGACACGCGGTGTCAGCGCTGCGCGAGGCCGGCGGGCGTCCGCCGCGCCCTGTCGGGATCAGTCCCGTCCCTCGCTCTCCCGCCGGTTGCCCAGACGCGAGGAGATGCGGTCCGCGGTCGAGATCAGGTGCGGGCCGAGGGCGTCGGCGAGCTCCTCCACGGCGATTCCCGGGGTGCCGGCGGTGAGGTCGATCGCCGCCACTATCTCCCCGGCCTCGTCGAATACGGGGCCGGCAATCGCGACTCTGCCGTCGACTAACTCCTCATCCTCGACGGCGAGGCTTTCATCGAGGATTTGGGCGAGCTCGTCGCGCAGCATGCTCTTGGCCACGATCGTGTTCGGCCCCTGGCGCTTGAGCTCGATGTCCGACAGCGCCTCGCGGCGCTCGTGGTCGGGAAGGTGCGCGAGCAGAATCTTGCCGAGCGCGGTGCAGTATGCGGGAAGCCTCGACCCGGCCCGCACGTCGGGCCCGGGGACCTTCTGGCGGCGGCGAAACCCCTGGACGCGGTCGACGTAGACGATCTCGTCGTCCTCGAGCACGGCAATGCTCGTCGTATAGCCCGACCGATGTGCGAGCTCGGCGAGGTCCGCGTGGGCGTGCTCGCGCAGGCTCGTCTCGTTCAGCGCCGCCATCCCCAGCGCGGTGACGCGCAGTCCGAGCCGATACTTGCGCCTCGCGCCCTGCCGGAGATACCCGAGCGCGAGCAGCGTGGAGACGTAGCGGTGGGTCGTCGAGCGGCTCATCCCCAGTCGCGTGGCGATGTCGGCGATCCCCAGCACGGGGGTCTCGGGCGTGAAGCACTCAAGAATCGCCAGGCCCCGCTCCAGCGATTGCGAGTAGCGGGGTTCGGAGAGGTCCGGGATCCTCCACGTGTCCGGGTAACTCGTACCGGCGCGAGGTGGCATCGTCAGCCGGCCGCTCCCCGCCACAGGCGCGAGCGGGCGCCGAAGCTACCGGCGAACCCACTCGTGAAGGGCCGAACGCCGTGTGGCGGCGTCCGGCCCATCTCTGGCGAGACGGAGGTAAGGGTGGGGTGACACTTCAATCGTGCCGCCCGGAGGTTCCGGACTTCGCCTGACCCTCTGGGAAGGTCAAGCGGGGCGCGGTTGGCGGTGTCAATCCTTACCACCGCATCAATCATGACGGGCGTGCAGGCACGTGTATAGCGACATGTCGCTATATCACGACCTACGGTCCGTTTTCGGCAAGATCGACTGTGCGAATCGGCGCCGGGCAGGTGCCGACAGCCGTCCGCGGGGCGCGCCCGGCGGCGACAGGATGGCGCTCGCGCCGGCGCAACACGACGCGCGAGCCGGCGTGCGGGGTCACGATCACGCTGCGCCACTTCGGGCGCTCCATGTGCCGGCTGGTCGGGCTGACCGTCATCGTCTCAAGCACCGTGCGCAGCACCGTCTTCATCTCCAGCAGCGCCAGATAGGAGCCCGGACAGCGACGGCGTCCTCCCCCCCACGGCAGGTACGTGTACGGGCTCGGCTGACCTTCCAGAAACCGCTCGGGACGGAACCTCTCCGGTTCGGGATAGACGGCCGGATCGTGGTGCAGCAGATAGATGCACCCGAGCAGGTGCGCCGGAGGCTCGTACGTCCACCCGCCGATCTCGATCGGCCGCTCCACCGCGCGCGGGATCGTGAACAGGAACACCGGCCGGTGGCGCAGCACCTCCTGGATCGTCGCCGTCAG
>Ga0210408_10000267_pt1 | contig 73341 bp, 78 predicted proteins | sample IncBWH4MmetaG_FD_155471 | JGI IMG/M metagenome (GOLD analysis project Ga0210408, IMG submission 155471) | Forest soil microbial communities from Barre Woods Harvard Forest LTER site, Petersham, Massachusetts, United States - Inc-BW-H-4-M | ecosystem: Environmental > Terrestrial > Soil >... | reverse complement strand
CACCCAGGATGTCCCGATGTTGATCAGAGATATTTTCGACTTCTGAGCCGATGACGCGGCGCCGGTCCATCGAAGGATGGACGCGACGAGTCCAGTGTCGGCAAGGAGCGATCAAGGTGGATCAATTCTCTCTTCCGGTCATCTATTCAACGCCGTCCGCAGCGGCGGTGGCGGATTTTGTCTCAGCGCATTACGACTTGCCGGGGTCGATCACGTGCAAGCTGTTGTACCGTGGCTGGAACGATATTTTCGAGCTCCGAACGGCGAGCGGAGAGCAATTCGTCTTTCGCATCTCAAAACGACGCGCGCGCGGCGATGCCGACGTCGCTTCCGAAACCGCGTTTCTCGCCTATCTGGACAGCCAGGGCGTTCCGGTGGCTGCCGCGGTGCCGATGCGCGACGGTTCGCTCTTTACGTCGGCTTTTTTTCCTGAAGGACAGCGTCCCGCCGTCCTGTTCCGTCATGCGGGTGGGCGTCCGTCGCGGGCAAGACATTCGACCGCCGATGCAATCGCAAACGGGGTGACGTTGGCGCGGATGCACGATGCGGCTTCTGGCTTCGCCGCCAGAGACGAGAGCCGCTATCGGCTCGATTGCGACCATCTGCTGCACAGACCCTTATCCGATCTGTTGGCGCTCAAGGATCTCAACTCTTCCGTGCGCAACGGGTTGGTTGATCTGGCGGCGCGACTGTCCGGTGTTGTGGCGGAACGGGACGGATTGTCCTGGACACGCTGTCACGGCGATTGCCACGGTTACAACGCCCACATCGCGCTGCAGGGACCCCATGCCGGGCAGGCGGTGTTCTTCGACTTCGATGATGGCGGTCCCGGATATCTGGCTTACGATCTCGCAGTGTTCCTCTGGGGCTGCGTTTCCTTCGGCCGAAAGCACCATGCGTCCTGGCACGCTTTCATTGAAGGCTACCGGACGATCCGCGAGCTGCCGGATGCGGACTTTGAAGCCGCGCATCTTTTCGTTCCGATCCGCCACATCTGGCTGTTTGGAGAATACGCCAGTCGCATCCATGAATGGGGTCAACAGGCCGTGCCCGCCGACTGGATCGCCGAACAGCTGGATTTCATGCTGGCCTGGGAAGAGGAGAAGCTGGCGCCCGGCTTGCTTTGAACTGTCCGCGTCCGCTGCAGGCCGCGGCTCCATCATCGTATCCGGCGCGGCTCACTTCCTGGGCTCGCGCTGCTCACTCGCGGAATCGGCCGGCGGAAAGATGCTGTCATAGATCGCGCGGGCCTCTCGAATGAGGCGCGCGCGCTCGAGTTCTGATCTTGGGACAAATCGAACGATCTCGCCCATGTTGACACTCCAATCTCGAACACTGCCTGCGGCATCAGGGTAAAATGACCTGCGTCATTTCAAGCTGCCGCTCTCCAGCCGAGATCGGGACTCGGCTCCGATTTGCATCCCCACGGGCGATAACATGGCAACAAAAAGGCGTGATCAGGTCTTGGCGGAACCCGCCGACGAAACAATTTTTGGAGGAGGACGAAATCATTCTGAAACAGACGATCTCTTAATGGGGAATGAGAATTATCGAGCGCGGGGCATTGCGCGAAAGTGAGTACGTCATGGTTGACGCAGTCGTGGTACTTCTTGGATTGTTCAGCGCCAGCATCTTTCTGGCGCATGCGGTTGAAATGTATCAGGCCCAAGGCGCACGCAGGGCCTGATGCCTTGCATCAGGCTTGCGCCTCAGGTCGCTGAACGAGCCGTTCGATGCTTGCGAGCGGTGGGAGAGAGCTAGACTGTCACCGACAGCATCTCCCGCAGTTTCTCGACCGCACTGTCAGGCGTGGTCAGAACCGGCCGGCCGGTCGCTTCCGCGACCAGGGATGCAGCGCCGGCCATGCTGAATTGTGCGAGCGCAATGACGTCGCAGTCGCGCAGGGCGCGCGCGGCGTCCGTAATCAGCCGATCATGTTTTGAGGCATCGCCGCGGTTGAGCGCCGAGAGCGCGCCGTCCGCGAGTTTCGGCACGACCTTGACCGAGTCGGGAAATTCACGCGGCATCGAGGCCAGCGTCGGCGGGAAGGTCGACAGCAGGCCGATTCTTCCGCCCTTCGCGACCGCCTGCTCGATCATCGCCTCGTTGGGCTTGAGCACCGGGATCGGCCGCTCGGCGCGCGCCACCGCTTCGATGCAGGGGCCGAAGGCGGAGCAGGTGAACAGGATGGCGTCGGCGCCGCTGCCGGTGGCATAGCGGCCGAGCTTGAGGAAGCGTTCGGTCATGCCGCGCGTCAGGCCGCCCTCACGTGCCAGATCCGCCGACAGGCTGTCGTCGAGCAGGTTCATCAACTCCGCCTCCGGCCAGAGTTTTGCGAACGAGGCCGCGATCGGCGGCAGCGAGTGTTGCAAGGCATGGATCAAGGCGATGCGCATCTTGGGCCTCTCGGAAAGAGTTCTGGCTTGAATTGGAGCGGCCTCGCGAGGTGCGCTCTCTCCCCATGCAACCGGGTGGCCCGGCCGCTATCTGGTCCGCGGAACTCTGGCAGGCCCAGTTTGTGCCGGGAGGGGTTAGCCCAAGCCGGCGCACAAGTCACCCCCTCATGGCGCCGTGCTGCGCAAAGGATCTCGCTCACGGATAAATGATGGAGCGTGAGTTCCCACGGCCGGCGATGACCGGACCCGATCCATTCAGGGGTCGTAGATGATCTTCCAGTTGACGTGCAGCCGCGCCAGAATGTCGTCGACCTCGTCCTGGCTCTCCGGATAGGCCTCATAGACGACCCTTGTCTTGAACATCCTCGGATAGGACCTCGGGTGAATGGTCCAGCCGACGTCACGATAGACGCCTGTCTCGGCGTACAGGCTGCCCACGATCTTTCTGACGTGGAGGCTATCGGGAGGTAATTCGAGAGACTGATCGACGATCCGGTCCTTGAAAAACGAAGTTGTCGCCGAGCCGATGCTGTTTGCCGCGGGATCGGCAAACGTGCCGTTCCCGCATAGGCCGCGTACCAGCTTCCGCGGCCCACCACCCGCGGGGCGTCATCAAAGAGGTACAAAGCTGATGCTCGGCAGTGTCCGGCGAAAGATGCCACACAACGAGAGTGCCCTTGAGCACGTAAGTCTGATCCGAGGCGATCAGGAAAACAGCGCGCAGGCTGAAATGCAGTCATCATAGACCACCACCGTTCCATGGCGGTCGCGGACAATATCCGAAAGCGTCATCGCCGGACCAGGATATCCCCCGGGACTGCGGACGACGAACAGCCCGTTGTCCCCGAGGTCTTTCGCCGCAGACACGTCCATGTCCCGCGCGATCACGCCATCAAAACACAAGATCAGCTTGTCAGGACTGAGCAGCATCGAGCCGGGAAAGACATGCGCTCCGCGGCAGAATTCCACCGCGCGGTAGTAGCGTTCGCGATCGGGGAAATCCTGCTGGGAATGTCCCGTGCCCGGCAACATGGCGAGCAACAAACCAAACAGGGCAAGTCGATGCAGGCGCGTCGCTCCCTCAGGTCGCGGTGACCTGCCACAAACATCGAGTTCACGGACCCCGTCCTGCCCGATCCTGCTCCTGAATAACATGGACGCTCGATCTCGCCTCATCACAGATCCGCGGGCGAATTGCAGCTCTTGGTTGTGGCGATTGTAGGCTGGTTCAGAATTAATTGGGATTGAGCCGCGTTGCTGACAGGACGACAGTTGGAATGCGACCGGAGGAATGCTGGTCTCAACGGACCAGTAAGTCGTTATGGCCGGGCTTGTCCCGGCCATCCACATCTCGGCCACCCAGGAAGACGTGGATGCGCGGGACAAGCCCGCGCATGACGGAGTGCTTCATTTCAGCAGGACGCCTGCTAGCTCGCGGCCTCCAGCCGCTCCTCGGTGAGCAGCCGCATGGCGGCATCGCTATCCATCGGCTCGCCGAAGGCGAAGCCTTGCGCGTATTCGCAGCCGAGCTGGTAGAGCTCGACCGCATCCGAATCGGTCTCCGCGCCTTCGGCCACCACCTCCATGCCGAGGTCATGGGCGAGCGCGATGATCGACTTCAGGATCACGGGCCGCGTGCCGCGGCTGGTGGTGCGCACGAAGGACTGGTCGATCTTGATGGTGTCGAACGGGAAGCGCTGCAGATAGGCGAGCGAGGAATGGCCGGTGCCGAAATCGTCCAGCGACAGCCCGGTGCCGAGCTCGCGGATGCGGGTCAGCATCTGGGCGGCGTGCTCGGGATTCTCCATGACCAGCGATTCCGTCAGCTCGATCTTGAGTGTGCCGCGCGCCACCGACCAGCGCGACAGCACCGAGCGGATGTCGTGGATAAGGTCGTGACGCAACAGCTGCCGTGAGGAGACGTTGACGCTCATGAAGATCGGCTCGCGCGCGCGCATCGCGCGCTGCCAGACCGAGAGCTGCCGCGCCGCCTGGTCCAGCACCAGCGTGCCGAGGTCGACGATGGCCCCGATTTCCTCGGCAATGGTGATGAACTCGATCGGCGACATCCGCCCGAGCTTTGGGTGATCCCAGCGCGCCAGCGCCTCGAAACCGGCGACCGAACGGTCCTCCAGCCGCACGATCGGCTGGTAGAGCAGGCTGATCTCCTGGCGCTCGATGGCGCGGCGCAATTCGCTCTCCAGCGTCAGCCGGTCGGTTTTTCGCGCACGCATCGCAGGCTTGTAGACATCGATGCGGTCGCCGCCGATGCGCTTGGAGTGATACATCGCGAGCTCGGCGTCCTTGATGATCTCTTCCGAAAGCTGGGTTTGCGGATCGGACAGCGCGAGCCCGATGGAGGCGGTGAGGAAGATCTCGCGGTCGTTGAAGGCGATCGGCGCGCGGATGGTTTTCCGGATGGTCTCGGCAAACGCGGTGATGCGCGCGGGATCCTGTTCCGACAGAAGAATCAGGCCGAACTGGTCGCCGGCCAGCCGCGCCAGCGTGTCCTGCGGTTTCAGGATCCGGGTCAGCCGACGCGCGAGCGTCAGCAGGATGGAATCGCCGACCGCGATGCCGACGGAATCATTGACCTGCTTGAAGCGGTCGAGGTCGATCACCATCAAGGTCGGCCGCAGGCTCGGCATCGACTTGGCGAAATTCGCCACCGCACCGAGTCGGTCGATGAACAGCTTTCGGTTCGGCAGGCCGGTCAAATTGTCGTGCACGGAATCGTGGAGCAGGCGCTCCTCGGCGTTCTTGATTTCCGTGACGTCGGTCAGGGTGCCGACCACGCGCGACACCTCGCCGTCGGAACCGACCACGGGCCGCGCCTTCAGCGCGAACCACATGAAATGGCCGTCCGGCGTGCGCAGACGGAAATCCTGCACCAGCCGTCCGCGACGCTGGTCGAGCACGCTGTCGAGCGAGGCACGGAAGCGGTCCTGGTCGAGCGGATGCAGCACTTCCAGCCATTTCGCGGCCGGGCCTTCCAGCGTGCCGCGCTTCAGCCCCAGCAGGCTTTCGGTCTCGGGACTGGTAAAGACCTTGTCGGAGGAGACGTCCCAGTCCCAGATCAGGTCCCCGGAGCCGGCGAGCGCGAGCGCGCGGCGCTCGACGTCCGAGACCACGCCGGTCGTGGCGCCGCCGCCGGCGAAGGCGTGCTGCATCACCGTGAAGCCGATCAGCATCACGATCAGCACGAGGCCGCCGAGCAGCGCGGGACCGACGATGTCGTTGGTGACGGCACCGGCGACCGTCATGCCGGCGGCGCAGACCCAGACCAGCAGCAGGAACCAGGTTGGGATCAACAGCACGGCGCGGTCGAAACCATGGGTCGAAAGATAGACGATCAGCGCGAAGCCGGCGACCGCGATCAAGACCAGCGACATGCGCGCAATGCCGGAGGCGACCGCCGGATCGAACAAGGCGAGCGCCACCAGCGAGCTCAAAAAGGTCAGCCAGCCGATCGTGATGTGGGAATAGCGCACGTGCCAGCGCGAGAGATTGAGATAGGCGAACAGGAACACCAGAAGCGTCGCCGCGAGGATGGCTTCGCCCGCCGCGCGCCAGACGCGCTCGGCGTTGTTCGACATGTCGAGCACCTTGCCCCAGAAGCCGAAGTCGACGCCGATATAGACCAGCACCGCCCAGGCGAGCGCGGCCGCGGCCGGGAACATGATGCTGCCCTTGACCACGAACAGGATCGTGAGCACGAGCGCCAAAAGACCGGAGATGCCGATCACGATGCCCTGGTACAGCGTGAACGAATTGACCTTGTCCTTGTAGGCGTCGGGTTCCCAGAGATAGAGCTGCGGCAGCTTGTCGGTGCGCAGCTCCGCGACGAAGGTGATGACGGCGCCGGGATCGAGCGTGACGCGGTAGACGTCCGCGGTCGGGCTCTCCTGGCGGTCGGGCCGGTCGCCGGTCGATGGCGTGATGGTCGCGATCCGCGACAGGCCGAGGTCCGGCCACAGCAGGCCGGAGCCGACGACGCGGTAATGCGGCGCGACGATCAGGCGGTCGAGCTGGTCGTCGGTGTTGTTGGCGAGCGCGAACACCGCCCAGTTCTGGCCGCCCTCGCGCGCGCGCACCTCGATGCGGCGGACGATGCCGTCGGTTCCCGGCGCGGTCGACACCTGGATGCGATCGGGATCATTGGAGTGCTGCAGCTCGACCACTGCAGTAAGATCAATCGCGGGCGCGTCACCGCGCACGCTGACAGCGTCGATCGCACGAGCCGGCGAAGTGATAGCAACAATCGTGCAGCCCAACGCCATCAGCGCAAGGCACCTGCTCCAACGCAAGGTCAGTCTCCGCGTTCGGCGTGCAGCACGCCCTGTCCGAACAAGGCGTACGCCCCCTTGTTAGCCGATAATTGCCACGTACGTGTGGGAAATCAAAGGGTTTCGGGCACCCCTTTGTTCAACAAGGTTTAGACGGACAACACAATTTTGCCAATATGGCCGCTGCTCTCGATTCGGCGGTGTGCATCGGCCGCCTTTTCCAACGCAAACGTGCTGTCCATGACGGGTTTCACGCGTCCCTCGCGGAGCAGCGGCATCACCTTCGCCTCGATCGCGGCAACCATCGCAGCCTTGTCCGCGTTACTACGTGGGCGCAGCGTGGAACCGGTATGATGCAGCCGCTTCACCATCAGCTTGGTGAAGTTGACGGTGGCCTTGGGTCCGCCCAGGAATGCAATCTGTACGATGCGTCCATCCATGGCGGCCGCGTCGTAGTTGCGTTCGATGTAGTCGCCGCCGACCATGTCGAGGATCAAATCGGCGCCGGCGCCGCCGGTTGCGGCCTTCACCTCGGCAACGAAATCCTCGGTCTTGTAGTTGATGGCCCTGTCGGCACCGAGCTTGAGGCAGGCCTCCGCCTTGTCCTGCGCGCCGACCGTGACAATCGCCTTCGCGCCAAGGGCTTTCGCAAGCTGGATCGCCATCGTGCCGATGCCTGAGGAGCCGCCATGCACGAGCAGCGTCTCGCCTGGCTGCAAGCCGCCGCGCTCGAACACGTTGTGCCACACCGTCATCAGGGTTTCGGGGATCGCGCCGGCCTCCAGCATCGACAGCGCGGGCGGCACCGCCATCGCCTGCGCGTCCTGCGCGATGCAATATTGCGCGTAGCCGCCGCCGGCCACCAGCGACATCACCTTGTCGCCGAGCTTGTGCCTGACGGCACCGGCGCCGAGCGCTGCGACTTCGCCGGACACTTCGAGGCCGGGCAGGTCGCTGGCGCCGGGTGGCGGCGGATAATGGCCCATGCGCTGCGAAACATCAGGGCGGTTGACGCCGGCGGCCGAAACCTTGATCAGGATTTCGCCAGGTCCTGGCACCGGCACCGCGCGGGTCTCGGGCAAGAGCACTTCCGGGCCGCCGGGCCTGGAAATGCCGATCACGGTCATTTGCGTAGGCACCTTGTCCATGACGGTTCCTTGGGCAGTATGCGGAAGATCGAGGGAGCATTAGCCAGCCGTGCTCCAACTGGCAACCGCTCACAATTTCAGGAGGAAGACATGCCGAGCGAGGATGACGACAGGCCTAGGAAGAAGGTCAGCCATGAGATCGGCCAGGACCTCTCGCTGATTTCGGTCGACGAGCTGAACGAGCGCATCGCGCTGCTGTCATCCGAGATCGAACGACTGAGGGCGGCGGTCAACAAAAGGAACGCGTCGAAAGACGCGGCGAACAGTTTTTTCAAATCGTGACACGCCCCAAGGTTATGCCCCACGGGGAGAGCTTCGGTGATCGCAAAAGGCAAGGGAAGCATCGCTCGATCGGCCAATGGCCGACATGGCAAATAAAACCTAAAGAAATCGCCTTGTTTACGGTTGGTTAAGCTTTCGGCTTTATGACTAACACCGTCCTGGTTTGGACACCGAGTGGCTCCTGTCACTCTGTTTGACGCCTCCCTGTTATCAACTTTTAAAGCCGCCGGTCACCGGCGGCTCTTTTTTTTGCGCGCCGCAAGCTCCGCGCGATTGTCGTGATCCCCGGTCCGTTCCGGCCCACCGGCCGGAAACCATATTTGGGCTTCTCACTGGACTCTCGTTCCCGCCCGCGCAATGATTTGTTCATCATAAGCCGGCAGCGCGCCGGCCGGGGCGGGGCAGTTGCGTAAGAGGCGTTGACCATGTCGGAGCGGTTGCAGGGCGAGGGGGCTCTGGTTCAGTTCAGCGAGCGGCTGACCAATTCGGCGGCGTTCGGTGTTTTGTTCCGGGAGGGCATGGATCTGGTCGAGGAGACCGCCGCCTATCTCGATGGCGTCGGCCGCGCCGAGGCCAAGGCGCTGGATCGGGCCGCGAGCCTGACCTACGCGACCGAGAGCATGCGGCTGACCACCCGGTTGATGCAGCTTGCGTCCTGGCTCCTGCTGCACCGCGCGGTGAAGGAAGGCGAAATGACGCTGATCCAGGCCAATCGCGAGAAGACCAAGGTCAAGCTGTCGGCCGCCGATCCCGGTCCCGCCGACATGGTCGACAAGCTGCCGGCGCAGCTTCAGGACCTGATCGTCCGGTCGATGAACCTGCAATCGCGGGTCCGCCGGCTCGACACCACCATCCACGCCCCACCGGCCGAGCGCACCACCATCGGCAATCCCCTGGTGCCGCAGCTCAATCGGCTGAAGGCGGCATTCGAGCAGTAATTCTTCGGCTCTCTCCTCGTCATTGCGCGCCGCGTTCGCGCCGAAGCAATCCAGGCTGTTCCCCCGCGGGGCCACTGGATTGCTTCGCTTAGTTTATCATCGGGCGGCGCTTCGCGCCGACCCGTTGGCTCGCAATGACGGAAAACAAACAAAAACGCCCCGCTTGGCAGGGGCGTTCTTGATTCGGATCGATTCAGCTTCAAACGCCCGTCGCCCAAGCGGGCGAGCCGATCAATCTTTCTTGAGAAAGCCCTGGAATTTCTTCTGGAAGCGCGAGACGCGGCCGCCGCGATCGAGGATCTGCTGGGCGCCGCCGACCCAGGCCGGGTGCGATTTCGGGTCGATGTCGAGATTGAGCTTGTCGCCGGCCTTGCCCCAGGTGGAACGCGTCTGGTACTCGGTGCCGTCGGTCATGACGACCGTAATCATATGATAATTCGGATGAATTTCGGCTTTCATGACGTATCCTCGCGCGCCTGCGCGCTGTCTTGAGTCATCTCAAAGTGGACGGAATTGCGGGCTCTATAACGTAAGGCGGAAGTCAAAACAAGCTGCAAAGCAGGCCGCGAAACAAGCGCAAGGCCTTGGGTGACTTACCGGAATTGCCACTGACGGCCGTGCGGCCTATCTGGGGGGCGCGGAGCATAATCCGGAAAAATGTGAAGCGGTTTTCCGAAAAGATCATGCTCAAAGAAATCATCCCAAATTGCCATGGCTATTCGAATTGATGCCATCAGGTTTCGGGCAGCGACAGGTCAGGACGAATGAGCGCAGTTGAACGGCTGGACGACGAGCAGGACCTCAAACTCAAGCGGCCCGAAATGGTCGACGTGCCGGCCGGCGACGGGCAGGTCTCCTTGTCGCCGGTCAAGGAGCGGGCCCGGCTCCGGCCGCTGCTGGCGCTGGTGCCCTATATCGCGCGCTATCGCGGCAGGGCCTTTCTCGCCTTGATTGCGCTCACGGTCGCCGCCGTCACCACGCTGCTGGTGCCGGTCGCGGTGCGGCGGATGATCGATTTCGGATTTACCCCGCGCGGCATCGCGCTGATCAACAGCTATTTCAGCGTCATGATCGCGGTGGTCGCGGTGTTGGCGCTGGCCAGCGCCGGGCGCTATTATCTGGTCATGACGATCGGCGAGCGCATCGTCGCCGATCTCAGGCGCGAGGTGTTCTCACATCTGGTTTCGCTGTCGCCGGCCTTCTTCGATTCTGCGCGCAGTGGCGAGCTGATTTCGCGGCTCACCGCTGACACCACCCAGATCAAGTCGGCGGCCGGTGCCTCGGTTTCGATCGCGCTGCGCAATCTCCTGCTGTTCATCGGCGCCGTGACCATGATGGTGATCACGAGCCCGCGGCTCTCCGGCTTCGTGCTGCTGGCGATCCCGCTGATCGTGCTGCCGCTGGTCGCATTCGGACGCTGGGTGCGGCGGCTGTCGCGCAACGCCCAGGACACGCTGGCCGATGCATCCGCCTATGCCTCCGAGCTCGTCACCGCGATCCGGACCGTGCAGGCCTATACCGGCGAGCGGCTCGCCAATGCGCGTTTTTCCAACGAGGTCGAGCAGGCCTATGAGGCGGCCCGCATTTCGACCAAGGCGCGCGGGGTGCTGACCGCGATCATCATCTTCATCGTCTTCACCAGCGTGGTGCTGATCCTGTGGGTCGGGTCGCATGACGTTCTGACCGGCGCGATCACGCCGGGCCGGCTCGGCCAGTTCGTGCTCTATACCGCGTTCGCGGCCGCGGCCCTCGGCCAGCTCAGCGAGGTCTGGGGCGAGGTGTCGGCGGCCTCGGGCGCTGCCGAGCGCCTGTTCGAGATTCTCGACGTCCAGCCCGAGATCACGGCGCCCGCGCTGCCGCAATCCCTGCCGCAGCCGGCGCGCGGCGACGTCAGTTTCGACAATGTCCGCTTCAACTATCCGATGCGGCCGGAGCTGCCGGCGATCGACGGCGTCTCGTTCTCGGTGAAGGCCGGCGAGAAGGTCGCGATCGTCGGCCCCTCGGGCGCCGGCAAGAGCACGCTGTTTCATCTCTTGCTGCGCTTCTACGACACCGCGTCGGGAACCATCGCGTTGGACGGCGTCCCGGTGAAGTCAGCCGATCCGCGCAAGTTGCGATCCCGCATGGCGCTGGTGCCGCAGGATTCCGTGGTGTTCGCAGCCAGCGCCCGCGAAAACATCCGCTTCGGCCGCCCCGAGGCCACCGATGCCGAGGTGGAACGCGCCGCCGATCTGGCGCACGCCACCGAATTCCTCCGCCGCCTGCCGGGCGGCTTCGAGGCCCAGCTCGGCGAGCGCGGCGTGACGCTGTCGGGCGGCCAGCGTCAGCGCATCGCGATCGCGCGCGCGATCCTGCGCGACGCGCCGTTGCTGCTGCTCGACGAGGCGACCTCGTCGCTCGATGCCGAAAGCGAGACGCTGGTGCAGACCGCGCTGGAAGAGCTGATGCGCCACCGCACCACGCTCGTGATCGCCCACCGGCTCGCCACCGTGCTGTCCTGCGACCGCATCCTGGTGATGGAGCACGGCCGCATCGTCGAGCAGGGGACGCATGCGTCGCTGGTCGCCGCCAACGGCCTCTATGCGCGGCTGGCGCGATTGCAGTTCGAGGGGGCGTGATGCGTCATTGCGAGCGAAGCGACGAAGCAATCCACACTGTCTCGGCGGATCGATTCCGGATTGCTTCGCTGCGCTCGCAATGATGCGCATTCACGGCTGCCACGCCATCTTCAGCACGGGACGGCCCGAGGTCGGATTGACGTCGTCTCCGGCAGGCACGAAGCCGCTCCGCTCATAGAAGCGGATCGCACGGGCATTGTCCTTGTTGACCAGCAGCGTGATGCGCTCGGGCGACAGCCGCTTGGCCTCATCGACCAGCAGGCGGGCGACGTCCGAGCCCCAGTGCTCTGGGGCCACCACGAGCTGGTCGAGATGGCCTGTTGCATCGATGGTGACGAACCCGATCAGTTCGCCGATCTGTTCGGCGACGATGATCGAGGCCTTCGCCACCAGTTCGTTGGTCCAGCGCTCGCGCCACCATGGCACGCGCGCGGCGAAATCGATCGATGGATAGGCCTGTTGCCAGGTGCGTAGCCACAGCGCGATGGCGGCGTCTTCGTCCTCCGCGCGATAAGGGCGAAGCGCAGAGCTCACTCAGCGTTCCGTCAGCTTCAGCTCGATGCGGCGGTTGCGGCGGTAGGCGTCTTCGGTCTGCGCGGTGTCGAGCGGCTGGAACTCGGCAAAGCCGGCCGCGACCAGCCGCTGCGGCGAGACGCCCTTCGAGATCAGATATTGCACGACCGAGATCGCGCGCGCCGACGACAGCTCCCAGTTCGACTTGTACCCGGAGCTGTAGATCGGCCTGACGTCGGTGTGGCCGTCGACCCGCAGCACCCAGGCGATCTCGGGTGGAATCTGCTTGTCGAGCGCGAGCAGCGCGTCGGCGACGGTGTCGAGCTCGGTGCGGCCTTCCGGCAATAGCGTTGCCTGTCCGGTGTCGAAGAACACTTCCGACTGGAACACGAAGCGGTCGCCGACGATGCGGATGTCGGGCCTGTTGCCGAGGATCGCGCGCAGCCGCCCGAAAAACTCCGAGCGATAGCGCGACAATTCCTGCACGCGCTGCGCCAGCGCGACGTTGAGGCGCTGGCCGAGGTCGGCGATGCGGTTCTGCGATTCCTTGTCGCGCTTCTCCGAGGCGTCGAGCGCCTCTTCCAGCGCGGCGAGCTGCCGGCGCAGCGCGCTGATCTGCTGGTTCAGCACCTCGATCTGCGCCAGCGCGCGCGCCGTCACCTGCTTTTCCGAATCCAGCGCCTTGTTGAGCTCGGACGTCCGCCCCGCGGCGTCGCTGCCGGCGCCGGCAAGCCCCTGATAAAGCCCCTTGATGCGGTCGCGTTCGGCTTCCGCCGAGGCAAGTCCGGCGCGCAATTGCGCGACGGTGTCGTCGAGATTGAGCTTGCCGAGTTTCTCCAGCGACAGCATTTCGCTGAGCTGCTGGATCTTCGCGTTGAGCTGTTCCAGGGCCTTGTCCTTGCCGGTCACCTCCTGTGACAGGAAGAACTGCACCACCAGGAACACGGTCAGGAGGAAGACGATCGACAGCACGAGGGTCGACAGCGCGTCGACGAATCCCGGCCAGTAGTTGAAGGCGGATTCGCTGCGTCGGGCGCGGGCAAGAGCCATTTGAAGTCTCCGCTGTCATGTCTTCGAGGCGAGCGCTCCCCGCGCGGCTCACCGTCCGAGGCGTATCATCAACTCTTTTCGGTCTTCTCGGTCTGGCGCCGTCGTTCGGGCTGTCGCGTCTCGGGCTGTCGTGCCAGCTGTTCGAGCAGCCGTCGGATCTCGCGGTTCTGCTCGCCCTGGCCGTCGGCCCATTCCCGGATCATCTGCTGCTCGGTCCGCATGTGCGCAACCAGCCCCTGGATGGCTTCGGCAAGGGTGGCCATGGCGGTCGCCGAACTGCGGCCGCCGCCCTCTTCCACTGTCGCGCGCAGCCGCTCGATGGCGCCCGACAGGTCGCCGCCCGCCGCCCCGTCACGGGCATATTCGCGCACCGTGGTCGCAAGCCAGTCCTCGAGGTCGGTATAGAAGCGGTTTTGCGCCTGGCTCGACTGCAGGTCGAGGAAGCCCAGGATCAGCGAGCCGGCGAGGCCGAACAGTGAGGACGAAAACGAGATGCCCATGCCGCCGAGCGGCGCGGCGAGCCCCTCTTTCAGGGTGTCGAACAGCGCGCCGGCATCGCCACCGACCTTCAGGGAATCGATCACCTTGCCGACTGAACCCACAGTTTCGATCAGGCCCCAGAAGGTGCCGAGCAGGCCGAGGAACACCAACAGTCCGGTCATGTAGCGGGAAATGTCGCGCGCCTCGTCCAGCCGGGTGGCGATCGAATCCAGCAGGTGCCGCATGGTCTGCTGGCTGATCGACATCCGCCCGGTCCGCTCGCCGCCGAGAATGACCGCCATGGGAGCAAGCAGTGTCGGGTACCGTGTCAGCGCCAAGCCCGGATCGGCGATGCGGAAATTGTTGACCCAGGCGACTTCCGGGTAGAGCCTGATCACCTGGCGAAACGACAGGATGATGCCGATCAGCAGCACCGTCCCGATCAGTGCGTTGAGGCCAGGATTGGCGAAGAAGGCGAGGATGATCTGCTTGTAGAGCACGATCGCCACCAGCGCGCACAGCACCAGGAATACAACCATCCGCACCAGGAAGATGCGGGGCGATGACAGTTTGGTCAGCTCGTTCTCGATCGCGGCGCGGGGGGAGGGGCCTGAAGGCATTGCCAATGACATCCGTTGCAGGGAACCGGGGTTCGGCTCCAATATGGCACACTGGCGGCGGGAAAGAAGCTGTCCTTGCGGCAATTCTCGAACCGAGTCACCAGTATTCAGGGTTCCCCAAGGTCCCGCCGAAATCGCCAATATCCGGGCTGACGTCCGTTGCCACCGGCGCGCAGGTCGCCCTGGCGCCGTCTTGCCATGCGCGCATGCGCATGAACCAGAAGCAGGGCGAAACCCGCCTTAGCCCGCCGCCTTCAACATCCTCACGAGTTCGCCGTGAACGAACTCGTTGCCGCAGACCACGTGGCCGGTCGTGAGCGCATCGTCCTTGCCGTCGACGCCCGAGACGATGCCACCGGCCTCGCGCACCATGATCTGGCCCGCCGCGATGTCCCAGGACTGCAGGTTGCGCTCCCAGAAGCCGTCGAAGCGGCCGGCGGCGACGAAGGCGAGGTCGAGGGCGGCGGCGCCAAAGCGGCGCAAGCCGGCGACCTTGCTCTGGATTGCGGTCATCTCACGGCGTGACAAGTCCAGATCGCCGCGGCCGATATGCGGCATCGCGCAGGCGATAACGCATTCATCGAGCTTGCGCCGTCCGGCCACGCGCAGCCGCTGGTCGTTGAGGAAGGCGCCCTTGCCGCGCTCGGCGATGTAGAGCTCGTCATTGGCGGGATTGTAGACCACGCCGGCGATGATCGTGTCCTCCCGCTGCAGCGCGATCGAGATCGCGAATTGCGGAATGCCGTGCAGGAAATTGGTGGTGCCGTCGAGCGGATCGACGATCCAGGTGTGCGACTTGTCCGAGCCTTCCCGCGCCCCGCCTTCCTCGCCGATGAAGCCGTAGCCGGGACGCGCCTTGGCGAGATCGGTGTAGAGCATTTCCTCGGCCCGCTTGTCCGCCAGCGAGACGAAATTGGCCGGCCCTTTCAGCGAGACCTGCAAGTGCTCGATCTCGTTGAGATCATGCTTGAGGCTGCGGCCGGCGCGGCGCGCGGCCTTGACCATGACGTTGATGAGGGCGGAATGCAGCATGGGATCGGCGCTAAAGCCTGATGAGTTTGGGTTGAACTGTTGAGGCATCGACGGTCGGCTCCCTCTCCCCGCTTGCGGGGAGAGGGTTGGGGTGAGGGGGAGTCTCTACGAGTTGGGCTCATGGAAAGTCCCCCTCACCCGCATCGCATCTTTCGATGCGATGCGACCTTTCCCCGCAAGCGGGGAGAGGTGAACTGTGGTCGGGGGAGTGGGTGCCCTGCGCGCGAGGCCCCGTCAAGCTCATTTCTTGGCGAAGGTGCCGAACCAGAGGCGCACCAGATCCTCGACCTTGGCGCGATCCTGATCGCTCAGCTGCGCGAACCGTTCGTCGAGCTGGGCATCGCCGTTGCCGGCGGTCTTCGCAATCAGATGCCACTTGAACCCTTCGATCAGGTCGATCGGCGTACCCCGGCCGGTGATCAGGACATGGGCCAGCCTGTTCTGCGCGATCGGGCTGTTCTGCCTGGCGGCGCGCCGCAACAGCTCGATGGCACCCTCCTCGTTCTTCGGCGTGCCGGTGCCGTTGTAGAGCGCAATGGCGTATTCGACCTCGGCATCGAGATTGTCCGCGACCGCCGCTGCCTGCAACAGCTGCGCGGCCTTGGCGAGATCCTTCTGGACGCCGGTGCCCTCCTTGTAGAAGGTCGCCAGCGCGTATTGCGCTTCCGGGTTGCCGGCGTTGGCCGCGATGGTGAGCAGCTCGGCCGAACGCTTCAGGTCCTGCGGCAAGGTCTGGCCGTCGAGATAGAGCAGCGCCAGATTATAGGCCGCCTTGGGTTCGCCGAGCTTGGCCGAAGAGGCGAGCAGCTTGACGGCGGCTTCGCGATCGACCGGTCCCCCGCGCCCGGACAAACGCATCATCGCCAAGGCAAACATCGCCTCGCGATCGCCGCCTTCGGAGGCGCGCTTGTACCAGTCGATCGCGCTCGCGTAGTCGCGCTTGACGCCGAGCGCGTTGGAATAGAGCTCGCCAAGCATGGTCATGGCCTTGATGTCGCCGGCCTGGGCCTTGGCGCTCGCAAGGTCGAACGCGGTCTTGTACATACCACGCTGGTAGGCGCCGTAGACGAGATCGGCATTTGGGTCCTCCGGGGCCGGAGCCGGCGGCGCCGGCTTCAATTCCGCGGCCGGAGGCTTTTTCACGACGGCCGGCGGCCTGGCCTTCGGGTTCGGTGCCGCCTTGCTCGCGGCTGGCGGTTCGATACCCGGCGGTGTCAGCGACACCTGTGCCGCTGCGCCCGTCGCCATCAGCAGCGCACCCGCCACCGAAATCACGATCAAACGGCAAGCGTTCATGCCTGGCTCACCTCCGTCCCGCCGTGACCCGTGCGAGCGGCGGATGCGAAGGCCGCCCCGATCGCCTCGCCGAGCTCGGCAAGGGCCACTGCCGCGCCGCGCGGATCGGACCAGACGAGATCGTCGACGAGGATGAAGTCCGCGCCGGCCGCGACAAAATCCCGCGCCTGTTCGCGGGACGCCGCGTAGGCGACGCAGGGCGGCTCGAACAACTCCGCCCACCATCCGAGACGCTCGGCAACCGCCTCGCTGGAGGGCCTGATGCCCTGCGCATCGGTCTCGCCGAACAGCACATAGTCGGCGCCGCGCTCTCCCGCGCTCATCGACTCATGCCGCGTCGGGAGTCCGCCGGCGCCCACGATGCGATCGGGCTTCAACGCCGGCATCGCCTCCTCCAGCGCGGCGATGCCTGTGAGGTGCGCGCCATCGGCGCCCGACCGCGCGACCAGCTCGAACTGGTTCCCAAGCGCCTCTCCGTCGAGCAGCAGCGCCGCGCCGCTGCCCTGGATGATGGGCGCGAGCGCTTTCACGCGCGAGACCATCGTGCGCGGGTCGGCCGGCTTCAGCCGCACCAGGACGGCTGCGACGTCGGCGGCCGCCAGCACGGCCGGCAGATCGGCCGTGAGCCGTGCTGGATCGTCCAGAGCAGGCGTCGCGAGATAGAGCCTCGGCGCGGGCCGCGGCGGAAACGATTTCGTGGCCAATTATGCCGCCTTCTTTTCCAGCTCGTTCGCCCACTCGCCCCGGCTTGCGAGCGCATTCATCCGCGCACGATGGGTGAAGGCCCGCTGGCCCGCCGCGACATTTTCAGGTCGGCCGGCCCAGGCCTTTTGCGGCGCGGCCTGCAGCGCGCGGCCATACGAGAAAGTCAGCGGCCACGGCAACCCGCCGATTCGGTTCATCGCGTTGAGATGGGCGGTCGCCTCCTCGTCGGACTGGCCGCCGGAGAGAAAAGCGATGCCCGGAACCGCCGCCGGCACGCAGCGCTTCAGGAGTTTTATGGTCTTCTCGGCAACTTCTTCAACTGAGACCTGTTTGCCTGATTTCTTGCCGGGCACGACCATGTTGGGCTTCAGGATCATGCCCTCAAGTGCGACCCGCTGAACGAACAGTTCCCGGAACGTCTTGCTCAGCACGCGCTGCGTCACCTCAAAACACCTGTCGATGTCGTGGTCGCCGTCCATCAGCACTTCCGGCTCGACGATCGGCACGATCTGCGCTGCCTGGCACGCCGCCGCATAGCGCGCGAGCGCATGGGCATTGACGTGAACAGCCGTCATCGAGGGGATATTTTCAGCGATGTCGATCACCGCCCGCCATTTGGCAAAGCGCGCGCCGCGCTCGAAATATTTCGTCAAGCGCTCGGCGAGCTTGTCGAGGCCCGCAGTGACGAGTTCGCCGGGGCAGGCGGCGAGGGGCTGGGTTCCCTCATCGACCTTGATGCCGGGAATCGCGCCGGACTGTTCGATCAGCTTGACCAGCGGCGTGCCGTCGCGGGCGTTCTGCCAGATGGTCTCGTCATAGAGAATCACGGCCGAGATGTATCTGCTCATCGCTTCCGAGGAGCGGAACAGCATTTCGCGATAGTCTCGCCTGGTTTCCTCCGTCGAGTCCACCTTGATGGCGTCAAACCGCTTCTTGATGGTGCCCGAGGATTCGTCGGCGGCGAGCAGACCCTTGCCCGGCGTGACCATGGCCAGGGCGACCTTGTTGAGATCGCTGAGATTCATGGAATTGTCCTCCGAAAAGCGGACCCTGCCTTGCCCATCAAAATAGACCGTTCTCGGGCAAATTAAGAGGAGAACGTTGGTCGCAGGGGCCGCCCGGTAGAGGATTTTTTTAAGCGATTTTCGGGTCCAGTTCGCCCTTGGCATAGCGTTTGGCCATATCGGCCGTGCTCAGCACCTTCTTGATCTTGGAGGCCTGGCCGGCGGTGTTGAACTCCTGCAGGCGCTGCTTGCACAATTTCGTCATCGCCTCCATCGCCGGCTTCAGATATTTGCGCGGATCGAACTCTTCGGGGTTTTGGTTGAGGACTTTCCGGATCTGGCCGGTCATCGCCATGCGGTTGTCGGTGTCGATGTTGATCTTGCGCACGCCGTTCTTGATGCCGCGCTGGATCTCCGAGACCGGCACGCCCCAGGTCGGCTTCATCTTGCCGCCATTGGCGTTGATGATCTCCTGCAGGTCCTCCGGCACCGACGAGGAGCCATGCATCACGAGATGCGTGTTCGGCAGCTTGCGATGGATCTCCTCGATCACCTTCATGGCGAGGATGTCGCCGTCCGGCTTGCGGGTGAACTTGTAGGCGCCGTGCGAGGTGCCCATCGCGATCGCGAGCGCATCGACCCGGGTCTCCCTGACGAACTTCACGGCTTCGTCGGGATTGGTCAGGAGCTGGTCGTGTGACAGCTTGCCTTCCGCGCCGTGGCCGTCTTCCTTGTCGCCCATGCCGGTCTCGAGCGAGCCGAGCACGCCGAGCTCGCCCTCGACCGAGATGCCGCCGAGATGCGCCATGTCGGTCACCGTTTTGGTGACACCGACATTGTAGTCCCAGTCGCCCGGCGTCTTGCCGTCGGCCTTGAGCGAGCCGTCCATCATCACGGAGGTGAAGCCGGACTGAATCGCGGTCATGCAGGTCGCCGGCTCATTGCCATGGTCGAGATGCACGCAGACCGGGATCTGCGGATAGATCTCGGTCACCGCGTCCATCATGTGGCGCAGCATCACGTCGTTGGCGTAGGAGCGCGCGCCGCGCGAGGCCTGGATGATCACCGGCGCGTCGACTTCGGAGGCCGCCGCCATGATCGACAGCGCCTGCTCCATGTTGTTGATATTGAACGCCGGCACGCCGTAGTCGTGCTCCGCCGCGTGGTCGAGCAATTGACGCAACGTGATCCGAGCCATCTGTCCTGTTCTCCGCGTTGGGGCGCCGGCGCGCCCAGTCCATCCTTCGAATTAGCCTACTTTCAAAACCTCGACACCGGGCAGCGGCTTGCCCTCCATCCATTCGAGAAACGCGCCGCCGGCGGTGGAAACATAGGTGAAATCGTGGGCCACGCCGGCCTGGTTGAGGGCGGCCACGGTGTCGCCGCCGCCGGCGACCGAAACCAGCTTCTTGGCCTTGGTCCGCGCAGCCGCGTGCCTCGCCGCCACCGCCGTGCCGCGGTCGAATGGCGCGATCTCGAACGCGCCGATCGGACCGTTCCAGACCAGCGTCGCCGCGTCGTCGATGGCGGCATGGATGCGGGCGGTCGATTGCGGTCCGATGTCGAGGATCATGCCGTCGGCGGGAATGGCGTCCAGGCCGTAGCCGAAGGACGGCGAGCCTGCCGCGAAATGGAACGCGACGGTCGCGTCGACCGGCAGGATGACGGCGCAGTTGGCGGCTTCGGCCTTCTCCAGGATGCGCAGCGCGGTCGGCGCAAGCTCCCGCTCGGCCAGCGACTTGCCGATCGCGACGCCCTGTGCATGCAGGAAGGTGTTGGCCATGCCGCCGCCGATCACCAGTGCATCGACCTTGCTGACGAGGTTTTCCAACAGATCGATCTTGGTCGACACTTTGGCGCCGCCGACGATCGCGATGACAGGTTTTGTCGGCGCTTCCAGCGCTTTACCGAGCGCGTCGAGCTCGGCCTGCATGCTGCGTCCGGCATAGGCCGGAAGCTTGTGGCCAAGACCTTCGGTCGAGGCGTGCGCGCGATGCGCCGCTGAGAACGCATCATTGACCCAGACGTCGCCGAGTCTTGCCAGCTCCGCCGTGAAGGCCGGATCGTTCTTCTCCTCCTCCTTGTGGAAGCGGGTGTTTTCCAGGCAGAGGATATCGCCATCCTTCATCGCGGCGACGGCGCGTGCAGCGGCCTCGCCGATGCAGTCGTCGGCGAAGCCGACCGGCTTCTTGAGCACGCGGGACAGCGCTTCGGCGACGGGCTTGAGCGAGTCCTTGGGGTCGCGTCCCTTGGGCCGGCCGAAATGCGCCAGCAGGATGACCTTGCCGCCCTTGTCGGCGATTTCGGTGATCGTGGGGACCACGCGCTCCAGCCGGGTCAAGTCGGTGACGTGCCCGTTCTCCATGGGCACGTTGAGGTCGACGCGCAGCAGCACGCGCTTCGCCCTGACATCGACGTCATCGAGGGTGCGGAATTTGTTCATGACATCATCACCGAGTGAGAGGCGGCAGGAGCGCTAACCACTATCGCGCTCCGGAGGATTGCCTTCCTGCCTGGTCGTGACTCTCATGCCTTGTCGGAAGCCGTACGCAATAAACGCGAGCAGCAGGACAGCGCCGGGAATGCCGATCCAGCCAGGAAGGGCCATCGCACGTTCCAGCTACAGCAGTTTCCCCATCGCAACGGCGGTGTCCGCCATGCGGTTCGAAAAACCCCACTCATTGTCGTACCACGACATCACGCGCACGAGGTTGCCGTTCATGACCTTGGTCTGGTCCATGTGGAAGGTCGAGGAGTGCGGATCGTGGTTGAAGTCGATCGAGACGTTGGGCGCGGTGGTGTAATTGAGGATGCCCTTGAGCTGCTGCTCGGCGGCGCGCTTCATCGCCTCGTTGATTTCCTTGGGGTCGGTGTTGCGCTTGGCGACGATCTTCAGATCGACCACGGAGACGTTCGGCACCGGCACGCGGATCGCGACGCCGTCGAGCTTGCCCTTCAATTCGGGCAGCACGAGCCCGATCGCCTTTGCCGCGCCGGTCGAGGTCGGGATCATCGACATCGCCGCCGCGCGGCCGCGGTAGAGGTCCTTGTGCAGCGTATCGAGCGTCGGCTGGTCGCCGGTATAGGCGTGGATCGTGGTCATGAAGCCGGTCTCGATGCCGACCGTGTCGTTCAGCACCTTGGCGACCGGCGCCAGGCAGTTGGTAGTGCAGGAGCCGTTGGAGACCACGAGGTGGTCCCTGGTCAGCGTGTCGTGGTTGACGCCGAACACGATGGTCGCATCCGCGTTCTCGGCCGGCGCCGACACCAGCACGCGCTTGGCGCCTGCCGTCAAATGCGCGGCGGCCTTCTCCTTGGCGGTGAAGATGCCGGTGCATTCCAGCGCGATGTCGACGCCGAGGTCTTTCCACGGCAGCTTCGTGGGATCGCGCTCGGCCGACACCTTGATCTTGCCGTTGCCGAGGCTGATGGAATCGCCCTCGACCGTCACGGTGCCATGGAAGCGGCCATGCACGGAGTCATAGCGCAACAAATGGGCATTGGTCTCGACCGGGCCGAGATCGTTGATGCCGACCACCTCGATATCGCTGCGGCCGGACTCGGCGATGGCCCGCAGGATGTTGCGGCCGATGCGGCCAAACCCGTTGATTGCGACGCGGACTGCCATCTTCGTCTCCTTCCATGACGGTTGTCGTCCCCGGGACACGACCGGTGGTCGCGCATGCGGGGATGCTTACGGCGGACACGCCCGGTTCGGCCGGGCGGGAGCATTTCATATGGGGCCTTGGTAGACCTTTTTGCGGCCAATCACAACCGCCAGCCCGGCCTTAACCCTTCCCGCCGCCGAGGCGCTTCAGGGCTGCGTTGACGGCCGCCTCCGCGGTAATTGCAAAATGCTTGTAAAGGTCCTTGTAGGGAGCGCTTTCTCCGAACGAATGCATGCCTATGAATTCACCATCGATCCCGATCACGGCGTCCCAGCCCCAACGCACCGCGGCCTCGATCGCAATTTTCACTGGAGCGTGACCGATGATGGCCTGCCGCCGCTCGTCCGGCTGCGCCAGCAACAATTCGAGGGAGGGCACCGAGACCACCCGCGCGGCGATGCCGCGCTCGGCAAGCTGCTTCTGCGCCGCGACCGCAATCTCGACCTCGGAGCCCGACGCGAACAGCGACACTTTCGCCTCACCGCCGGCCGCGACCAGCTCATAGCCGCCATGCCCGCAAGGGTTGTCGTCAGGCGCCGAGGTGCGCAGTTGCGGCAGGTTCTGCCGCGTCAGCGCCAGCACGGTCGGCCCGGTCGAGCGGTTGAGCGCGAGCTCCCAGCATTCCGCCACCTCGACCGAGTCGCAGGGGCGGAACACGCGCATGTTGGGGATCGCGCGCAAGGCTGCGAGATGCTCGACCGGCTGATGCGTCGGCCCGTCTTCGCCGAGCCCGATCGAATCGTGCGTCATCACGTAGACTGCGCCGGCGCCCATCAGCGCCGCCAGCCGCATCGCCGGCCGCGCATAGTCGGAAAAGATCAGGAAGGTGGCGCCGTTCGGCGCAAACCCGCCGTGCAGGAAGATGCCGTTCAGGCACGCCGCCATGCCGTGCTCACGGATGCCGTAATGGATGAAGCGGCCCTTCGGCGTCTTGGCGGAGAACGCGACGGCGGTCTTCGCCTTGTTGTTGTTGGAGCCGGTGAGATCGGCGGAGCCGGCGACGAATTCGAGCGGCATCGCCGCCGCGATCGCCTCGATCGCGGCTTCCGAGGATTTGCGCGTGGCGACGTTCAGTGGGCTCGCCAGCAGCGCCTTCTTGTGCGCCTTGAGCGCCTTCGCCAACGCGCTCGGACGCTCATGCTTGAGCCGCCGCTCGAATTCGGCCCGCTTGCGCGGCCCCAGTTCGGCATAGCGCGCCTCCCACTCCTTGCGCGCGGCGCCGCCGCGGCTGCCCGCCTCGCGCCAGCCTTTCAGCACGTCGTCGGGCACCGCGAACGCATCGAGCGAAATGCCGAGATTTTCCTTGGCGGCCTTCAGCTCGTCGGCGCCGAGCGCCTCGCCATGCGCCTTCGCGGTGCCGGCCTTGTGGGGCGCGCCAAAACCGATCGTGGTCTTGCACGCGATCAGTGACGGCCGCGAGGAGCCTTGCGCGCGCTTGATCGCCGCCGCGATCGCCTGTGGATCATGACCGTCGATCCGCTCGGCTGCCCACCCTGCGGATTTGAAGCGCTTCACCTGGTCGACCGAGTCGGCAAGCGAGGTCGGGCCGTCGATCGAGATGCCGTTGTCGTCGTAGAGCACGATCATCTTGCTGAGCCGCCAGTGCCCGGCGAGCGCGATCGCCTCCTGCGAGACGCCCTCCATCAAATCGCCATCGGAGCAGAGCACGTAGGTGTGATGGTCGACGATCTTCTTGCCGAACTCGGCGGAAAACATCTTTTCGGCGAGCGCCATGCCGACCGCGGTCGCGATGCCCTGGCCGAGCGGCCCAGTGGTGGTCTCGACGCCGCTGGTGTGAAAATTTTCCGGATGACCGGGGGTCTTCGATCCGAGTTGCCGGAACCGCTTGATCTCGTCCAGCGTCATGGCCGGATTGCCGGTGAGATAGAGCAGCGCATAGAGCAGCATCGAGCCGTGACCGGCCGACAGCACGAACCGGTCGCGGTCGGGCCAGGCCGGCTCGGTGGCGTCGAATTTCAAAAACTGCGTGAACAGCACCGTGGCGACATCGGCGGCGCCCATCGGCAGGCCCGGATGGCCGGACTTGGCCTGCTCGACCGCATCCATCGCGAGCGCGCGTATAGCGTTGGCCATGCGGGAATGTTCGACCTGCGTCATGATAATCCGTCCGAGTGAGAGCGTGAGAGGCTTGATCTATGTTATCGCGGCATTGGCCAGCATGTGATGATGAGCGCTAGCGAAAAGGTTGGATAGCACCTGGGTTCCAAGAGTCAAAGGACGCGACGGGGGTAATGAACGCGCCCTCGGACCGAATGTTGCTTAGCAGTGCATAGTTCCGTCACGGCGTTGCGCTGGTGTCCTTGGACACGTAAGTTGAAATTTCGAGTGCCCGCGAGCTCCGGGATTCTGCGGGGGCCGGGCTTTTGTCGGTTGAGTCCCGCGGCGACGCATATGAGTGATCATCCAGCCAATCGATCCGGACCAGCGGAGCCGGTCTCCGCCGATCTCGACGTAGCAACGCGACGGCTGATGGCGGCGCTCGACGCCCTGGAACGTGCGGTGGAGCGGCGGCGCGATGCCGATCGCGACGAGGACGAGCTCGCCACCCGCATCCAGGCGCTCGGCGCGGACCGTTCGCGGCTCGCCGATGAACTCGACGGATCGCTGGTGCGGTCGCGCAAGCTCGAGCGCGCCAGTCGCGAGGTGACCGAGCGGCTCGATGTCGCGATCGGCACGATCCGCGCGGTGCTCGGCGTGGGAGAGAATAACGGATGAGCCACATCAACGTGACCATCAACGGCCGGCAATACCGCATGGCCTGCGAGGAGGGCCAGGAGGTGCGGCTCCTCAAGCTGGCCGAAAGCCTGGAATCGCGCATCCAGAGCCTGCGCGGCAAGTTCGGCGAGATCGGCGATGCCAGGCTCACCGTGATGGCGGCGCTCACGGTGTGCGACGAGCTGCTCGACGCCGGCAATCAGATCAAGAGCCTCGAGCAGGACCTCGAGCAGCTGCGTAACGTGCGGCTCGCCGCGACCGACCGCGCCCGGGAGACCCAGGCCGCGGTTGCGAGCGCGCTCAATGCGGCTGCGGAACGAATCGAAAGGACCACGCAGGTCCTGAACCGCACCGTCGGCGCCGGCGTCGCGATCGGGTGACGCACAGGCCGCACTGACGTACCGCCGGCCGGGTTGGCCTGTCCCCTCGCGTCGCCCGCAGACTCCCTGCTCCTTGCTGGGAAATGATGCTAGTCTCCTGGCGCGATGACTCCGGAGCCTGCCACGATCTGTCTGGGCTGTTGGCAGAATCTTCATCTGCCGATACCGCTGCGCGGGCCGCTTTCGACACCCTTCCGCCTCGTGGGCATCAAGCCGAGCCGGATGAATCCGAATACCTGCACGATCTGCGAGATGGCCTTCTCCCGGGTGATGAAGGCGCGCGCGATCACGATCGACGCGACGATCATGTTCGCGGACCTGCGCGGTTACACGGTGCTGACACAGAGCATCGATCAGCCGGCTCTGACGTCGCTGCTCGATGTGTTCTACGACGAGTGCGCCACGGCGATCTGGCGCTATGACGGGCTCTTGAACAAGACGATCGGTGATGCCGTGTTCGCGATCTTCAACTTTCCGGTCAAGCAGGCGGATCATCCCGTTCAGGCGGTTCTCGCCGCGCGCGAAATTCAGAAGCGCTTTTCGAGCAGGCGCGAAGAGCTCCTGCACGCCATTGGCCTTGGCGATGAAGATGTCGAAATCGGCGTCGGAATCGGGATCGACAGCGGAGAGACCAATTTTGGCGAGTTCGGCCAGGCGCACCGCGACCTGACGGCGGTCGGCACCGTCGTGAACCGCGCAGCGCGCGTGCAGTCCGCGGCGCAGTCCGGCGAGATCATGGTCACCGCGACGGTGCGCGATCGCACCGGCGACATGATCGTCGACGGCGGAAGCGACCATCTCCTCAAGGGCTTTCGGGATCCGGTCACCCTGTTTCGCGCGTGAATGCAGCGGCCGAACGGAGGCGGGCTCGACCAGCGAGGCGGCCCGGCGCGGCCTTCGGCACCGACCCCACTGGGACACGAATGTCCGATTGCATCGCGGCGGATGACGCGCCATCATCGACGGAAAGCGGCTTTTCCTCACTCGGTCATCTGCCATTTCTCGGAAGTCCCCATGAACCAACCTGTCGAACATCATCTCGCTCAGCTCAATGTTGCCCGCGCGCGCGATGACCTTGAAAGCCCGCTGCTGTCGGACTTCATGGCGGCGCTCGATCGGGTGAATGCCGTGGCAGAGCGGTCGCCCGGCTTTGTCTGGCGGCTCCGGGATGCAGCCACGGACATCAAGGTCGGCGATGATGCGCGCTTCATTGTCAACATGAGCGTCTGGAAGAGCCCGGCTCATCTGGAGCAGTTCGTGTGGACCACCATCCACAAGCGCGTCTACGACAAGAAGTCGAAATGGTTCGAGGCGATGAAAACGCCGCACTTCGTGATGTGGTGGGTTCCGGTCGGCCATCGTCCGACCGTCGACGAGGCGATCGACAAGCTGGCGCACCTCACCGCTCACGGCGACGGCGACCTTGCTTTCGGCTGGTCTCACCTGCCCAATGTCAAGCTCTGGATCAGCAAGCATTGCGCATGACGCCGGCCGCGCAGCCGCGCGGAAGCAGCGCGGATGCATGATTGCGCGATCTTGAGACCCTGCATGTCGCTGCGCGCATGCAGGCCACTTGCTAGTGGGTCAATTTGTAGCAGTGCCCGCCGCCCCTGTGCTTGACCCGTGCGCGACACGCATCGAGCGTCGAAAACGAGCAGTCAGGCCCTCCTGCGGCCGTCGCCCCTCTCAACTGCATACAGAACTTGGCCGCACTGGCAGGGTGTTGAGGCCAAACAACGAAGCCCATCGAGAGCAGCACCATCATGGCGATAAGCGCTGGCTTTGAACGCGACATGGCAAGCCTCCTTATCAGGTTGTGCCCCCAACTTCGAGATCACCCGCCGGCAACCGGCCGCTCTCGCTTCATCGCATCGGCGGCCGCCGGAACTACTTGCGACACTTGCCCGTATCCGTGTCGCAGGAGTTGCCGGCATGGCAGAAGTGATAGCGGCCTGATGTGCCTGCATGACATTCGCAGGTTTTCACGCTCACGGGTCCCTCGGGACAATGCGGAAAACGCTTGAACTTGATCGCCGCAACTGCGGGCTCAGTCACGAGCAGGGACAAACCGAGAAGCGCGAAAATAAGCGAGAACAGTCTCATGCGCCGTTCCTGTTGCTCAGTTCACGCGTTCGACGCGACCATCACAGCGCGCGCACGATCCGGACCCGGAGGGCCGCGTTGAGCCGCAAGGTGGCGGCCCGCGGGCCACGGGCACGGACGTCATCACCACGCCGCCGCGCGCCAACCCGACACAGACTGCAGCGCGATCGGCTGCAGCACGATCAGGCGGCAGCGGCAACAGCCGTTCTCGGCGATGTCTTGGCTCCAGCCCCGAGGGCTAGGCGGCCTTGGGCTGAGTTGCGGCTGCGAGGGTGTCGCGCAGGTGCTGCTCTTTCTTTTCATCGAGCGAGGTCTTTAGAACGGTCCCTCCCGCATCCTTGATTTCATTGAGAACCTTGTCTGCCGTCATATTCTTGATCAGCAGGAACAGGACGGCGTCTCCCGATTTCACCTTCGCTGCGAGATCCTTCATGAACTGATCCCTGATGCCGAAATCGGTCAGCGCGCCGCTCAATGCGCCTGCGCCGGCACCGAGTGCTACGCCAAGAAGAGGATTCAAGAACACCATCCCGATTAGCAGTCCCCACAAGCTGCCGCCTGCGGCGCCGGTCATCGTCGTGTTCACGAGCTGATTGAGCTTTACCGTGTCACCCGTTTTGACGGCGATCACGGCATCATTGATTGTGATCAGATACTCGGTCTGGAGCTTGAGTATTTTCTGCCGAACTTCCTCAGCTTTGGCTTCGGATGGGTACACAATCGCAACAAGGTCTGACATTGAGCACTCCTGTGACGACTTGAAAGAGCTGCCCCCAACCATGCGCGCCTCGTCCACGCTGGCTGAAATCTAACACAGACGTGAAAGTTCCCTGTCGGCCAGTGTGTTCACAATTAGGAGATGTTTTTAGGTCACGATGCAATTGAGTAAGTGGGATTGTCGTATGTGTTCTCGAGCATGTCTCGAATATGTATCTTCGAGCAAGGGCGCGCGGCGAAACCCGCCTGCTCAGCTGCAATAACATGCGATGATGGATGAGTTGAGACGCACGTCGTGGGTCGTGTTCGTCGGCGTCAATCGTCCTCAATCTGACCAGGCGGCAGCATGTGAAACCGTCGCTTGAACCAGACGTCCGATCGCAGGACGACTATAGTCGGCGCGCCGCCATGTCGTGGCGAAAGGTCGGGAATCCTGACCCGCGGAATCCCTCGCTGGCCTGCAAATCGCCGCTCACAGCGTGCTCATGCCGCCGTCGATGATGAGTTCGCTGCCGACTGTGAAGGCGGATTCATCTGAGGCGAGGAACACGACGGCATCGGCGATTTCCTTCGGCGAGCCGCGACGGCCGAGCGGGATCTGGCCGACGAGGCCTTTGATCTCCGCATCGCCCATGCCGATCTTGCCGTGCAATGGCGTCGCGATCGGGCCGGGGCTCACCGCATTGACACGGATGCCGCGCGGCAGCAGTTCGCCGGACAGCGTGCGCGCAAGCGAGATCAATCCCGCTTTCGTGGCCGCGTAGACGCTCGAATTGGGCATGCCGATACGGGCGTTGATCGAGGTGTTCAGCACGATCGACGCCCCCTTGGCGAGGATCGGCAGCAGCGCCTGGACCAGGAAGAACGGCCCCTTCAGATTGACCGCCATGGAGCGGTCGAAGCCGGCCTCGTCCCACTGCGCGAGCGGACGGAAGTCGCCGACGCCGGCATTGAGGAAAACGGCGTCGAGGCCGCCGAAATTGTCGCGGATCGCATCGGCCACTTTCGTCTGGCCGGCAACGTCGCCCGCATCCGCGTGGATCACCAGCACGTCGCCGAGCTCCTTGCGGGCCGCCTCCAGCGAGGCCGGATTGCTGCCGGTGATGGCGACGCGTGCGCCCTCTGCAAGGAAGCGGCGGGCCGTCTCCAACCCGATGCCGCTGCTGCCGCCGGTGACGAGGGCGCGCTTGTCCTTCAACCTGCTCATTCTCAATTCTCCGCTAGGACGCCGCGGCCGCCACGACCGGGCTTCGATGAAGGGCAAGGATAGCCATGCCGGGTCGTTCGGATTAGACTTCCATTTCTGGTTCTAAAATTCGGGAAAGCCGAACGATGAAAATCGACGGAATGAGGGCGTTCGTCGCGGCCGCCGAGGCCGGGTCGATCAGCGAGGCGGCGCGGCGGATGCGGCTGTCCAAGTCGGTGCTGAGCGAACGCCTCGCCGAACTCGAGCGCAGCCTTGGCACAAAACTCCTGCAGCGCACGACCCGCAAGCTCGCGCTCACCGAGGATGGCTCGGCCTTTCACGAACGTGCGGCAAGCATCCTGCGCGAAATCGACGACGCGGCGGCCGATCTCGCCGAACGGCGCGGAACGCTGATCGGGCCTTTGCGGATATCCGCGCCTGTGACCTTCGGGCGGATGCACCTCGGCCCGGCGCTCTATCCCTTCCTGATCAAGCATCCGCAGATCAGCCTGACCCTCGATCTCGACGACCGCCGCGTGGATGCCGCGGCCGACGGCTATGATGCGGTGCTGCGGCACGGTGAGGTCGACGACAGCCGTCTCGTGGTGTGGCGGCTCGCGCCGAGCCGGCGGCGGCTGGTCGCCTCGCCCGGCTATCTCGCGCGGCGCAAGGCGCCGCGGACGATCGGCGATCTGGAGCAGCACGAGGGTCTGTTCTACGCCAATCGCGGCATCGCGGACTGGCGTTTCAAGACCGGCGCCAATGCCGTGATCGCCCGTGCCAGGGCCAGGCTCCACGTCAACAACGGCGACCTGTTGCGCGACGCGGCGATCGCCGGGCTCGGCATCGCCCTGCTGCCGATGTTTCTGGCCGGCAGCGCGATCAAGTCGAAAAAACTGCGCGTGATCGAGATTGGCGTGCAGCCCGATGAGGAGTTTGTCTATATCGCCCATCCCGAGGGGCGTCGCGCCTCGGCCAAGCTCAGGGCCTTGGCCGACCACCTCCGCACCGCCTTTGGCACGCCGCCCTATTGGGAGACCGATGTTTGACCTCTCCTTGCGGTCGGCGCGCTAACAGGAGATCGAGCCTGCCCAAGCCTCCAGCGCAGGATGATGATGCGAGCTTCCTCATGGCGAGCGCAAAGCGGCAATCCAGAGCCCGCGGGCAAGATCCGGATTGCTTGTGTGCGCTCGCGCCTCGCAACGGCGTGCTTCGCCGGTAAGATTGTCATGACGAGCTGATCTTCGGCCCTCGCGGTGCGACAGTACAGTTTGTCGCTCGCGCTTTCCGCGAGACTCCTGCGCTGTTAGATTGACCGCGATCATCCTCGGGGGGAATCCTTGACAGGCGGGGGGCTCTTTGGCTCGATCGTGACGCCGGCGGCGCTTGCGCTTGCCGTTATCATCGCGTGCGCCGCGCCGGCGGCCGCCGAGAAGCGCATCGCGCTGGTGATTGGCAATTCGGCCTACAGGAGCGTCACGCCGCTCGACAATCCCGCCAGGGATGCCGTGTTGATGGCGGAGACTCTCTCCGCTGTCGGCTTCGCGCTGGTCGGCGGGCGGGCCCAGCTCGATCTCGACAAGTCCGCGATGGACAATGCCGTCCAGAATTTCGGGCGGCAGGTGCAGGGCGCCGACGTCGCCCTGTTCTATTACGCGGGCCATGGCGTCCAGGTCGCGGGTGCCAACTACCTCGTGCCCGTCAACGCCAATCCGACGCGCGAGGCCGACGTCGATTTCCAGATGACCGACGTCAATCTGGTGCTGCGCCAGATGCAGGGGGCGGGCACGCGCCTCAACCTCGTGATCCTCGATGCCTGCCGCAACAACCCTTTTGGCGCGCGGGGCTTGCGGGGGGCGGATGGCGGACTGGCGCAGATGCGCGCGCCCGAGGGCACGCTGATCTCCTATGCGACCCAGCCGGGCAACGTGGCGCAGGACGGCAGCGACGGCCACAGCCCCTATACCAGGGCGCTCGCCGCGACCGTCAAGCTCCAGGGCCTGGATATCTTCCAGGCCTTCAACCAAGTCGGCCTCGCGGTCAAGCGCGAGACCGGCGGGACGCAGCAGCCCTGGGTCTCGTCGTCACCGATCGATGGCTCCTTCTATTTCGTGGCGCCGCCGGTGCAAGGCGCGCCGCAGCTCGCAATCGCACAGCCCAAAGCGACGCCTGAAAGCCTGCGTGCGGACCCCGACCGCGTGCCGCTGAAGGATCCGGCGCTGCTCAGCGAATTGAGCGAGCGCCTGTATGAGCACAATTTCGATCCGGAAACGCCTGACGGCCGCAACGACCTGACGCGCGCCGTCACCAAGCTGCAGGAGAAGATCGCGATAGCGCCGACCGGCGAAGCCACCGAGGGCCTCCTGATGCGGCTCCGCAGCATGGACGATTTGAAACCGTGGGGCACGATCGTCTACGGGCCCGACGGCAACAAATGGGGCATGTCGTGGAATCACGCCTCGCGCCGCGCGGCGGTCGCCGACGCGCGCGGCAATTGCGGCGGCGCCAGATGCGAGGTCGAGCTCAGCTTCTATGGAAATCGTTGCGGCGCATTTGCGATCTCCGACAAGTCCTGGTCGCTGATGCAGCGGGATACCGTGCAGAAGGCCAGGGACGCTGCGCTTGACGACTGCGGCAAGGCTGGCAAAGCTTGCCGCATCATCGGAGCCGTCTGCGCCGATGGCTCCGGCCGTTGATCGCTTGCAATGACCTGACGATGATTTGGATGACGATGACTTGGATGACGATGACTTGGATGACGATGACTTGGATCGTGATTTTGGATTGCCACGCATGACGAAGGCCGTTGCTCGCGGATTGCTGCTCGCTGCGATCGCCCTCATGGCGATGTCGTCACCTCGCCCGGCGCTGGCGCAGTCGGGCAGCGCCGGCGGCGCGATCGGCAATGACGACAAGTCGGTGTCCGGATCGCGTCAGGATCGCTCGGCTGAGCCTGCGCCCAGCCCACGCAACAGCAGGCCGACTCCGGACGAGCCGCGCAGTTCCGCGCGCCGAAGCGGTGGCGGCGGCAATTTCGATGGCGCGTGGGTCGTCGTCAGCATCGGCTGTGGCGGCGCCTCGACCGGGGCCGTCATGGTCACATCGGGCCGGATCATCGGCGAGGGGGTCACCGGCCGCGTCAGCCCGAACGGCGCCGCAAGCTCGGTCGGCCATTACAATGGCATCACCGTCATCAGCTCCGGGCATGTGTCCGGCCGCAGCGGAACGGGAACGTTCCACCGCTCCGACGGATGCTCGGGGACCTGGAGCTCGAGCAAGCAGTGATGGCGTGAGATACCCGGAGGTGCACCGTCCGTGCCGCGACAGTGCAACCTGAGCTCGCCCCGCGTCCACCCGCTCCACCTGTGACCAAGCTGCATCCTTTCCAGCGCCGGTACCGTGATGCTAGGCTCGACGGCGGCAGGAAGCACCTGCTTCCTGCTTCATACCGAACGGGAGGACGACATGTCTGAGAGCGTCTACAAGGTCATTGAACTGATCGGGACCAGCAGCGAGTCCTGGGAGAAGGCGGCCGCCGCCGCGGTCGAGCGGGCGGCAAAATCGCTCCGGGACCTTCGCGTCGCTGAGGTCGTCGAACTCGATTTGCAACTGGACGCCAAGGGAAAAATAGAGGCCTACCGTGCCAAGCTCAACGTGTCGTTCAAGTTCGAAGGCACCTGAATAATCTCTGCCTTGCGGAATCGATGAGCGCGGGCAGCGGGCCGGAGGGTCCGCTGCCGGTGCCCTTGACACGGACTGTGATCAACGCCGCGGCAAAGCGGCAAAATGGAGAAAAAGATGGAGGAGACTGCGGCGCGGCGCGCCGGCGAAAAATTGCTCGCCGAGCACAAGGCCGGAGCATTGTTCAAGCCCTTCGCGCCGCAGGATGGCCCGGTCGCGATTGTGGACGCCTACGACATTCAGGACAGATATGTCGCGCTGCTCCGCGCTGAGCATGGCAACACCATCGGCTACAAGGTCGGGCTGACATCCAAGCCGATGCAGGCGTTTTGCGGGATCAATCATCCGATCGCGGGCGTCGTCCTGGCCGGGCGCATCCATCGATCCGGGACCACGGTCCGTCCCGGGGACTATGGGCGGCTGGGCCTCGAATTCGAGATCGCAGTCCGCATCAAGTCGGACATCACGGTGGGCGAGGCGCCGCACACTGCTGCGACGATCGCGCCTCATATCGACGGCGTCTGCGCGGCGGTCGAGCTGGTCGACGATCGCAGCGCCGACTATTCGAACCTCGACGTGCGCTCGCTGGTGGCCGACAATTCCTGGAACGCGGGCATCGTCGTTTCGGAGTTTTGCGCTGATTGGCCCGACCTCGAGGCCGCACTCGGCAAGGCGGCCAAGGACGGGTTACCGATCGGCGAAGGCCACGGCCGCGACATTCTCGGTCATCCCTTCAACTCCGTCGCATGGCTTGCGCATCAGCTGGCGTCCCGCGGTGATGGGCTCAAGGCTGGCCAGGTCGTGATGACCGGAAGCGTGATGAAGACGATTTTTCCGTCGGAGACCGCGTCCTATCGTTTCGACCTCGAAGGCATCGGGGCGGTCGAGGTGCGGGTGGTTGTGTAAGCCATCCGTCAATGTGTGCCGCATCTCAACGGCTGCGCGGAGCCGGCGGCGATCCCCGGTCGAGCAGGTTGGCGGCGCCGTCGCGCGGCGCTGAACCGCGGCTGACCGGGTTGCCGCTGCCATCGCGCACAGGCCGGCCTTGCTCGATCAGATTGGCGGCACCATCGCGCGGGCCCGATCCGCGGCCAGCCAAATTGCCGCTCCCGTCGCGGCCCAAAGACTGCGCATGAAGCGTCACGCAGCACGCAAGGAGCAACGTTGCAACGATCAGCCGACCTGTCAGCTCGGACAACCTCAAACGACGCTCCTGCGGCCCGACCCGGATTGCGCGCGAACGCCGTAGATTGTTTCTATCCGGTCCGAAGCACAAGCTGTAAGTGATAGTCTGCCCTGTCGCCGCGTTGACCCGAGGTCGAAACATGTCGTCAAACATCCCGTCTGCACCCGCCGATGCAGCCTTGCGCCGTGCGGCCATGCCGACGGTCGTCTATCCGGCCGGCACCATGGAAAGGCCCGACATGGTCGTGCTGGAAGCGGCGCGACGCACAATGGTCAAGGTCGACGAGATCGTGGTGCCGCCCCGCGATGCTCTGACATTTCATGTGTCGCGCGGACAATTCTTTCGGATCGTCAGCATCGAGGGGCCGCAGGTCGGCGACCTCAATCTCTGGAACGCCGACGATCTCTCCGAACGCTTCTTCTCAGGCAAGACGCGCGCGCTGCACGCAACCCACGTCACCACCGGCGACCGGCTCTGGAGCACCATGCCGCATCTGCGGCCGATGGCGACCATCAGCCATGATACGCTCGGCTGGTACGGCTTTGATGCTGATGGCGCAGGGGTCCACGACGTCATCGGCACGCGCTGCGATCCCTACACCAATCTTGCGTTGAGCGGCGGTGCGTATGATTTCTGCTGCCACTCCAACCTGTCACGCGCGCTCGCCGCCGAATTGAAGGCGGAGCCGCGTGCGGTCGAGCATCATGTCCACGACGTGCTCAATGTCTTCATGTGCACCGGCTTCACCGGGGATACGCACCAGTATTTCATGAAGGCCAGTCCGGTCCGCCCGGGCGACTTCATCGAGTTTTTCGCCGAGATCGATCTGCTCGGCGCCTTGTCGGCCTGCCCCGGCGGCGATTGCAGCGCGACCCATTCGAGCGATGCCGCGGCCTGCTACCCGCTGAGGATCGAAGTTTTTGAGCCGGATCGGAACGCGCTCGATGCCTGGGCTTTTCCATCGCCGAGCGCATACCACCGCCGCCATGGCACGCCGGCGTAGAAAGTTGTCGAGCGACGTGGGCGACCGTTGCCTGTTATCGCGGAGAAGGCCACCATGGATGTCTTCAAGCGTCCGCTTGCCCTCGCCCTGAGCAGAGCGAGCAGGTCAACGGACGGGTTTTGGAAGACAACAACTTTCACGTCGGCGTGTGCGTGACCGGTGACGGACCTGGGCGTACCCCGGGTTAATGTTTCCCTATTTCGCCGGCGGCGCGGGAAAGAACAGTTTGGCGAAGCGGATTTCGACTCCGATGTTCTCTTTGAACCCGCCGCTCGCCTGGAAGTCGTGAAACACGTCACCGGCGATGGCAAAATCCGGAGTGACGGGAACCTGGAATTCGATGTGGCCTCTCAAGAAGTCATCGCGGCCGATCGGCATGTCAGGTTGAGGTATGCCGATCGGCAGTCCGGTGGGAAAAAATCTGCCGGTTGTGGCGATCTGCTCGCCTCCCCATGACTTCTGTATGCCGACGGCGGCATACAGAAAGTTGCTCGGATTATAGCGCAGGAAGGCTTTGACGTCGTAGGTCGGCCGTTGCGTCAGCGTGTCGTAGGTCAGGACTCCAGGGAGCGGCGCGGTCGCCGGGTTGACCACCTCGAGGGGGCGGGTGCCGTCGGTGTGGAACGATGCGTTGGCGACCAGATCGAAAAACAGACCTTTCAGGCCGGGCGAAAACTTTCCAAGCCCTTCCGTGTAGCCGAACTGAGGCGTGACGGTGAACTGGTCCGGCGTGGAGACATTGACCGCACTGCGATTGTTGTAGGTTTGCGTCGGAATCCAGAAAAAGGTGGTGAAGCCGAGCCAGCGCTGTACCGTCGCGTCGGTGATGAGGAAATAGGTGAAGTGAACCACGGGGTCCGCGAGGCCCCCGGTGACAGCGTTGTTCGTGCCGGGGATGTTGACGTTCGTCAGTGTCGCGAAGGGCAGGTCGGCCTCGATCACGAGGGGATGATTGGCGAACTCGGTAAAATACGTCAACCGCGTGAACTCGATCCAGGTGTCGGCGTGCGAGCCCGGCAGCGTGCGTCCGGTCGGATCGACGAACGCGTCCGCATGAGCATAGCTGAAGTATTGCGAGATAATGGCAGTTCCGATCGGAAGCGAGCCGCCCTGGTAATCTCCCGCGTAGGTTCGGGGATCATTGTCGGACGCAGCGAGCGCCGGTGTGTGCCCCGCGAGGACGGCGCCGAGCGCCGCGGCCACCCCGGTCAACATGACTGTCCGACTGCAGGATTTCATCGACATTTTCCCCCTCCTTCGCTGTTGGAACGGCCACGACGGTCTGCTTCGGACTCTGCCAGGGCCATGCGAATTGAATCAACCTACGGTAGCTCAGGCCTGACGGAATGCTGTGACTGCCGGGCAACATTTGCGAATAATTGCCATAACGCGAGTGCGAGATGCGCGGGCCTGCCGACGCCCGGTGAACGGCCGGCCGCGTGGCCATCCATGCCGTCGAACGTCGTTGGCTGTTTGAAAACTGAATCAGAAACGAGGTGGCTCTCCCCGAAAGCAGCGCCGAATCGGTCCCCGGGCGGCTTCGCACCGCTGGCGAATGGCCCACATCGTTGCTACATTGGCCGGGCGAGGCTGCATCGCGCGTCAGGAGCTAATATATCCCCGGGGCCTTATCGATCCTTTAGGGAACTGTCCCTGGCCGGGTCCGTGGATCCGGACATATGGTGCCCACCTACTTTCGTAGGGAACTCCGGGATCGAAGTCTTCAACGGCGATCGCGGCTTCGCACTTTGCTTGTTGCTTTACATTGCTATTTGTTGCTGTGCATTGCTGTCCCCAGCGTCTCGCGATCGGCCGATCCGGTGCCAAGCCGACGCAGTCCGCCGGCCGGTCCGGCGGTTCATGAGCGTGTCGAGACCATTTGGTCACCCGCTTGTCGCGGGCGATGAAAGCAAGCGACGTCGTATGCCCGCCGCTCATTTGAAGGCCAGTCTCCGCACCGCAGCGCTCGCCAAGCGCGATGCACTGAGCGACGACGCGCGCGCGGCCGCGGCCGAGACGATCGCCGGGCGCGGGCTGCCGTTCGACGTCGCGCCCGGCGCGATCGTCTCGGGCTATGCGCCGGTTCGCAACGAGATCGATCCGACGCCGCTGATGCGCAGGCTCGCCGGTGCGGGCGCACGTCTGGCGCTGCCGACGGTGACCGCGCGCGGGCAGTCGCTGATCTTCCGCGCCTGGTCGCCAGGCGACAGGCTGCTGCTCGGGCCCCTTGGTATTCTCGAACCATCCCCCGTCGCGGCCGAGATCGTGCCCGACATCATGCTGGTGCCGCTTGCGGCGTTCGACCGATCAGGACATCGCATCGGCTATGGCGGAGGATATTACGACCACACCTTCGCGCACCTGCACAAGGTCAAAGCGGTGATCGGCGTGGGGCTCGGTTTTGCGGTGCAGGAAATCCGCAGCGTGCCTGCGCTGCCGCACGACGTGGCGCTCGATTATGTGCTAACGGAAACGAAGGTTTTCGATTTCCGGAGCAAGTGAGTGCGAATTCTTTTCGTCGGTGACGTGGTGGGCAAAGCAGGGCGGAGCATCGTGGCGGAGCATTTGCCGGGCATGATCGGCGACTGGTCGCTCGATCTCGTCGTCGTCAATGGCGAGAATTCGGCCGGTGGCTTCGGCATCACCGAAGCGATCTACCAGGAGCTGATCGACGCCGGCGCCGACGCGATCACGCTCGGCAACCACGCCTGGGACCAGCGCGAGGCGCTGGTGTTCATCGAGCGCGCGCCACGCCTGGTGCGGCCGGCGAATTTTCCGAAGGGCACGCCCGGCCGGGGCGCCGCGCTGGTCGACACCAAGAACGGCAAGCGGGCGCTGGTGCTCAACGCCATGGGCCGCGTCTTCATGACACCGTTCGACGATCCCTTTGCCGCGCTGAACAGCGAGCTCGAGGCCTGCCGGCTGTGCGAGGCGGCGGACGCCATCGTGGTCGATTTCCATTGCGAGGCGACCAGCGAGAAGCAGGCGATCGGCTATTTCTGCGACGGGCGCGCGAGCCTCGTGGTCGGCACCCACACCCATGTGCCGACCGCCGATCATCAGATCCTGGTCGGCGGCACCGCCTACATGACCGACGCCGGCATGACCGGCGACTACGATTCGATCATCGGCATGCAGAAAGAGGAGCCGATGCGGCGTTTCACCGCAGGCATTCCGTCGGGCCGCTTCGAGCCGGCGATCGGCGCTGCGACGCTGTCAGGCGTCGCGGTCGAGACCGACGATGCGACGGGGCTTGCGCTCAAGATTGCGCCGGTGCGGATCGGCGGCCGGCTTGCGCCGGCCTCGCCGGAGTTTTGGGGAGATTGATTGGCCCGTCATTCCGGGGCGCGAGTGAAACGAGCAACCCCGGAATCTCGAGGTTCCCCGATGCGCAATTGCGCATCTTTGATCTGGCGCGTCCGTGCCATCCCGGAACGAGATCAGAACCCGAAGATTTTCTCGCGCAGGGCGTCCTCGTATTTGGCCTTGGCATCCTTGACCGTGTTGCGCAGCTCATCCTCGTCGAAATGCGCCTGCTCCCATTTGTCGATCTCGGCGGCGTCGTGGGCTACCGAAGCGAGCTCCTCTTCCTTGCGGATCGCGGCGATCCAGGCTTCGACGGCGTTCTTGTAGTTGGCCTGCAACTCGTCGAGTTCGGAATGTTCGTCGCCCATTGCATCCTCCCCACACATGTCAATCCGAGGCTTCTATAGAGTGGCGAAATGAAGGGACGACGACACTTGTGCCCGCTGACCGGCAGGAGCCGAGGGCCTCAGGTTTCCCGGAAACCCATGCGGAAGGCGCCCCAGTGGCGGCCGCGCACGACGATCGGCGAGGACAGGTCCTTCATCAGCACGAAATTGCCGCCGCCCATGTCGCGCCGGTAGGTCTGCAGCAGGAACACTCTTGTGTTGGCCGCGACCTTCTTCACCGCGCGGTCGCTGAACAGCCGGCGGTTGCGGCAGTTGGCGTTGTTCCACACCGGGTCCTTGCCCTGCGGCAGGCGATAGTTCGGATTGTGGGTCGGCAGGTAGCCGCCTTTGGCCCAGGCGACGCAGAACACGATGCGCGGATCGGACTTTTGGATCGGGTCCTGGATCTCCGGCAAGACGCGGTCGGTGAACTCGACATAGTCGGTCATGTACTGCTTCGGATCGGTGCCGCGGATCTCGCGATAGTTCTCGTCGAACAGCTGCTCGAGCCGGATCTCGCCGCGCGCGACCGCATCCTCGAAGCGTTGCGTAATCCGCCTTGCGGTGTCGACCACGACGCGGATCAGCGGCGCATCGGAGGTTTCCACGCCGGAGTCGGCGATCAGCGCGATCAGCCCCTCGGAGACGTCGAGCAGTTTGGCGACGCGGCCATCGGCCTGCTTGAGGTCGGTCGACGACAGGTCGACGCCCTTGGCGAGCGCGTGCAGTTCGCCGATCACGCTGTCGCAATGGGCGAGGTTGGAGGTGGCGGCGCGCGCCACGCCGTCGATCTCCGCGCCGACGCGGGTAAAGCCTTCCTGCACGCGGGCGATGATGCTCTGGATCTGCGAGGCGCCTTCGCCGGCGTTCTTGGCGCGCAGCGAGGCCTCGCTGCTCTCGCCGATCAGGCTGCCGACCTGGCCGTCGAGGCCGCGCACGGTATTGCCGATCTGATGCGTCGCCTGGCGGGTCGCCTCCGCGAGGCTCTTCACTTCGCTCGCGACGACGGCAAAGCCGCGTCCCATCGCGCCGGCGCGCGCCGCCTCGATCGTGGCGTTGAGGGCGAGCAGGTTGGTCTGCTTGGCGATCGCCTCGATCGTCCCCGAAACCTTGGCGACGTCCGCCAATGCGCCGCCGACCGCGGACAGCCGCGTCTCGATGCGGCCGACCGCCTCGATCAGCTCGGCGATATGCTTGACCGCGTTCTCGACCACGGAGCGCGACTGCGTGATGTCGCTGACCGCGGCCGACGTCGCCGACTGCACCGCCTGCGAGGCGTTGGCGATGTCGTGGTTCGCGGAGACCATGGTCTTGGCGGTCGTCTGCAGGTGTCCGAACCGCTCGGACTGGCCGGCGAAGCGGTTCGCGACCTCCTGCACATTGCCGGCGACGTCGGCGAGCTCGACGCCGAGGCCGCCAATCCTGTTGGCAAGCTGATCGACCAGCCGCTCGCTATCCGAGGGGCCGGCGGCTTGTTCCATTGCTGCGGGCTTTGCGGCCAACATCGGTGGTTTCTTTCTCAGACTCTGTTGAACTCGATGGTTGCTTTTCTGCCTTGCATTCCAAACGTTCAAAGCTTGTAGGCGGTGCGGAAGCCGCCCCAGTGTCGCCCGCGGACGCGGATCGGGACGTCGATCTCGCGCATCATCACGGTCAAGCCGCCTCCCATGTCGCGCGCGTAGCTCTGGATCAGATAGGGGCGCTGGTTGCGGCCGGCGGCGAGCCCCGCGGGATCGTTGAAGATGCGCCGGTTGCGGCTGTTGGCGGTGTTGAAGGCTGTGTCGCCGGGTCGCTGCGGATGCGAATAGATCTTGTTGTGCACCGGCAGGTAGCCATTGCGGTCGATCATGACGCAGAACGCCATGCGCGGGTCCTTGGCCAGAAACGCTTCCTGGAACGGCGGCAGGGCGCGATCGGCCCAGTCGAGAATTCTCGTGCGATGCTGCAGCGGATTGGTGCCGGGAATCTCGACATAGTCGCTGTCGAACATGTCATCGATCGAGATCGCGCGGCTTGCGACGCCGTCTTCGAATATCCGGGTCAGCGCGACGCCGGCTTCCATGGCGCGGGCGACGAAGCCGGTGTTCTCCTCGCGCAGCGCCCACAATTTGTCTTCGATCTTTTCGCGCAACGCGGGACTTGCGGCCTCGAATCGCGCCTGCACGCCGGCCGGGGTACCCTCGCCGATCCGCAAGCGGCACTCGCCGATGTCCTGCAGGCTTGCCTTGAGGACATCGTGGGATCTGAGGCGCGCCGCCTCAGATCCCGAGATCAGGACGCCGTGCTCGGAAATTTCATAGACCGGCGCGGCCAGCCGCAGTCCCGGCGCCTCGATGTCAATTTTGAGATGACAGGGCAGGGGTGCGTTGGTGCGCGGACCTGCGCTCTCATCCCGCCGCAACAGCACCGCGCAGCGCGACTTGAGCTTCTGGGTGAACTCGGTGACGGCCTGGCCGGCGCCAGCGACCGCCTCGCCATGCGCCGCCGCCTCTTGCGCGGCGCCGTCGATCTCGGCGGCGCTGTCGCCGACCGAGATGATGAACTGTGACGCGGAGGCGGCATTGCCGCTCATCTCGCCGGTGGTCCGGGTCTGCTCGGCGACCGCGCCGTTGACGTGGCCGAAGACCGGCCGGATCGCATCGATCGCCTGGGAAATGCGATGCACCGCGTCCGCCGAGCCGGTCGCGTCCTTCTGCAGCGCTTCGATCTTCCTGCTGATCTCCTCGGTCGCCTTCTGGGTCTGCACGGCCAACGCCTTGACCTCGGTGGCGACCACCGCAAAACCGCGACCAGCCTCGCCGGCGCGCGCCGCCTCGATGGTGGAATTGAGTGCCAGCAGCGTGGTCTGCCGTGCGATCTGCGCAATCAGGCTGACGACGTTGCCGATCGCGGAGGACGATTCGCGCAACCGGTCCACGGTCTGGATCGCTTCGCGGGCCGCCGCACCCGCCTCGTCCGCGAGCTCGCCCGCATCGCCGACCTGCTGCGCGATGCCCTGTGCCGAATCGGTGAACTTCTCGGCGGCCTGGGCAAAAGTGGTCGCCGTGTCCTGCGCGGCGCTGGTGCGCTCGGAGAGTGCGTCGGTCCGCTTGCGGATGGTGCTGAGGGCGGCTGCGGTCGCATCGGCGCCGCTGGCAACGGAGGCGGCCGCGCGCTCGAGCTGCCTGATCATGCCGCCAAGCTCGAGTTCCACGAGTTCCAGGATATCTCGGGCCGCATCAGGCCCCGCCCCGGAGCTTTCGGCTATGGCGGCTGGTTCCTGAGGTTTCGGCACGGAGACCGGCTCTGGCGCAGCCCCCTCCGGCTCGCGCCTCCTGAACAACCCGAACGCCATGGCCTTTTTGGCACCCCTAGAATGAAGGGCCTGATCCTTGCACTCACCCGTGAAACCGTAGTTAACGATTGCCTCATCTTCGATCAGGTGGCACTACCAAACTACCAATAAGTGCCCAAATCTTTGATTTTGGCGATCGGGGCGCCTATAACGCCGCGCTTCCCGCCCCACCCGAATACAAGAGACGCTCGCATGGCCGGCCATTCGCAGTTCAAGAACATCATGCATCGCAAGGGCCGGCAGGACGCGATGAAGTCAAAGATGTTCGGCAAGCTGGCCCGCGAAATCACGGTGGCGGCGAAGCTTGGAACTCCCGACCCGGCGATGAATCCGCGCCTGCGCGCGGCTGTGATTGCCGCGCGCGAGGAGAACATGCCGAAGGACAATATCGAGCGCGCGATCAAGAAGGCGATCGGCGGCGAGGGCGATAACTACGATGAAATCCGCTACGAGGGTTATGGCCCCGGCGGCGTCGCCATCATCGTCGAGGCGCTGACCGACAACCGCAATCGCGCGGCCTCCGACATCCGCTCCTATTTCACCAAGTCCGGCGGCAATCTCGGCGAAACCGGCTCAGTCGCCTTCATGTTCGACCGCACCGGCATCATCGAATATGACAAGAGCGTCGGCTCCGACGACGCGATGCTCGACGCCGCGATCGAGGCCGGCGCCGACGACGTCATCTCCGGCGATAACGGTCACGAGATCTATGCCTCGCAGGAGAACTTTCGCGAGGTCGCCAAGGTGCTCGAAGTGAAATTCGGGGAGCCGCGCAAGGCGGCGCTGACCTGGAAGCCGCAGAACACGGTATCGGTCGATGACGAGACCGGCGAGAAGCTCCTGAAGCTGATGGACCTCTTGAACGAGCACGACGACGTGCAGAATGTCTATGCCAATTTCGAAGTGTCCGACGCGCTGCTCGCCAAGATGGCCGGCTAGTGCAGCGGATTTGACGTTCGCATCCCTGCGTGTCGCGACGTTCTCATGCGAACGTCAAATCCAGAGCTCCACGACTATCAACAAGTTTGCTAGTGATCCTTTGACGCCAACATTCGCAAAGCGTGCCTCCGAGATGGGATGCGAATGTCGGCGTCGGACCACTCGATAATGACCTCGTCATTGGCGGGAGAACAAATGTTCGCGCATGACGCCTGCGGTCGGTTTCCCCGTCGATGTCGTCCCGTTCCTGTTTCGTTGCGATTTGCCAGGCGCTATCAATAGCCCATGACCTCGCAGCCGATTCGCACGCCCATCCGCATCCTCGGCATCGACCCGGGTCTCCGTCGCACCGGCTGGGGCGTGGTCGAAGCCGACGGCAACCGCCTGAGTTTTATCGGCTGCGGCTCGGTGGAACCCGAGGGGGACCTGCCGCTGTCGCGCCGGCTGCTCGCGATTCATGAGGGGCTCGCCGCCGTGCTCGGCGATTTCAGGCCGGCCGAGGCGGCGGTCGAGCAGACCTTCGTCAACAAGGACGGCGTCGCGACCTTGAAGCTTGGCCAGGCGCGCGGCGTCGCCATGCTGGCGCCGGCGATGTTCGGCATCCCGGTTGCCGAATACGCCCCGAACCAGGTGAAGAAGACGGTGGTCGGTGCGGGCCACGCCGACAAGAACCAGGTGCTGATGATGCTGAAGATCCTGCTGCCCAAGGCGGAGCCGAAATCCGCTGACGCGGCCGATGCACTCGCGATCGCGATCACGCACGCGCATCACCGCCAGGGCGCCGCGCTGCGGCTGCGGGTGGTGGGCTTATGATCGGCAAGCTGAAGGGCCTGATCGATTTCTATGGCGAGGACTTCGTCATCCTGGATGTCGGCGGCGTCGGCTACCAGGTGCATTGTTCGGCCCGCACACTGCAGGCGCTGCCGCCCGCCGGCGAAGCCGCGGTGCTGTCGATCGAGACCTATGTGCGCGAGGACCAGATCAAACTGTTCGGCTTCAGGAGTGACGTCGAACGCGAGTGGTTTCGTCTGCTGCAGACCGTGCAGGGCGTCGGCGCCAAGGTGGCGCTTGCCGTGCTCGGCACCTTGCCGCCGGCCGCGCTTGCCAATGCGATCGCGCTGCGCGACAAGGCCGCCGTCGCGCGGACGCCCGGCGTTGGCCCGAAAGTTGCTGAGCGCATTGTCACCGAATTGAAGGACAAGGCGCCGGCGTTCGCCAATGTCGATCCGGCGGTGGTAAGCCTGTCGGGTGCGATCGACGAGGCGCGCGCGCCGCGCCCGGTCACGGATGCGATCTCGGCGCTGGTCAATCTCGGTTATGGCCAGCCGCAGGCCGCCGCGGCGGTGGCCGCCGCCTCGCGCTCGGCCGGCGAAAATGCTGAAGTGGCGCAGCTGATCCGGCTCGGGCTGAAGGAACTGGCCAAGTGAACAAGAGAACTGACCCGAAAAAAGCCGCCTCCGCGCTGTCCGACATGGACAGGAAGCTGATTGCGGCGGCGACCGAGGCGATCAGCCAGCGCTACCGTGACGAGTGGCAGGAGGTGGGTGCCGCCATGTTGACCCGCGACGGACGTGTCATTACCGGCGTGAATATCGATGCGTATCTCGGCCGCATGGCCGTCTGTGCCGAAGCGATCGCGATCGGCCGCGCCATCACCGAGCATGGCGATCGCGGTATCGACACCATCGTCGCGGTTCGTCATCCCGAGCCTTACAAGCCTGGCGAGATCACCGTGGTCTCGCCGTGCGGGATCTGCCGTGAGCTGATCCATGACTACGACGCCAAGGCGCGGGTGATCGTTCCCGACAATGGCGGCGAGCCCAGGGTTGTCTCGATCGGTGAACTGCTGCCGAACAAGTACAGGCGTGGCAGCGAGTGAACACGCCCTCCCGCATCGTCACACCGGAGCGCCGCAACGAGGATACCGGCGACGGCGCGCTGCGCCCGCAGCGTCTCTCCGAGTTCGTCGGTCAGGAGCAGGCACGCGCCAATCTCTCGATCTTCATCGAAGCCGCGCGCAAGCGCGGCGAGGCGCTGGACCACGTGCTGTTCGTCGGTCCCCCCGGCCTCGGCAAGACCACGCTGGCGCAGATCATGTCGCGCGAGCTCGGCGTCGGTTTTCGCGCGACCTCGGGCCCCGTGATAGCGAAGGCCGGAGATCTCGCGGCCCTGCTGACCAATCTCGAAGAGCGCGACGTGCTGTTCATCGACGAGATCCATCGCCTGAGCCCGGCGGTGGAGGAAGTTCTCTATCCCGCCATGGAGGATTTCCAGCTCGACCTCATCATCGGCGAGGGACCGGCGGCACGCTCGGTCAAGATCGAGCTCGCCAAATTCACCCTGGTCGGTGCGACCACCCGCGCCGGCCTTTTGACCAATCCGCTGCGCGACCGCTTTGGCATCCCGGTGCGGCTGAATTTCTACACCGTGGAGGAGCTGGAGAAGATCGTCACCCGTGGCGCCCGCGTGCTCAATATCGGCATGACCGCTGATGGCGCCAACGAGATCGCGCGCCGCGCCCGCGGCACGCCGCGGATCGCCGGGCGGCTGCTGCGGCGGGTGCGCGATTTCGCTTCTGCCGCGGATGCCACGGCGATCGACCGCGCTATCGCCGATCACGCCCTGAGCGCGCTCGAGGTCGACGCGGCCGGGCTCGATGCGATGGACCGACGCTATCTCACGACCATTGCGATCAACTATGGCGGCGGGCCGGTCGGGGTGGAGACGCTGGCCGCCGCATTGTCGGAGCCGCGCGATGCGATCGAGGATATCATCGAGCCCTATCTGATCCAGTGTGGCCATCTGCAGCGGACGCCGCGCGGGCGGCTGTTGACCGCGCATGCGTTCCGTCACCTGGGCATGGCCGAGCCGGCGCGCGACGCGACGCAGTTCGGCCTGTTCGGGAACAGTGATGATTGATTTGAAACTGCTGTAAACCTGCTGTTCATCTGCACCAATGTACCCGATTTCGGCTGCAATCGCTGACTAGAAGCCGCGGCGTATCTAACCTGATCACACCCATGATTTCACGTCGTCGTTTCTTCAAATTCATCGCGAGCCTCGGTGCCGCGACCTTCTCGACCGCGGCCTATGGGTTTGGCGTCGAGCCGGTGCTGCGGCTCCGTGTCGCGCGCTATCACGTCACGCCGCCGCAATGGCCCGCCGATCTCGAGCTGACCATCGCCGCCGTCGCCGACCTGCATGCCTGCGATCCCTGGATGTCGCTTCGACATATCGAGGCGATCGTCGCCCATACCAATGCGCTGCGTCCCGACCTGATCGTCATGCTTGGTGACTATGTGGCGGGTCACCGTCACATCAGGCGCCGCATCGAGGCCGTGGCGTGGGCGCCGCTGCTCGCGCAACTGAAGGCGCCGCTCGGCGTGCATGCCATCCTTGGCAATCACGATTATTGGGACGACCGCGAAGTGCAGCGGGAAGGACGGGGACCCACCGCTGCGCGCCGCGCGCTCGAAGCCGTCGGCGTCCCGGTCTACGAGAACGATGCGGTGCGCCTCACCAAGGACGGCCGCGCCTTCTGGCTCGCCGGGCTCGGCGACCAGCTCGCCTATTGGCCGGCACGGCGGTTCAGGCCGGTCCCGCGCATCGGCATCGATGATCTCGGTGCCACGCTCGCCAAGGTCACCGACGATGCGCCGGTCATCCTGCTCGCGCATGAGCCCGATGTGGCGATGCGCGTGCCCGCGCGCGTCGCGTTGCAGCTCTCCGGGCATACCCATGGCGGGCAGGTGCGGCTGCTCGGCTGGTCGCCGGTGGTGCCGTCGCGTTATGGCAACCTGCTGGCCTACGGCCACGCGCGGGTCAATTGCGATGTCGTCGTGTCAGGTGGACTCGGCTGCAGCATCATGCCGTTCCGTCTCGGCGTGCCGCCCGAGATCGTCCTGGTGACGCTGGGCGGAGAAAATCGGCCGATCTCCTGACCCCGGTCACGGCTTGCGCGCCGGCGCGTTTTGCGCAAAACGATGCTTTGCCATCCGTTTGGGGCGCGCAAGTGAGCTTGAAAATTCTCGACGGCGAGATCCGCGACGGCCGCCATCACATGCAGGTCCGGGTCTATTACGAGGACACGGATTTTCCCGTGTGGCCATTATCGGAGTAAGCAGGAAGTCCTTCTGCTGCAATGATTTCTTCGCCCGAACGACCGACCGGGAACAGGTCAATCCCCATTATTGCCGACAGTCGGCCGTAGGCGTCGACCTCATAGGGCATGCGCTTCCCGGTGGGATGGACGACGATGCTGTCAATGACGTTCCGGAACGCGCGTCGGGTTTCGGCGGTTTCGCGATCGGTCGTTAGCTCCTGGTGCAGCTTTTCGATGGTCTCCGTGTAGGTCTTAAGGACGGTCGGATGCAGCGACATGACGTTGTCGGCCGAGAGGAGGCGGATACGCTCTTCCAGCTGGGCGCGTTCGGCCTCCTTTTCCTTGAGCTGCGCCGACATGATCGGCGACGCGCCGACGTCGAGGATGGTTGCAACGATCCGGTCGAGCTGCACCTTCACCTTGTTGAGCTGCTTCTGCGCTGCGATGCGCTCCACATTGTCGCGCTTTGCCCGCTCGGCGAAGCGCTCATGGAAGGCGCGGGTAGCCTCCCGGATCGCCTCAGGATCGACCAAGCTCCCCCGGAGCTTGTCGAGGATGAGCGCTTTCAGGATGCCAAGGTCATACGTCTTCGAGTGCTTGCAGGTGCCGTGCTGGTGCGCAGCCGCGCAAGCGACGCGCCCGCTTCCATTCCGCGATGTATTGGCAATTCGCATGTGGCCATTGCAGGCGCCGCAGCGAAGGAGACCGGCGAGGAGATGGTCGTTGCGAGCGACCACGGGGGTTCTGGTGACCTTGCCCTCGGGGCCGAACTTGGACAGCGAGCGGCTGTTGCGAACGGCCTGCGCGCGATCCCATAGGGTTTGATCGATGATACGAAGTTCCGACGCTTTCGCGATGATGTGGTCGCTCGCTGGCGTCGGCCGCTTGAGCGTCTTTTCGGTTTCCGGGTCCTTGGACTGCCTGTGCGTATTCCAAACGATCTCGCCGATATAAATGCGGTTACCGATGAAGCCGCGCGCGTAGCTCCCGCCGACGAAAGTCTGATGGTTCCAATTCTTGCCGCCGCTCGGCGTTGGGATGCCATCGCGCGTTAGGCCTGCGGCGATCTCGCGCGGGGAGATCCGGTCGGCGTATTCGCGGATGATCCGCCGGACCACCTCGGCCTCCCGCTCATTGATGACGCGGACGCCTGGCTGATGGAGGAGGCGGTCATACCCATAGGTGACCGACCCCGGAAAGAGACCTTCGCGGACAAGCGGCCCCTGCGCGCGCTTGATCTTGTTGGCGAGGTCATCGAGGAAGACCTGCGACACAAAGCTCCTAATCCCGACATCGAGATCATTCTGCTTGCCCTTCGGCGTCCATAGCTCGATGCCGTAATGTTTCAGGCGCTTCCAGAAGCCGGCCATACCCTCTTGGTCGCGACTAAGTCGGTCGTGCTCTTCGACGATGATGACATCGAACTCGCGACGCCTGGCGGCGTCCTTCAACTGCTGGAAACCCTCCCGACCAAATTCCTTTGATCCAGATTTGGCTCGGTCGCAGTATCGCGCGACGATCTTGAAGCCCTCGCGCTTGGCGACCTGTTCGCAAAGCGCGAATTGGTCATCAACGCTTCGGTCCTTCTGCAATTCCGAGCTGAAGCGTGCGTAGAGCGCTGCGGTTTTCTTCGTCATCAGCTTTTCCCCCATGCATCCGATCGTAAGCCTCATCCGCGAGCGCGCGGCCAAGAGCGCGAGCCAGATTGAGAATTTGCTCACGATGGCACGGATGATCGAGGCGTCGAGGATCATCCGGATCGAGCGGCCGGACAATTCCGATTGGCGGTTGGCGCATGAGAGTGACGTGACCAAGGATTGATGTCCACGGCCAATACGCGCCGCGAATCCCCGCGGTCGAGACCGTCAGCGGTCGACAGCGGAATATCGGTGTTAACCGGCGCGAGCTTTGACTTCCCCTTGATGTTGCCCGCGCCGCCGCGGGGCCATGGGCGCCAAAAAGAAAACGCCACGATTAGCATTCTTTCTGGTTACGCCCGCTAAACCTGCACTCGTTTCAACAAACGGGAGCCCTTGGTGATGTCCAAGATCAAGGATGGCAACGTAATGATTGTCGCGCGCGTGCCGCAGGCAGATGTCGACGCGATCGAGAGATGGCGCGGAACGCAGCGCATTAACGGCAAGATCCCGCCGCGGTCGCAGGCGTTCATGGCGCTGCTCAAACTGGGGATGGAAGCCTCTTCGAAGCCGGCGAAGGAGCGCGCCGCATAAATGGAAACCCCGCAGCGGGCATCCGCGCGGGGTTTTCGAGCGTCATCAGAACAAGCAAGCCCTCTCTCCAAGGCCAGCTCGCTTGTACCCGATAAGCGTTCGCCCGCGCAAGATCGTCTCAATCCCGTTGAAGTTTTCCGCGAGCGCGCCTTTGCCCGCGCGCTTCTCGTTACCGAAGGCATGCTCGATCTGCAATTGGCGGTCGATGTGCAGCAGGCCGCAGAACTCCTCCTCGATGACGCCAGTCGGCGCGAGCCTGAGGCGACCTGATGGAAAAACCAACGATGGATCGAATTGAAGAATTGGAACGACGGCGCGCGCATGTCCTTTGATGGAGCGAGACCGGTGACACTGCACTCTTTGCGTCGCTCTCTATCTCACCTGACGACATCGAATTTTGCCGCGATGCCATCTCGCCGGAAAGCCGCAACGCCCTCATCGGCACGATCGAAAACCATATGGCAGAGATCACGCGACTTTACGGCAACGAGCTCAGGCCAGGACAGGCGGCGAACTACGGGATGGAGCGATACCGCAAAGTCATTGCCGCCCTGCAATCGTGATAGACCGCGCGCATGATTTACCGCCTCGCCTTCTGGAACCTGCGATCCAAATCGCCCGAGCGACAAATCCGATCGAGGCCCGCATCATCCGGCTTGAGCAGCACCTCGCGGAAAGGGACGATCCGGCGATGCGGCAAGAGCTCGCCGCCCTGCGAAGCCAAACGCCCGAGATCCGGTGATGTCCATCCCGACCTCTTTCGATCGCAACATGGCCAAGCTCGATAACGCGCACGATTGCGTCATGGTCGCCATGCGGACATTGCATCATGGCAGCGATAGCGGCGGCGCCAAGGTGCGCGACATGCTCAAGGGGTACATCTCCGCCGCGATGGATATTCTCGACGGCGAAGAGCATGCGCGCGATCGGGCGCAATGACCTCCTCCGATTTCTCCGATCGCGTCCGCAATTATCCGAGCGCGCGCCATGGGCCGCTTGCGCACCGCGAGAAATACCGCCCGGGCCAATTGGAGAAGATCAATGATCGAAAGGCCGCCTTCGATCGGCTCAATCGATTCATCATGGCGCGCGGCGGTTGGATTACTTCAATTCCGGGCGACCGATTGGTTGTTGTTGAGGCAGTAAGCGCGACCACCGCATCGGATCTCGCAGATCTTGGATATTCCCCGGTCGAGATCGAGGGCGGCAGAGGATTATGTCCGCCGCGGTCGAGGAGTGCTTTACCCGGACAGCGGCCGGGGCGTTGGAGCCATGGACGGAGGGGAGCGCAAGGCCGGTTGCCGAGGTGCGCCGCCATGCCGGCTTTGTCCCGACGCTGAGATGGAGCCTCGTGCTATGAACGGCCTAGAAGCCCGCGCCGATCGCGCCCGCCAGATCGACAGGAGGCAGATATCGGCGTTGCCTCGGTATGACGGCTACGCTTCGGCTGTGGGTGGCAGACCGGACACAGGGCGGCGCATCCTCAAAGGCTGCATGTGACCCGGAACAGACTCTTTCGACAGGTCCGCTGGACAAGGCGTTGCCCTTCTTCACACGGGATGGAACAAAATTTGCACCGATGATTCGGCATTGAGGTGGTGCGAAGGCGCAATGGCAAAATCATCGAAACTAGTTGCAACAAAACGCGGGCGTGTATTGCTGGTAAGAAGAAGACGTGACCGGCTGTGGATGTTTCCGGGAGGTCGCAAGCGAGGGCGCGAAACGGAAATGGATTGCTTGAGGAGGGAAATCCGAGAGGAGCTTCCTGAGCTCAAGCTGGGACGGTTGAGGCTCTGGAAAGAGGTCAAAGCCAGGAACCGCAGATCGGGCAGGAAGATGAGCGACGCTATATTCGTCGCAAATAAAGCGTCCGGTCGTCTTGCCATCGGTGATAAGAAAGAGATCGACAAGGCAACATGGCGTAAGCCGCGAGGCATTCGCTTAACCCCAACCTCGCGTTACATTCGCGACAAGCTGTTTCCTAGGCGAAAGTGAGCCAGAAAGGAGGGAGAGTTGAGCAGCATGATCCTCCTGGATCTTCTAGGCGGCGTGGCGCTGCTGCTGTGGGGGCTGCACATGGTCCACAGCGGGATCGTTCGAGCCTTCGGATCCGATTTGCGGCGCTTGCTCGGCACGGCGCTGCGCAACCGTTTCCTGGCCTTCCTCGCCGGCGTCATCGTGACGGCTCTCCTGCAAAGCAGCACGGCGACCGGGCTGATGACCGCCTCATTCGTCACTGGCGGCGCCGTCGATCTTGCTCCCGCGCTCGCCATCATGCTCGGCGCCAACGTCGGCACGACGCTCATCGTTCAAGCTCTCTCGTTCAACGTCACGGCGGTGGCTCCGTTACTGTTCCTGGTCGGGGTTATCGCATTCAAACGAGGTGGCCAGACCCGCACGCGCGATCTCGGGCGCGTCGCGATTGGCATCGGTCTGATGCTGTTATCACTCCACATTCTGCTCGACACGTTGGCGCCGGCAGAACAAGCGCCGGCGGTTCGCATGCTGCTGACCGCGATCACTGGCGACACCCTCCTTTGCGTCCTGATGGCTGCTGTGTTGACCTGGGTTGCTCATTCGAGTGTCACAGTCGTGTTGTTGATCATGTCGTTGGCGTATTCTGGTTTCATCACACCGGTGGCAGCACTCGCGCTCACACTTGGCGCCAATCTTGGAAGCGCTATCAACCCGCTGATTGAAGGCAGCAGCAGTAGCAACCCGGCCAGCCGTCGCTTGCCGTTGGGCAACCTCCTCAATCGCTTGGTCGGGTGCGCCCTCGCGCTACCGTTTCTGCATCAAATCGCTGATGCGCTCAGTCGGTTAGAGCCCAACGCATCACGCATGACCGCGGACTTCCACACCGCATTTAACCTGGCGCTGGCAATCATCTTCATCCTTCCGCTGGGTTGGTTGGCTTCGCTCCTGACTCGATTTCTGCCCGAACGGGCGAAACCCAACGATCCCGCGACACCTCTGTATCTAGATGAGGCGGCCCTCGGCACGCCGTCGGTCGCGCTCGCCTGTGCAGAGCGCGAGGTCCTTCATCTGGGCGACATCGTCGAGACCATGCTGCGGCAAGCCATCACGGCGCTGATGACCGACGATCGTCGCCTTGTCGCTGAGGTCAGCCGGATGGACAACGCCGTCGACAAGCTCGACGAGGCGGTAAAGCTCTACGTGACGCGGCTCACGCGGGAGAGTCTGGATGAACGGGACGGTCATCGCGCGATGGAGATTATCGCCTTCTCAATCAACCTGGAGCATATTGGCGATATCATCGACAAGAATCTGATGGAACTTGCCCAGAAGAAAATCAAGCGGAAGCTCGCCTTCTCGAAACAGGGCGCTGCGGAGCTGGAGGCCTTCCACCAGGAAGTGATGAGTAACCTCAAGCTCGCCTTCAGCGTCTTTATGTCCAGCGATGAGAAGATCGCCCGCCAGCTGATCGCGGAGAAGGCGACCTTGCGCACGGCTGAGCTGGCCGCTGCCGAGAGCCACTTGGAACGACTTCGCGAGCGACGCCCCGAGAGCATCGAATCGAGCTCGTTGCATCTCGACGTCCTGCGCGATCTGAAACGCATTCACTCGCATATCTGTTCGGTTGCCTATCCGGTGCTGGAGCGCGCAGGTGCTTTGCAGCCCAGCCGTCTCCGACTAATCGAGACGGATGAGGGCTCAACCGACGACAGGGACGCCGCATCGGGGGGTTAACCTCTCTGGCAATGGTCGACGAGAGCAAGTTGCCCTCGGGTCGGCTCAGGCATGACCCGATGATTCGGCCCAATCAGGCGGGGAGGGAAGCCCGCTAGAGCTTGGGCCAGATGCCGCCAAACCATAAAGAGATGCCGCACACCAGCATCGGTGATCATTTTAGGAACTTGCCTCTCAGGGAAGCTCGGTGCAAGACACCTGTCTCCAAAGCGCAACAGGGGAGCGAACTTTGGCTTCAGGCTCACTGGATGGCGAAATCCGCGACGGCCAGCATCACATGCGGGTCCGGGTCTATTTCGAAGATACCGACGCCGGCCAAATTGTTTATCACGCAAATTTCTTGCGGTTTATGGAGCGTGGACGGACCAATTACTTACGGCTTCTGGGAACCAATCAAGGGGTGCTGCTCGAAAATGAGGGAACCGCGGCAGGCTTTGCCTTCGTCGTCCGCTCGATGATTATTGATTTCTTAAGGCCCGCGCGGATGGACGACGTGCTCGACGTCATTACTATCCCGCAGGAGGTCAAAGGCGCCTCGATCAACCTGTTGCAGCAATGCCGGCGGGCCGATGATCTTCTCGTTGAAGCCCGCGTGCGCGTTGCTTTCGTCTCTGGGGGGAGGGCTCACCGCATCCCCAAGGCGCTGCGCCATGCCTTGGAGGGCGGGGCTTATTAGGCCGCCGCCTGCCGCCACCGGCCCAAGTAAATCACGTCGCCTCTGTATTCCGATAATGGCGTACTGCCATTTTCCGGCATCGTCTATCACGCCAGCTATCTGCGTTTCATGGAGCGCGGGCGCACCAATCATCTGCGGCTGATGGGCGCGGAACAGCAGACGCTGTTCGAGCAGGCGCATGACGAGACGCCGGGTTTCGCCTTCGTGGTGCGCTCGATGCAGATTGATTTCCTGAAGCCCGCGCGCATGGACGACGTGCTCGACGTTGTGACCTGGCCGGTCGCGGTGAAGGGTGCGTCCATCACGCTCGGCCAGGAGGTGCGGCGCGGCGATCATCTTCTCGTGAAGGCGGAAGTGCGGGTGGCATTCATCAGCGAGGGGCGCGCCCAGCCGATCCCGAAATCGCTGCGCGCCGTGATGAAGGCCGATCTGGATTAGCTATTGGCCGATCGCAAGCAGCCCATCGACAAGGCCGTGTGTGCAGCTAAGTTTCCGGCCCCGGTCCGAGATTTGAGGGAGATTTAATGTCGCGCCCGCCATTGCCGCCGTTTACCAAAGAGACCGCCGCCCAGAAGGCCCGCATGGCGGAAGACGCCTGGAATTCGCGCGATCCCGAACGCGTCGCGCTGGCCTATACCGAAGACAGTCGCTGGCGCAACCGCTCGGAGTTTTTCGAGGGGCGGCCGGCGATAACAGCGTTTCTCCGGCGCAAATGGGCAAAGGAACTGGATTATCGCCTGATCAAGGATCTCTGGGCTTTTGACGGCAACCGCGTCGCGGTCCGCTTTCAATATGAATGGCACGACGAAGCCGGCCAGTGGCATCGCTCCTACGGCAACGAACAATGGGAGTTCGATGAGCACGGCCTGATGCGCCGGCGCGAGGCTTCGATCAACGACATCGTGATCGCAGATGGCGATCGCCGCTTCTACTGGCCGGCGCCGGGCCCGCGCCCGGCCGATGTGCCCGGATTGGGCGAGCGCCCGTTTTGAAGTCCGGTTTTCGCGACAGTCGCAGCTCACCCTCTCCCGCAAGGCGAAAGGGTGAGCGGAACGCCTGGCCGCGATCGCGTACAACGCGTGATCAAGCCGCAGCCTTGTGGCGGGCGAGTTCGGCCTTGTAGAGCTCGAACTCTTCCGCGATCGCCTTCGCAATCGAGGGCCGCGCGCGGAGGCGCTCGTAGTAGGCCTTGACGGTTGGCCATTTCGCAAGCTCGATCGGCGGCGTCGCCATCGTCCAGTTGATGATGGTGACGAGATAGGCGTCCGCGACGCTGAAATGATCGAGCAGGTAGTCGCGGCCTTTCAGGTAGTTTTCCAGATAGTCGAGCCGCGAGAGATTCTTGCCCAGTACATGGGTTTTCATCTCGGCCGGCGCGGTCTTGTCGAGCAAGGGAATGAAGAGCCCCTTGTGCAGCTCGGTGCCGATGAAGCAGAGCCATTGATGCAGCCGGCTGCGGTCCATGCCCGGGCCGGTGCCGAGGCCGGCATCGGGAAAGCGGTCGGCGACATATTGCAGGATCGCGGCATTCTCGGTGAGCACCACGCCGTCATCGGTGCGCAACGTCGGCACCAGCCCGAGCGGATTCACGGTCCTGAAATCCGAGCCGTCGTTCCGCACGATCTTGGTCTTCGGATCGACCTCGAGATAGGTGGCGGAGCGGCCAGCCTCGTAGAGCGCGATCCGGGTCGCGAGCGAGCAGGCCATCGGCGAGAAATAAAGGTCCATGGGTGCCTCCTTGGCAGCAGCGTCCGTCGCTTCGTGCCGGGCGCCAGTTGATTTTCGTACTGTTTCGCATAATATAAGCAGGGTCAAGATAGTTCTTGCGAAATGGTACAAAAAAGCAAAGGGCCAGCGGTGCCAGCCAAGAGCGAAGCGTCCCCCCCATCGAAGCGGCGCGGACGACCGCGCGCCTATGAGCCCGATGTGGCGCTTGGAAAAGCGCTCGACCTGTTCCGGACGGGCGGCTTTGCCGCGACCTCCCTGGACGATCTGAGCGCAGCCACCGGCATGAACCGGCCGAGCCTCTACGGCGCCTTCGGCGACAAGCGCGAGCTCTACATCAAGAGCTATCAGCGCTATCGCGACGATGCACGGGCGGCGACGACCGAGATTTTTCGCGAGGAGATGCCGATCCGCAATCGGCTCGCGCGCATCTATGCGGTCGCACTCGACATCTATCTCTCAGGCGATGCCGGCCCGCGCGGCTGCTTCACGGTGATGACGGCGGGGTCCGAGGCGGTCTCCGATCCGGATATTCGCGCGATGGTGGTGGACGCCCTCACCGGGCTCGACAAGGCGTTCGCGGCCTGCTTTCGACGTGCCAAGGAAAGCGGCGAGCTGCCATACGGCGCCGATCCCGCGGTGCTCGGCCAACTCGCCTCCGCGACCATCCACACCATCGCCATCCGCTCCCGCGCAGGCGTGCCGCGCAGGGAGCTGGAGGCAATCGTCGACGGCGCGATCGACGTGATGCTGGGAGCGAAGTAGCGGCGCGATCCTGGTCTATCGTCATTGCGAGGCGCGTCATTGCCGACTTGTCCGCCGTAGCCCAACGGGCGAAGGCGGAAGCAATCCAGTCTTTTCGGGCGGCGTTCTGGCTTGCCTCGCGGAGCCTGTCATCCGGCCGCGCTTTGCGCGGACCGGTTGGCTCGCAATGACGGAGAAAATCAATATCCCCGCATGCGGTCGACGACGTTGTCGAGCGCTCCGCCCGCTTCGAAGCGCGCGATCTGGGCCGCGACATAGCGGGAGATCGCGTCGGGATCGGTGTCGGCCGCGTTGTGCGGTGTCAGCACGACGTTTGGATGGGTCCAGAACGGGCTGTCAGGCGGCAGCGGCTCCTGCATAAACACGTCCAGCGACACGGCACCCAGTGTGCCGTCGTCGAGGCAGGCCAGGATGTCGGCCTCGTTCTGCAAACCGCCACGTCCCGCATTGATCAGAACGGGCGCGCCGAGCGCGCTTGTGCGATTCAGTCTTTCGAAAACAGCGCGGTTCAACACGCCCCGCGTGTCCGGCGTCAGCGGCAAGAGGCAGACCAGCATGTCGGTGCGCGCAAGGAAGGGCTCGATCTGCTCGCGGCCATGGAAGCAGGCGACACCATCGACCTGCCTCGGCGTCCGGCTCCAGCCCAAGACCTGAAACCCGATCCGGCGCAGCACCCGGGCCGCGTCGGTTCCGAGCGTGCCGAGCCCCATGATCCCGACCGAGATCGCGCTTGCCGGCCACTGGAATTTGGGTGCCCAGCGCTTCACTCGCTGGGAATCCCGCAGATAGTGCTCCTGCCGGTGGTGCATCAGCACATGCAGCACGACATATTCGGTCATCCGGCTGGTGAGGTCGTCGACTGCCACCCGCACCAGCGGCGCGTCGGGCAGGGTGCGATCCACCATCAGCGCATCGACGCCGGCGCCGAGGTTGAAGATCACCTTCAGATTGGGAAACGACGCCAGCTCGCCTGGAACCGGCTTCCAAACCGCGGCATAATGAATTTCCGCTGGCTCGAATCCCGTCGCGGGCAGCAGGATGACGCGCCGGTCGCGACAGACCGCGTCGAAGCGGCCTTTCCAGCGGTCCGGCGACCAGTTATCGGTACCGCCATGGATCAGCAGCGCCAGCGCGCCCTTCGTGATCGACATTTGTTCCTATTCCGGATCGAAAATTGACGATTTCGCCGGCGCGGCGCGCGGGCGGTGGCAGATAGTTTTCGCTATGCTGTCGGGAGCGCCCATGTCAGCTCGTCTTACAGTCAAAACAGGGATCCGCCCACATGCTCTATGCCATTCTTTGCTATCACGACGAGGATTTCGTCGGCTCCTGGAGCAAGGAGCAGGACGCCACGGTCATGAGGAAGCTCCGCCTCGTGCAGGACAACCTCGCCAAACAGGGCCGGCTCGGTCCGGCGGCGCGGCTGTTGCCGACCACGGCGGCGGCGACGCTCAGGAAGGAGGAGCCGCCGCTCGTCATCGACGGTCCCTACGCGGAAACCAAGGAACAACTGCTCGGCTTCTATGTCGTCGACTGCAAGAATCTCGACGAGGCGCTCGACGTCGCGCGCGATCTCGGCGCCGCCAACCCGGGCGGGGCCTATGAGATTCGTCCGGTCGGCTCGTTCATGCCCGGAGGCCTTTCGAAGTGACCGACACCGCCTGGATCGATGCCGCATTGACCTCGGCGCGTCCCCAGGCCGTCGGCGCACTGCTGCGGTATTTCCGCGATCTCGACACGGCCGAGGAGGCGTTCCAGAACGCCTCCCTGCGCGCGCTGAAGAGTTGGCCGCAAAACGGCCCGCCGCGCGATGCCGCGGCGTGGCTGATCATGGTCGGCCGCAACGCTGCGATCGACGAGGTCCGGCGCGAGCGCTGGAAGGCGCCGCTGCCCGAGGACGACCAGGCGATCTCCGATCTCGACGATGCCGAGGAGCAGCTGGCCGAACGGCTCGACGGCTCGCATTACCGCGACGACATCCTGCGGCTGCTGTTCATCTGCTGCCATCCCGAATTGCCGGCGACGCAGCAGATTGCGCTCGCGCTACGCATCGTCTCCGGCCTCACCGTGAAGCAGATCGCGCGCGCCTTCCTGGTCAGCGAGGCCGCGATGGAGCAGCGCATCACGCGCGCCAAGGCGCGCATCGCGGAAGCCGCCGTGCCGTTCGAGACGCCGGGCGCTGTGGAGCGGGCCGAGCGGCTGTTGGCCGTGGCCGCGATGATCTACCTGATCTTCAATGAAGGCTATTCCGTCAGCGGCGACACCGCTGCGGCTCGCGGCGCGCTGTCCGAGGAGGCGATCCGGCTGGCGCGGCTGTTGTTGCGGCTGTTCCCGAGCGAGCCCGAGATCATGGGCCTCGCCGCGCTCCTCCTGCTGCAGCATGCACGCACCGCCGCCCGCTTCGATGCGACGGGCGAGCTGATCCTGCTCGAAGACCAGGATCGCGCGCTGTGGAATCAGACCATGATCGCAGAAGGCTTGGCGTTGATAGACAAGGCGATGCGCCACCGCAAGAGCGGGCCCTATCAGATCCAGGCCGCGATCGCCGCGCTTCATGCCCGCGCGGAAAGACCTGAGGATACCGACTGGCGGCAGATCGACCTGCTGTACAGCGCGCTCGAACTGATGCAGCCCTCGCCGGTCGTCACGCTGAACCGCGCGGTCGCGGTCTCCAAGGTGAAGGGCGCGGAAGCCGCGCTCGAGATGATCGAACCCTTGGCGCCGCGACTATCGAACTATTTCCATTTCTTCGGCGTGCGCGGCGCGTTCTTGATGCAGCTCAACCGCAACGACGAGGCGCGCGTCGCGTTCGATCGGGCGATTGCGCTCGCCAACACGTCGGCGGAAGCGGCCCATATCCGGAAGCATCTCGACCGCCTGATGCGCGACAGCACGCCGAAGGGAACGAAGTCGGCGAAGTGAATCGGTCGTCACCCTGCTCCGGGGCCGCCGTCGCCTTCGGGCAGCCAATGCCGAATCATGACCTCACGTCGATCGCTGGACCCATCCCTCGCGACGCATCGCTGACGTGATGCTCATCGGGATGAGGTCGTTCTCTGGGCCGAGACCCTCATCATGAGGAGCCGCGCTGTTGCGCGGCGTCTCGAACCATGAGGCCCTGACAAGTCGGATGCGATCGTCCTGCGATCCGGCGAAGGGTGAAAGAGGCGAGGCCGTGATCCCGCCAGCTGCTGACATCAACGCTGTCTCGCCCGCCGCCAAAAATTTTCATCGCCCGCTGTCGAACCGCGCTTGCCCCGTTCGTCTATTGGTCAAAGCACCACTCATGGAGCAAGCCATGTCGATGTTTGCGGAGTTCCTGCCGCTTCTCGATCCGAAGTTTCTGAAGCAAATCTTCCGCCTGCTGTGCGGGGACCTTCGATCGACTGCACTCGGCCGCTTTTTTGGCAGGCTGCTTGGTCTTCTCGTGCCGCTCGACCGCCTCGTCAGGCTCACGATCCGGCCGGTCGTCATCGAGGCGATGGCTTCCTGCGATACGCTGGCATTGCGCCTCGGATTGATCTCCCTGGTCTGCACGGTGCTCTATGCGGTCTCGCCGATCTCGATTATCGGTGCTTTCCTGCTCGCCGGCTATCTCGGCGCCGCCCTTGCGGCGCACGTGCGCGCGCCAAGCCCGTTGTCGACCCAGATCCTGTTCGGAATCTGGTTCGCGTCGCTGGTGTGGGGCGGGCTGTGGTGGCGCGGACGAAACATGCGATCTCTGCCGCCATTTCGGCGTTGGCGTTGTTGCATTGAGAATTGAAACGAATACGGAGGGAAGCAATGTCCGAAATTCTCATCACGATATCAGCGGTGATCTTGATCGCGCTCGCGACCGTGCTCGTCGTCGCCTCGACGAAGCCGGACACCTTTCGCATCGAGCGGTCGGCCGTCATCAAGGCGCCGCCCGAGACGATCTTCGCCCTGATCAACGATTTTCAGCAATGGAGAAGCTGGTCGCCCTGGGAAACCAGGGATCCGGCCCTGAAGCGGACCTATAGCGGGACCGCGAGCGGCAAGGGCGCGGTTTATGCCTGGGAGGGCAACCGCAATGTCGGCTCGGGGCGTATGGAGATCATGGAAGCCGCGGCGCCGTCGAAAATCGTGATCAAGCTCGATTTCATCAAGCCATTCGAGGGCCACAATACCGCGGAGTTTACCCTTACGGGCGGAGTCAATTCGACCGTCGTGAGTTGGGTGATGACGGGACCGGCGATCTTCTTCTCGAAAGTCATGCAGGTGTTCATGAGTTTCGACCGGATGATCGGCAGGGATTTCGAGACCGGTCTCGCCAATCTGAACAAGCTCGCCGACCGACAGTGAGAGTTCAAACGGCGGTTCGCGGGTCAACCAGAGGAGCCAGGAATGCTGAATCCCTACCTGTTCTACAATGGCGATTGCGAAGCGGCCTTCAAGTTCTATGAAAAGACGCTCGGTGCGAAGATCGAACTGTTGCTGCGGCACACCGACGCGGCGCCCGACATGCCCTCGCCACCCGAGCGGAAAAACCAGGTCATGCATGCGCGGCTCTCGATCGACGGCCAGGTGCTGATGGCTTCCGACGCGCCGCCCGAGCATTTTCATGAGCCAAAGGGATTTTCGATCTCGCTGACGGTGTCAGATCCGAAGGAGGCCGAGCGCAAATTCCACGCGCTGTGCGAAGGCGGCAGCGTCAACATGCCGTTCGGCACGACTTTCTTCTCCAAGGGGTTTGGCATGGGCACCGACCAGTTCGGGATTCCCTGGATGGTCAACTGCCCGCTGGAAGGGCACGGCTAAAGCTCTCTCGGCGCACCATGATTTTGACCCAGATTGTTGTCGCATCAGTGGTGCGCTCCCTCGACCTCACCCCGCAAGCGCTCGCAAGCGGGGAGAGGTGAACCTCCCTCGCGGCGTTAGCTCACCGCCATCTCGAGGCAATCTAGCGGCACGAGCGGTAGATCGCCTTGAGGTCGCGCCCGCGCAACAAGATCAGGTGCGAGGTCAGGCCGCCGTGGCGGTCGATCCAGTCGCGGACCGGCTCGGGGTAGGTGCGCATCACCAGCTCTGACGCTTCGGGTTCGGCATAGCTGCGGCCGCGGCGGTCGATCGAGCGCGCGGCGTGAAAGCCAAGCACGGCGCGGCGCGTGACGCAGATGCGCTCGTTCGGCACGATGCTCAGCACCAATGTGCAGGCCGACAGACAGGGCCCGTCAATCACGACGCGCTCGCCGGTGGCGCGGACCTTGTCGAACAGGTCGAGGAACGGGCCGACCTGTCCGCCGGGGCTCGCCAGGATGCGAATCTCCGCGCGCGCCGGTACGAGGATAAGGATGGTGGCGGCCAGTGCCAGGCCGGCGACGAGCCGTGTTCGCCATGTCGGCATGAGCGCTATCCGTTCTGCCGCGCGCCGCGCAGCGTTTTGAGTCCGATGCCGGCAGCATCAAAGCCGCCATCGACCGCCAGGATCTGTCCCGTGATGTAGCTGGAACGCTCACAGCTCAGGAAAAAGATGGCTTCCGCAAGCTCCTCTTCCAGCCCGTAGCGGTTGAGCGGGATCGCGTCGTGATAATCGGCGCGGATCTCCGGGGAGTGCACGGCCTTGGCCATCACGGTGTCGACCGGCCCAGGCGCGACGCCATTGACGCGGATGTTGAACGAGGCGAGCTCGACGGCGAGCTGCTTGGTGAGATGCGCAAGGCCCGCCTTGCTGGTGCCGTAGGCGGACCGCAGCGTGGAGGCGCGTAACCCCGAGATCGAGGTGATGTTGACGATGGCGCCGCCGCCATGTTGGCGCATCAGCGGAACCGCGGCCTTGGTGCAGAGGAACGGACCGGTGAGGTTCACCGCAAGCACCCGGTCCCAGTCGGCGTCGCTGGTGTCGAGGAGCGGCGTGAACACCGCAACACCGGCGTTGTTGATCAGCGCGTCGAGCCGGCAAAATCGATCGGAGAGCGTCGCGATGGCGGTTGCGACCGCGGCGCCCTCGGCGACGTCGCAATGCAGCGCGAGCGTACGGTCCGGGCTCGCGAGCGCGGCTGCCGCGCCTTGCAGCAACTTGTCCTCGATATCGAGCAGTGCCACGCACCAGCCCTCGGCCAGAAAACGTTTTGCGGTCGCAAGCCCGATGCCGCGTGCGGCACCGGTGACGAGCGCGACCTTGTCGGCGGCGACCTTGTCAGCGGCGACCTTGTCAGCGGCGACCTTGTCAGCGGCGACCTTGTCAGCGGAATGTGTCATCAATGGTCCGTGTCAGATGAATTGCATGTTAGCATGTCCGCAGTCTCCAATCTTTCATTTTCGAAGTCAGGGAGCTCGTTCATGATGATTAGCGACCCGGGGACGGCGGCGCCAGAACATTGGCGGACGGGCGTCGAGACGCGCATGATCGTCTCTGCGGTCAATGGCGCGTCAGAGCTCTGCATCTTCGAGCAATGGGTCGAGCCCGGTGCCGGTGCGCCGACCCATTCACATCAGGTCGAGGAGGTTCTGACGGTGCGCGCGGGCCAGGCCGAGATCTGGCTGGGGGATGAGCGCATGACGCTGTCGGCCGGTCAATCGGTGATCGTGCCGGCGCGGCAGCATCATGGCTTCCGCAACAGCGGCGATGCGACGCTGCACCTCCACGCGGTGCTGGCCGCGCCAGTGTTCGAGGCGCTGGCAGAAGGCGCTGCTGATATGACGCGGCGGTGGCAGGCAAGCAGTGCGGCCTGAGGCCGGCGCCGCGCGGAGGGGGCCGCAAACTTTCTTGTTGTTTTGTCGGCTCGGCTGAACCACAGCCGTCCTTTGGCGGCGGCGCGATATCGCGCCCCAGATCAGGAGCCCTCGATGTCACTCACGCTGCATTTTCACCCGCTGTCGTCGTTCTGCTGGAAGGCGCTGATCGCGCTTTACGAACACGGAACCCAATTCACGCCGAACTCCGTCGACCTCGGCAATCCGGATGAACGCGCCGCGCTGAAGAAGCTGTGGGGAATCGGCAAGTTTCCCGTGTTGCAGGACGACGCGCGAGGACAGATCGTTCCGGAATCGAGCGTGATCATCGAATATCTCGATCGGCACTACCCCGGCCCGACGCCGCTGTTGCCGGTGGACCCCGATCTGGCGCTGCAGACGCGGCTGCGTGACCGCTTCTATGACCTGTATGTTCACCTGCCGATGCAGAAGGTGATCGGCGACCGGCTGCGCCCCGGCGACAGCAAGGATCCGCACGGCGTCGCGGAGGCCAGGACTCAGCTGCGGATCTCCTATGGCATGATCGAGCAGCAGCAGGTGGCCGCGGGCGACTGGGCGATGGGCGCCTCGTTTGGTCTTGCCGACTGCTCCGCGTTTCCTGCCCTGTTCTATGGCAACATCGCCGAGCCATTCGGCGCGGATCACAAGAAGCTCGCCGCCTATGTCGAGCGCCTGAAGGCGCGGCCGTCGGTCGCGCGTGTGATCAAGGAAGCCGAGCCCTATTTTCACATGGTCCCGAAGCAGAGCTGAGTGATGGCAGCAGATGGCACGCCATGACCTATGAAATAATTGCGATCGCGATGTCGGATCGGCAAAAGGCCGTTCGTCTTTCTGATATAGCGCCGGCTTTGGATGCGGCCTGACGTGAAAATCAACGGAGAGCAATGATGCGATTCATGATGCTGATGATTCCGAGGGGCTATGAGACGGCCGAACCCGGAACCATGCCGCCGGCGGAAGCGGTGGCGGCGATGATGAAATACAACGAGGCGTTGAAGGAAGCCGGCGTCCTGGTGACGCTGGACGGGCTGCACCCGCCCTCGATGGGCGCGCGGGTGTCGTTTGAGGGCGGCAAGCCCGTCGTCACCGACGGTCCGTTCATCGAGTCCAAGGAAGTGATCGGCGGCTACTGGATGATCGACGTGAAGTCGCGCGACGAGGCCATCGCATGGGCCAGGAAGTGCCCGGCGTCCGGAAACGAAGTCATTGAAATTCGCCAGGTCCAGGAGATGGCGGATTTTCCCGCCGACGTTCAGGAGGCCGCGGCCGGCTTTGCCGAGCTGCAGCGCCGATCCGGCACGGGCCGGGCGAGCTGACCTGTTTCACCGCATTCATGTTTCTAACTGCAACCCAAAAAAAGGAAATCCGATGAGCACCAATGACACCTTTCTCGCTGTCTTCCTTGGCAGCAAGACCGGCCCGAAAATGGCCGCCTGGAACGCGCTCTCCGAGGGCGAGCGCCGCGCCAAGGAGCAGCAGGGCATGGCTGCCTGGCGCGCCTGGGTCGACAAGCACCAGGGCGCCATCGTCGCCATGGGCGGACCGCTGGGGAAGACCAAGAAGGTCGACCAGGGCGGCGTCGCCGACATCGCCAACCAGATGGGGGCCTTTACGGTCGTCCGCGCGGGCTCGCATGACGCGGCAGCGAAGATGTTCGAGGGGCATCCGCACTTTGCGATCTTCCCGGGCGAATCGGTCGAGATCATGCCGGTTCTGCCGATCCCCGGCGGTTAACGGGTTCCGCAGCACCGCGTTAAACTAGTGACTTGGCGCCAGCTTCATGTAAATACCTTTCACATGAGCTGGCGCAAGGACAAGGATCAAGGCCGCGCCGAGCGCGGCTATCACCACGGCAATCTGAAGGAGGCGCTGCTGCAGGCGGCGCTCAATCTGATCGCGCAAAAAGGCGCGGCCGGATTTACCTTCGCCGATGCCGCGCGCATGGCCGGCGTCAGCCCCGCCGCGCCGTACCGGCATTTCCGCGATCGCGACGAACTGCTGTCCTCGATTGCCCAGCGCGGTTTCGAGCAGTTCGAGGCGGCGCTGGGGCAAGCCTGGGACGACGGACGCCCGGACACTGTGACGGCGTTCGAGCGGGTCGGTCACGCCTATCTCGCCTTCGCGCGCAACGAGCCTGCATTCTACTCGGCGATGTTCGAGTCGGGCTTGCCGGTCGATGCGAATCCCACGTTGCAGGCCGCGAGCGAGCGCGCCTTCGCGATCATCCGCGCCGCGGCCGAACGGCTTGCCGCGCTGTCGCCGCCGGGCACGCCGCGGCCGCCGGCTCTGATGATGGCGCTGCATATCTGGTCGATGTCGCACGGCGTGGCCTCGCTGTTTGCGCGCGGCGATGCCGCGCGGCGCACGCTGCCGATGTCGGCGGAAGAGCTGCTGGAAGCCGAAGTGCTGATCTATCTGCGCGGGCTTGGCTTCCCGACCGATCGCAGGGATGCGCGCGAGCCCGAGGCCGAGAAGCCGGCCGGGCCGTGGGGCAAGCCGAAATAAAATTTCAAAAATAATTCGCGCGCTGCGTCGGGCGGTCGCCTTGACTTCCGCGCTGGATGCGCTAGGTATGTAAATGTTATTTACATTCACAACGGCGTGAGCCGATGGAGAGGGAAATGGCCTACACCGCAGATGTCAATCGATGGCGCGGTCCCACCGAAGAACCCGATCACCCCCACATGCTGGATACGCCGTGGCATCCCGGCTGGATCGCCGTGACCATCCTCGGCTTCATCATCTGGTGGCCGATCGGACTTGCCCTTCTCTTTTTCACACTCGGGAGCAGAAGAATGAGCTGTTGGAGCAATCGGGACCGCTGGCAGAACAAGATGGAGCGGATGCAATGGAAGATGGACCGGATGCGCGGCCGCATGGAGCGGCGCGGATTCGGCTTCGGTTTCGGCCCCGCGTCGAGCGGCAATCGCGCCTTCGACGAATACCGCATGGAGACCCTGCAGCGTCTCGAGGAGGAGCAGGCCGAGTTCAAGAACTTCCTCGACCGGCTGCGTCACGCCAAGGACAAGGAAGAGTTCGACCAGTTCATGGCGCAGCACCGGCAGCGCCCGACGCCGCCGAACGACCAGCCGCAGCAGGGCTGAAGCTCCTTACCCGTTGAAGGCTGAAGCCTCAGGCGGAACGGCCCCCCAAACGCCTGATGGCCCAACAACCGCCCGTCTGCTTTTAGCAGGCGGGCGGTTTGTCATTGGAAAGACCGCCGGCAAGGTCCTAATTTCAGGCATCACAAAGGGTTGTGGCACCGGCGTTTTGCGAAAGCGGATTCTGGCGTGGTAACGACATCTTAACTGTGATTAGCGTTTGGTTAGGGACGCTAAATCGCGGCAGCGAGCCCTCGTTTCGACATGTTGGCAGGCAATTGAGGCTTTTGGCTTCGGCGGGCCTCCCAAACGACCAACAGGGCGATTTTTTTGCGTGGGCGTTTGCCGCCGCGCTCGTGCGGCTGTGGAACCGGCAGCCGTTCGCTCCCGGAGAATTGGGACATTTGAGAGGACACTGCCAATGAATCCGTCCGAAATGGCTCAATCGGCGTTGCCGTTGGCATCCGGCGACGTGTCACTGATCGCACTTTTCCAGCAGGCTTCGTTCATCGTGAAGGCGGTCATGCTCGGCCTGTTGTCCTGCTCGGTCTGGGTTTGGGCCATCGCGATCGACAAGATTTTCCTCTATTCACGCACGCGGCGGTCGATGGACCGCTTCGAGCAGGCGTTCTGGTCGGGGGAATCGATCGAGGAACTCTACCGGGCGCTGTCCGCCAAGCCGACGCAGTCGATGGCGGCGTGCTTCGTAGCCGCCATGCGCGAGTGGAAACGCTCGTTCGAGAGCCATGCGCGATCGGTGGCAGGCTTGCAGATGCGGATTGAGAAGGTGATGAACGTCTCGATCGCGCGCGAGGTCGAGCGGCTGGAACGGCGGCTCCTGGTGCTGGCGACCGTCGGGTCCGCAGGCCCCTTTGTCGGGCTGTTCGGAACCGTCTGGGGCATCATGACCAGTTTCCAATCGATTGCGGCCTCGAAAAACACCTCGCTGGCGGTGGTCGCGCCCGGCATCGCGGAAGCGCTGTTTGCCACCGCCATAGGGCTTATTGCCGCGATCCCGGCGACAATCTTCTATAATAAGTTCATCTCCGAGGTGAACCGGCAGGCCCAGCGGCTGGAGGGGTTTGCGGATGAATTTTCCGCAATCCTGTCGCGCCAGATCGACGAGCGGGCGTAAGAGACGGTATGTTTGCCTCGAGACCTGTTGTGAGCACCAGAATATGGCGATGAATGCGATGGGATCGTCTGGGGGCGCGGGCCGCCGTAGCCGGCGCAAGCCGGTCATGGCGGAGATCAACGTCACCCCGATGGTCGACGTCATGCTGGTGCTGTTGATCATCTTCATGATCTCGGCGCCGCTTCTGACCGTCGGCGTGCCGCTCGACCTGCCGCAGACCCAGGCCAAAAGCCTCGATCAGCAGGACAAGACGCCGTTGCAGCTGTCGGTCGACATCAACGGCAAGGTCTTCATCAACGACACTGAGGTCGCGATTTCCGATCTGGTTCCGAAATTGAAGGCGATCACCGATCAGCGCGGCAGCGGCGCCGACGAGCGCATTTTCATGCGTGCCGACAAGAAAGCCGACTACGGAACTGTTGCGAGAGTGATGGGCCTGTTGTCCGGCGCGGGCTTCAGGCGTCTGGCGCTGGTGACGGAAGTGGAACAGGGATCCTAGACCCGTGGCGATAAGGGTCGACAAGACACTGATTGGCTCGATTGCCCTCCACGTCCTCGTGATCGGATGGGGGCTGATCTCGTTTTCGGCACGCTCCTACGAGGTGCCGCAGGAATCCATGCCGGTCGACATCATCTCATCGGATCAACTCGCCAAGATCACGGCGGGCCTCAAGAACGGCGACAAGGACAAGCCGAAGCCGATGGTGGACAAGGTCGCCGACGCGAAACCGATCGACGAGGCGATCGGCAAGGTCACCGTGAAGGAGCCGATCGTCACCGACTCGACCCCGAAGCCGGTGGACAAGCCGGTCGAGAAGAAGCCCGATCCGCCAAAACCCGTCACCGAGACCAAGCCGAAGGACGAGCCGAAGCAGGCGGAGAAGAAGCCGGACCCGCCAAAGGATCCGATCGCCGAGGCCTTGAAGAACGAAGAGGCCAAGAAGCCCAAGCCGAAGCAGGAAGCCAAGGCCGCGCCGCCGCCGCAGCAGTACAAGCCGAAGGAACGGGTCTTCGATCCCAACGCAATCCAGAAGCAGATTGCGATGAACCAGGACAAGCGTGATCCGACCCATCAGACTGTTACCGGCACCGTCCTGAACGCGTCGGCCTCACTCGGAACGCACGCCGGAACCGCTGATGTCAACTCAGCCTCGTGGGCCAGCGCTTTCATGACAGCGGTCAGACACTGCTTCAGCCCGCCCTACAACGGGCCAGACCAGGATCAATTCGAGGTCGACATTGACATCCAGATGCGCCTCGATGGAACAGTGGCAGCAGACCCCGTGATCGTCGACGTGCGAGGGCCATCGCGATCAATCGCCACCGCGGTGGCGGAAAGCGCCAAGCGGGCGATCCTGCAATGTCAAGCGTATGCGTTTTTGCCCAAGGACCGCTACCAAGAGTGGAAGACGATTCCTTTGAGATTTGGCCTGAGAGACATGCTGTGAGTGGCATCGAGAAAGCAACGACTTCCATGAGCAATGTCGGACGTATTGACCGCCGCAGCTTCATGCTGGCTTCCGGACTGACGTTGGCGGCGCTGAGCCAGCGATCGGCGCTTGCGCAACGGTTGCGGGTCGACCCGACGGAATTTCAGCCGATCCCGATTGCGATCACCAATTTCGTCCCCGGAGGGCCGAGCGATGGCGACGTCAGCAACGGCATCACCGGGGTCATCACCAACAATCTGAAGCGGAGCGGATTGTTCGCGCCGATCGATCCGGCCGCGTTCATCGAGCAGATCAACAATTTCGACAAGCCGCCGCAATTCGCCAACTGGAAGAGCCTCAACGCGCAGGCCGTGGTCACCGGCCGCGCGACCCGCCAGAGCGACGGCCGCCTCAGGGGCGAATTCCGGCTCTGGGACGTCGGCTCCGGCCAGCCGCTCGCCGGCCAGCAATACGTGACGCAGCCGGAATTCTGGCGGCGCATCGCCCACATCATCTCGGATCAGATCTATGAGCGGATGACCGGCGAGAAGGGCTATTTCGACACCCGCGTCGTGTTCGTCGACGAAAGCGGGCCGTCGGAGCGGCGGGTCAAGAAGCTTGCGTTGATGGACCAGGATGGCGCCAATGTACGCAACCTGACGCGCGGCGCCGATCTTGTCCTGACGCCGCGGTTCTCGCCGTCGACCCAGGAAATCACCTATATGGAGTTCGGGCAGGGCGATCCGCGGGTCTATCTGTACAATATCGAGACCGGGCAGCGCGAAATCGTCGGCAATTTCCCCGGCATGTCGTTCTCGCCGCGCTTCTCGCCGGATGGCCAGCGCATCATCATGAGCCTGCAGCAGGGCGGCAATTCCAACCTGTTCGTGATGGACCTGCGCTCCAAATCAACCACGCGGCTGACCGATACGCCCGCGATCGATACCTCTCCTTCTTATTCTCCCGATGGCAGCCAGATCTGCTTCGAGTCCGATCGCGGCGGCAAACCGCAGATCTACGTCATGTCGGCGCAGGGCGGACAGGCGCAGCGCATCTCGTTCGCCAGGGATGACGTCAACGCGAGCTACTCGACGCCGGTATGGTCGCCGCGCGGCGATTATATCGCCTTCACCCGGCAGGGCGGCGGGCAGTTTGCGATCGGCCTGATCAAGCCCGACGGGACCGGTGAGCGCATCCTGACCTCCGGCTTCCACAATGAAGGGCCGACCTTCGCACCGAACGGCCGCGTCGTGATGTTCTTCCGCGATCCCGGCGGCAACAGTGGACCGTCGCTGTACACGATCGACATTTCGGGCCGCAACGAGTTGAAGGTGCCGACCCCCGGCTTCGCCTCCGATCCGGCCTGGTCGCCCTTGCTGTCGTAAGCAGGCTTGTCGTTGCCGCCTTTCGTCCCCCTCGAGGTCGATAGAGCGGGCCGGACCTGCTCCGACAAAACTGTGCGGTGCGGAGGCGAGCTGCTGGCGGGCAGGCCGTAGAATTGCGGAGATCCGAGTGCGCTAGTAATGGTTGTGTCTGCCGCGCGATTCCGGCGTATTTGTGGGGATAGTGTCAAAAGCAACCTTGCGCTAACGATGTTCCCTCAGAAAGACTTCATCTCGGGCAGGTAAGAATGCACCCTCAACGAGGAACGTGCGCGGCCCCCGGATGCAACTGGCTGAACAAAAAAACGACTCCGATCGGGGGACGTCGCCGAAGATTTCGGCCGCGTTGATCGATTCGCTGTTCGAGGCGCCTGGTCCGCTGCTTGCGGGCATCGTCTTCGTTGCCATCGCGGCAGCGATGACCGCGCTGAAGACCGGACAACCTCTGGCCTGGGCGTTTGTCCTGTTTCTCATGGTGGCGGGAGCTGTCCGGGCGTTCAATCTGCACCGGTACCAGGCCCGCAAATCGTCCCTGACCGACGAAGAAGCTGCACAGTGGCAGAAGCGCTATCAGATCGGCGCCATGATCCAGGCCGCCGCGGTCGGGACGTGGTGCTCCGTCACTCTGTTGAGCACTGACGACGCCGTGGTCCATATGATTTGTCTATCGGTCACGACCGGGATCGCGGCGGGAGGAGCGGGCAGAGCCTACGGACGGCCATCGATATTTCATCGGCAAGCCCTGTTCATGTTCGGTCCGGCCGTAATCGCGTTGGCGATTCGTGGCACGCCCTACTACATCGCGATGTCGGGCGTGAGCGCCGCGTTTCTGTTGGCGATCATGCAACTCTCGGCCAATTTGCACCGAATATTCATGCAGGCGGTCGTGGCGCGCGAGCGCGAGGCGGCGCTCGCCGCCCAGTTCGATACGGCGCTGAACAACATGCCGCACGGCCTCTGCATGTTTCGCGCCGACGGCCGGCTGGCCGTCATGAACAACCGCTTCCGCGAAATGCTGGACCTGCCGGATGACATCATCAATCGTGACCTGAGGGCGTGCGATATCGTCGAGGCCTGCGTGACCGGGGGAGCGATCTCGGCGGGCAGCGGCAAGCTCGTTCTCGCGGAAATCGAACACACGCAGACGCGGGACATGGTCACCACGGATCCCGACCTGCTGCGCGACCGCTCGCTGTCGTGGACCTTCCAGCCGATGGAAGGCGGCGGCGCCGTCGTGTTGCTGCAGGACGTCACCGAACGTCGCCGGGCCGAAGCCAGAATCAGTCATCTCGCGCGCTATGACGAGCTGACCGAACTCCCCAACCGGGTCAGCTTCCGCGACGAGATCGAACGCCTGCTGTCGCTTCCGCGCGAGGCCGCTCGGATGTCGGCCCTGCTGTTCATCGACCTCGACCAGTTCAAGCAGGTCAACGATACGCTTGGTCATCCCTGTGGCGATCAGCTCCTATGCGCGGTCGCCGAGCGCCTGCGGCGGATGCTGCGGCCGGAGGAGTTCGTCGCGCGCTTCGGCGGCGACGAGTTCGTGGTGTTCCAGCGCGACATCCGCTCCAATGACGAAGCCGCCAACCTGGCGCGGCGGATCGTCGACCAGCTGAGCGAGCGTTACAAGCTCGACAACCATCTGGTCGAGATCGGCGCCAGCGTCGGCATCGCGATCGCGACGCCGGGAATCAGCGCCGACACGCTGATGAAGAACGCCGACATGGCGCTCTACCGGGCCAAGGCCGATGGTCGCGGCACCTTCTGCTTCTTCCGCGACGAGCTTGCGCAGACCGTCGAGGCCCGCCGCATCCTCGAACTCGACCTGCGCAAGGCGCTGCTTGGCGAAGAGTTCGAGCTGTTCTATCAGCCGCTGATCAATCTCAAATCGGGCAAGATCACCACCTGCGAGGCGTTGTTGCGCTGGAACCATCCGGTTCGCGGCACGGTTTCGCCGGTCGATATCATCCCGGTCGCCGAGGATATGGGCCTGATCATCGATCTCGGCCGCTGGATCCTGCGCAAGGCCTGCACCGAATGCACGAAGTGGCCGGAAGGCGTCAGCGTCGCCGTCAATTTCTCGCCGCAGCAGTTCCATCAGCGCGATGTGCTGAGCGAGGTCCGCTACGCGCTTGAAGTCTCCGGGCTGCCGGCGGACCGGCTCGAGATCGAGATCACCGAATCGTCCCTGCTGCACAATACCCAGCTCACTCACGACGTGCTGTCCCAGCTTCAGGGCCTCGGCGTGCGCATCTCGCTGGACGATTTCGGCACCGGTTATTCCAGCCTGAGCTATCTGCACAACTTCCCACTGCAGAAGGTCAAGATCGATCGCTCCTTCCTTGAAGGGATCGACAGCGATCGCCCGCTGACGCTGCTGCGCGGCGTGGCGCGGTTATCGGCCGATCTCGGAATGCATGTCGTGGTTGAAGGCATCGAGACCAACGAGCAGCTCGAGCTGATCTCGACCGACGGCACCGTGACCGAGGCGCAGGGTTATCTGTTCAGCCGGCCGGTGCCTGCGGCGCAGATGCGGCACCTCCTGAACGCGTCCCATGGCCGGCGGTCGCCCGAGCCCGACAAGGCTGCGCTTCCCGAACGATCGATCGCCTAGCGCATGTCCCGGCGAAGATCGCCGACAAGGACATGCGCCAACACGAGAATCTACGGCGCTTCCCGGTCGTATTGGATTACCGAATCCCGCTATGATCGGGACGCTCTGCAGTGCACCGGATTGACGTTCGCTGCCTGCTGCCGCGATGTCGTTTAGTCCAAAGCTCCACGAGCATGAGTGAAATTGACTAGCGGTCCCTTGACGCCAACGTCGGCAAACCTGCCTCCCGGACAGCGTGCGCGTGGTGGCGAGCACCACTAGCGCTCGGCGCTATCCGGTGTTTTGCGGGCTGCAAACTTAACCCTATCCCCCCTAAGCCTTTGCAATCCGATTAAGAAGTCTTTAACCTCACAATATGCACGCGAGAGTTTAATCTTCATCTGCTCGCGGGAGTTGCAGGTAGTGGTAGGAGCTTCAGATGAGATCCGCGGCCGAACCGCGCACTTCGCCCTTGGTGCGCGGGGCAGGTCTGTTTGATCGCGTCGATTACCGGCTGATCGAAACTCCCGAGGAAAGAGATTCCATCTATCTGTTGCGCTACAAGGCCTATCTGAACGGCGGATTGGTCCTGCCTTCAGAGTCTCGGCGCGTCAGTGATGTTTATGACGACGCACCCAATGTCTGGATCTTCGGAGTCTATGTCGACGGAGAACTTTGTAGTTCGCTCCGCCTCCACGTTCTGACGTCGGAATGGCGGATGTCCTATTCAACCGAATTGTACGGCGATGTACTCCATAGCCGGCTCGATCGGGGCGAAGTTTT